>Ga0172372_10000318_pt1 | contig 75677 bp, 65 predicted proteins | sample LakKiv5m_2_FD_114544 | JGI IMG/M metagenome (GOLD analysis project Ga0172372, IMG submission 114544) | Freshwater microbial communities from Kabuno Bay, South-Kivu, Congo - kab_092012_9.5m | ecosystem: Environmental > Aquatic > Freshwater > Lake | place: Democratic Republic of the Congo...
CAGGTTCGGGAACGGACAGTTCGGCAGCGCCGTCAGCGGAGCAGCCTGCACCGCGTTCGTCGTCACGCCGCAAGCGTTGATCAGCTGAAGGATGGCGGTCTTGCCGACGTTGTTGTTCGACGAGACCGTCGTCGTGTTGCGACCGAAGCCGTAGAACACTTCCCAATCCCAGTCGAGGCTGGGGATCGTGCCACTCAGGCCGGTCGTGACGCTGAGCGCGTTCGATTCGGCGATGCCTTCACGAAGGCCACCCTGGTTGGGGCGGATGCTCATGGTCAGGTTCCTGTTGTCCAGGCCCGCGGGGTACTGGAGGTTCAGGAGGTTGAGGAGCTGGGCGTTGGCCGAGACATACGGGTTGATCACCGTGGTGCCCGCGGTCGGGTCAAGATCGACGCGCACCGTCAGGCCCGTGACCGGCGTCGCCGCCAGCTGCTGCTTCGAGCGGCTGTTCGTGAAGATGGACTCGACGAAGGCCGTCAAGACGCCATCAGCGATGATGTCGTACTTGCCGAACACCGCACCATTGACGCGCTCGTTCTCGAGGATGAGGTAGTTGTCCGGCGCGAAGTCGTAACGATCACCGTTTGCAGCAGGTCCAGACTGGTTGTTGTTCGAGTCGATGCCGCAGTTCTGGAAGCCTTCGATGCCACCGGCCGAATTGAAGCGGATGCTCGTGGGCAGCTGCACGCCGTTGGCGGGGTTACAATCCGCGTCAAGGGACAGGCCAGAGGCCGTGGCAATGTTGGCGCCCGAGAAGCCGCCCGAGACCGAGGCCCAGGGAGCCGTGCCCGAACCGGCGGGGTTGAACGGACCGCCGTTGTATTCCGTCTGGCTCGTCGTCACGAACGTGTTGCCGAAGGCGTCAAGGGCGACAGCGCGCGTATTGCGCGACCAGTCGCGCTCTTCGGCGCCAACCGGCTGGCGGCTGTAGTACTGGAAGCCGGCCATCAGCGAGCCGCGGCCACCGTCGAACGTGCCGCCGATGACACCGTCAACGGTCGTTGCGGGCGCGATGCCGTCCTCAGCCTGCGAACGCGAGGCCGAGACCTGCACGCCCTCGAAGTCGTCCTTCATGATGAAGTTGATCGCACCGGCAACGGCGTCGGCGCCGTACACGGCCGAAGCACCACCGGTGATCAGTTCGACGCGGTCGATGAGCGCGGTCGGGATCGTGTTGAGGTCGACGGCGCCCGAACGGTCCGAAGGGTTCGCGCGGCGGCCATTGATAAGGACCAGCGTGCGGCCGACGCCAAGACCGCGAAGGTCGGCTGTCGCAAAGCCGTTCAGCGACGGGTTGTTCGATGTGATCGTCAGGCCAGGAACGACTTGCGGCAGCTCATTGAGCAGCGACTCGACGTTCACGCTGCCCGTGAGCGCGATGTCCTTCGCACCAACCGTGGCAATCGGGCTGATCGACTTGAAGTCGCGCGTCTTGATGCGCGAACCGGTGACGGTCACCTTCTCCACCGGCTTGGCCTGCTGGCCTTCCTGCGCGATCGCCGGCACCGCCATGATCGTGGAGACCGCAACAGTCGCCATGAGCTTGATTCTGAAGCTGCGGGTGATGTGAGTTGACGTGTGCACGGGTAACCCCCTGAAAAAACCGAGAAAAATAGGTCGGAAGGCGCACGAGCCAACGCAGCCGCGAATCCCAACCCGCCTTGGTAAAAGGTCGTTTGTAATGGTTAACAAATGGTAAACGGCACCCGGGGGTGTTGCCGTGGGAGCACGATTCGTCGTGTCTTCGAAGCAACAGCGCAGCCCCAATTTGACCTTTGCACAGGGCGCGCGGGTCGGGCGGGCAGCTCATGATCGACGCACGCCGACGCACCTCGAGGGCACGCGCTGCAGGCGGGGGAACCTGTCTACAGCATTCATGTGACGTTCAGCCGGACATTGCGATAGCATCATCGGGCTACGTTTTCGGATGATGGTCTCCAAAAGGGAGGTTTGCAATGAAACATTGGATCATGGCCACGGCAGTCGTGGCGCTTGTCGCGGGTTCATCAGCGGTCCTGATGCAGGGCGAAGCCAGGGCCGCGGCCCCGGTCTGCCTGAAGATCCGCGATCTCGGCACGCTGAAGCTGCTTGACGACAGCACGGCGCTGGCCACATCGCGCAGCCAGGGCAACTTCATCGTCAGGATGCGCGGCACCTGCCGCGACCTCAAAATGATCGACAACTACTATACGCTGCGCGTCAGGAGCCCGGAGGAATGCTTCGACCGCGATGACGTGCTGGCCTTCCGCTATGGCGGCCTGTGCTTCATCGAGAGCGTGACACCCGCGCCGAAGAAGTAACGCCACCGGGGCTGACACGCCGGCCAGTGCATGAAAAGGGCCTCCGTCCCGGAAAGGGGCGGAGGCCTTCTCGTTTCTGCGACCACGCCTACTTGCGGTTCACGTCGAGGTAGCGCGTGCGGTTCACGCCGCGCACGGTGTTCATCCAGTTCGCGACATAGGGCTTCACCAGCGGCCGGATGAACTGATAGCAGACCGGCGCCACAGCCATGTCGTTGAGCAGCATCTGCGTGGCCTGGCCCAGGAGCTTGCCGCGCTTGACCGCGTCCTTCTCGAGATCGGCCTCGGCCATGAGCCTGTCATAGGCCGCGTTCCTGTAGCCCGGATAGTTCAGCCCGGTATTCGAACTCTGGAACAGGAACAGCACGTTCTGCGCGTCGCTGTAGTCGAACACCCAGCCCGCGTGCCCCATCTCGAAATTGCCGGTCTTCAGCAGGTCATAGTGGATGGCGAATTCCTTCGCCTGCAGTTCAACCTGCACGCCGACCATCTTCCACATCGCCTGCAGCGCAATGGCATAGCGGCGCGAGTCCGGCCGGTTGATGAAGTTGTAGGTCGTCTTCAGAGGCTTGCCCGGGCCATAGCCAGCCTCCGCCAGCAGGCGCCGGGCTTCGGCGCGACGCTCGGCCATCGTCTTGCCAGCCCATGGCACCTTGCCCGAGCGGTCCACATTGGCCAGCCCCGGCGGCAGGATCGTCTCGGCCTCGATGCCGAAGGCACCGAAATAGACATCGCGCTGCACGGTCGCCTGGTCGATCGCCATGCCGAGCGCAAGCCTCACGCGCCTGTCGGCCAAGGGCCCCTTGCGCATGTTGAACACCGTGTAGAGCACGCGCAGCCCCGTGTACTTTCGCGTCTCCTGAGGCATGTTCGTCGACAGCCACCGGAACTCGGTCAGGGGCCAGCGATCCAGCGTGTCAAGCTCGCCCGCCCGATAACGCTTCAGGGACGCGGGTTCATCCGTGGTCGGGAAGAACGACACCTCGTCGATCTTCACATTGGCGGCGTCATGGAAGAACGTGTTCTTCACGAGCTTGATGTGGTCGTTCGGGCGCCGCGTGGCCAGCTTGTAGGCCCCGTTCGACACCATGACCCCGACCTTGGTCCAGTCCTTGCCCGCCTTCTCGATGACATGCATGGGCAAGGGGAACGTCGTGTAGTGGGTCAGCATCTCCGGCAGGTAAGGCGCCGGGTGCTCGAGCGTCACGACGAACGTCTTCGGGTTCGGCGCACTGACGCCCAGCTGGTCCAGCTTCATCTTCCCCGTGCTCACCTTCTCGGCGTTCTTCACAGGAAAGAGGATGCTCGCGTACTCCGACGCCGTGACCGGGTCGAGCACGCGCCGCCACGCATACACGAAGTCAGCCGACGTCACGGGCTTCCCGTCCGACCATTTGTGGTCGCGGATCGTGAAGGTCCACGTCAGCCCGTCGGCCGAAGTCTCGATCTTCTCGGCCGCACCAGGCACCGCCTTGCCATTCACGTCCTCGGTATAGAGCCCGAGAAACAGGTCACCCAGGATCTGGTTTTCCGGATCCCCCGAGGCCTGGTGCGGATCAAGCCCTTTTGGCTCCGCACCATTGCCGCGGTTGAGATACTTGGCAGCTTCGGCCGGCACGACGGCAAGGCCGAAGGAAAGGACCGCTGCGACGAATGTCGCAACAATCCCGAGGGGTGTTCGACGCATGGCGGTCTCCTGCTCCGTTCGGGTTGCAGCTTACTTCTTCGGCTTCGGCCCCAGCGTAAGCCAGCGTGTGCGGAAGATCGACCGCGGGTTCTCAACGAGGTTCTGCACATAGGGTTTCACGAGCATGCGCTCATACGGGAAGAACATCGGCGCGATGGCGATGTCCTTCATGATCTGCGCCTGCGCGGCATCCAGAAGCGCACCACGCTTGGCTGCATCCGGTTCCTTGTCCGACTGGCGCATGAAGTCGTCAAACGCCTTGTTGTTGTACCCCGGATAGTTCTGCTGCAGCGTCGTGCTCTGGAACAGGTAAAGGATATTCTTCGCATCGCTGTAGTCAAAGACCCAACCCGCATTGCCGGCGTCATAGCTCTTGGTCTTGAGGTTGTCATAGTGGACCTTCGGTTCGGCCGGCGACAGTTCCATCGTCACGCCGATCTGCTTCATCATCGCCTGCATGGCGATGGCCGCACGCCGCGAGTCCGGCGTCGCGATATAACTGTACGAGAACTTCAGCGGGTTGTTCGGCCCATAGCCGGCCTCGGCCAGCAGCTTCTTGGACTCCGCCCGCCGGGCCTCCATCGTCTTGCCGGCATAGACCATCCGCGCGTCATTCTTCACGCCGGCCAGCCCCGGCGGCAGGATCGACGTCGCTTCCTTGCCATAGACGCCGAAGAAGATTCCCTTCTCGATCACGCTGCGGTCGATCGCCTGGGCGATGGCCTTGCGAACGCGGAAGTCGTTGAACGGCTTGCGCGTCATGTTGAAGGTCCAGTAGGTGACGGCGAAATAGGTGAACTTTCGCGTCTCTGCTGGAATATTCGCCTGCATCCACCGGTGCTCGGTCAGCGGCCAGCGGGCATTCATGTCGATCTCGCCCGCGCGATAGCGCTTCAGCGCCGCAAGATCGTCCTCGATCGGATAGAACGTGACCTTGTCGATCTTCACCTTTGCGGCTTCATGGAATTTCGGGTTCTTGACCAGCGTGATGTGGTCCGACGGCCGCCACGACTGCAGCATGTAGGGTCCGTTCGAGACCATCTTGCCAGGCTTGACCCACTCGTTCCCGTGCTTCTCCACCACGTGCTGCGGCAGCGGGTAACTCGTATAGTGCGTCAGCAGCTGCGGCAGGTACGGGGCCGGGTTCTCCAGCTCGATGACCAGCGTACGCGCATCCGGCGCGGTGACGCCCAGCTCCGTGGTCTTCTTCCTGCCGAAGCTCACGGCCTCGGCGTTCTTGATGGGATAAAGCAGCTCGCGATACTCCGCCGCCGTCGCCGGATCCAGGATGCGGCGGAAGGCAAATATGAAGTCGCCCGACGTCACCGGCTTGCCGTCCGACCACGTATGCGCCCGCAGCTTGAAGGTCCACTTCAGCCCGTCCGGCGATGTCGTGACCGACTCGGCCGCGCCCAGGATCGGCTCGGCATTGGCCGCCTCGGTGTAGAGACCCAGGAACATGTCGCCGATGACGTTGTTTTCCCACGTACCCGTGGCACGATGCGGGTCGAGGCTCTTCGGTTCGCCGGCATTGCCGCGATAGAGATGGCTTTCGGCAAGAGCCGTACCCGCACCCGTGATGGCGAGGGCAAGCAGCACAAGCGCAAGCAGCGCGGCGCGCAGGACAGACTGGGGCAACCGATGCCACGAACGCATGATGAGACCTCCTGGAACTGGCGTGGACGGCGATGATCGGACGCAAGCCTTCATGAGCTCGCCTGAACGCCGCCTGAATGAAGGCAATGTCCCCGTTTTCTCTTGGATTTCAAGGAATTTCTCGCAGGCTGAATTGCCTTGTGCCCTGCGTGAAATCTCCTGTAGCCTCTCGGCGCTTGACGACGGGGGCAGTTACGCGACAAGCATGGTCATCGGTCAGTTGGAAAGCGGATGGATCCGGTCATGAGGGCGATTGTTCTTGCAGGTGTGGTGGTCGTGTGCGGCGCAGGTGTTGCGGGCGCGACCCCGGCGCGGGATGCCATGAACGCAGTTGCGAAATGCACCGAGATCCCCGGCATCGAGGAGCGCCTGCAGTGCTTTGATGCTGCGGCAGCCGGCGTCAGGTCGGTCCTCGCCGAGGCTGACCGCCAGGCCGCCGAGGCCAGCAGGAAGGAAGAAGAGGGCGGCGGCGTGCTCGCCTGGTTTGGCTATGCCAAGGAAGGCCCGCCGGTCACGAAGCCCGAGGATTTCGGCATTGCGCCCGCAAAGAACACGCGGCCCGATGCCCCGAAGGAAATTACGGAAATTTCGGCTGGCGTGACCGAATTCGCCAAGACGCCGCTCGGCAAGGCGATCTTCATCCTCGACAACGGCCAGGTCTGGCGCCAGCTCGATGGCGACACGAGCGAGGTCTACCGTCGCTCCTCCGAGGGCCCGATGCAGGTGCGCATCGAGAAGGCCGTGATGGGCAGCTTCTCGCTCTACATCGAGGGCACGAACAAGATGGTCAAGGTTCGCCGCCTGAAGTAACGGCCGGCACCCCCATCGTCATGGCCGGACGCACGCAGTGCGAGCCGGCCACCCCGGCATGACAAGACACGCCGATCGCCTCAAAAAACGGGTCGTCATGGCCGGACGCACGCAGTGCGAGCCGGCCACCCAGTGATCAAGGAACTCCCGCTTCACTGCCGCGAACCGCGCAAAGCTCCATGCCACGACGAGGAGGAGCCATCAAAACGCCAACCAACGCCCGAAGCGTGATCTAGGTGGAGGGGAAGTGGCACGCCACCACGTGGCCGGCATCGCCGCCACGGCTTTCAAGCGCAGGCACCTCTTTCGCACATTTGGCCTGCGCAATCGGGCAGCGCGTGCGGAAGACGCAGCCTGACGGCGGATTGATGGGCGAGGGCAGGTCGCCCTCCAGCACGATCCGCGTCTTGCCCGCCTCGACCGACGGATCAGGCACGGGTGCCGCCGACAGCAGCGCCTGCGTATAGGGATGGCGCGGATGGCCCAGAAGCGCGCCGCCATCGGCAAGCTCCATGATCCGTCCCAGGTAGAGCACCAGCACCCGGTGGCTCACATGCCTGACGACCGCCAGGTCATGGCTGATGAAGATGAAGGCAACCCCCGTATCCTTCTGCAGGTCAGCAAGAAGGTTGATGATCTGTGCACGGATCGAAACGTCCAGCGACGACACGGGCTCGTCCGCAACGATCAGCTTGGGCTTCAGGATCATGGCCCGCGCAATGCCGATGCGCTGGTTCTGCCCGCCCGAGAACTCGTGCGGATAGCGGTTGATCATCTGCGGCAGCAGTCCCACCTTCGCCATGATCTCCTGCACGCGCGCCTTGCGTTGCTGCGGCGAAAGCTCGGGCTCGAAGATGGTCAGCGGCTCGGCGATGATGTCGCCCGCCGTCATGCGTGGATTGAGGCTGGCGAGCGGATCCTGGAAGACGATCTGCATCTCGCGCCGGCGCGGCTTCATCGCCTTGCGCGACAGCCCGGCAATGTCCTGCCCCAGCCACACGATGCGCCCGGCCGTCGACTTGATCAGCTGCAGCACGGCGCGCCCGATCGTCGACTTGCCCGAACCCGACTCGCCCACGATCCCCAGCGTCTCGCCCGCGCGCACGTCGAACGACACGCCGTCGACCGCCTTCAGCATCCGCGGGCCGCTCAAGAGCCCGCCGCCCTTGACCGGAAAATGGACCTTGAGGTCCTTGACCGAAAGAATGACCTCGCCGGTGCTCATCGGATCACGGCTCCCGTGCTGTCGAAGCCCTTGAGATGGCACGATTTGGCGCGCCCTGGCGCAAAGCCTGTCAATGCCGGGCGCTCGGCGATGCAGCGGTCGAACACATGCGTGCAGCGCTCCTGGAAGGTGCAGCCCTTGGGCAGGCGCTGCAGGTTGGGCGGGCTGCCCGGGATGGCGATCAGCCGCCCGTCCTCGGCCTTGTCGAGCCGCGGGATCGAACTGACAAGCCCGCGCGTATAGGGATGCTGAGGATCGTGGAAGATTTCGCCGACAGCGCCCTTCTCGCAGAACTCGCCCGCGTACATGACCATGACCTTGCTGCACAGTCCCGCGACAACGCCCAAGTCATGCGTGATCATGACGATCGACATCTTTTCCTGCGTCCGCAGGTCCTGCAGCAATTCCAGGATCTGTGCCTGGACCGTCACGTCGAGCGCCGTCGATGGCTCGTCAGCGATCAGCAGTTCGGGGTCGCAGATCAGCGCCATGGCGATCATGACCCGCTGGCGCATGCCGCCCGAGAACTCGTGCGGATACTGGTCGATGCGGCGCCTGGCATCCGGGATCTTCACCCGGTCGAGGATCTGGATCGCGCGCGCCCGGGCATCGCGCTCGGACATGCCTTTGTGCAGCACCAGCACCTCGGACAGCTGCCGGCCGATCTTCAGGTGCGGCGTCAGCGACGTCATCGGATCCTGGAAGATCATCGTCATCTTCGAGCCGCGGATCTTGTTCAGCCGCGCGATGGGCATGCCCACCAGTTCCTCGCCGCGGAACTTCGCGCTGCCCGTTGCCCGGCCGTTAGCCGCCAGAAGGCCCATGACGGCCATGAAGGTCTGGCTCTTGCCCGAGCCGGATTCGCCGACGACGCCGACGCAGTCCCCCTCCTCGATGTCGAAGTTCAGCCGGTTCACGGCCGAAACCTCGCCCTCGGGCGTGGAGAAGCGGACGGTCAGGTCCTTGACGCTGAGAATGGGTGCCATGGGTGTCGCGCGTCCTCAGCGATCCTTGGGATCGAGCGCATCGCGCAGCCCGTCACCGATGAAATTGAAGCAGAACAGGGTCACTGCCATGAAGACGGCCGGGAAGATCAGCATCCACGGATAGGATTCCATCTGGTCCTTCCCGTCGGCGATCAGCACACCCCACGACGTGAAGGGCTCCTGCACCCCAAGCCCGAGGAAGCTCAGGAAGCTCTCGATCAGGATCACGGCCGGCACCGTCAGCGTCACGTAGACGATCACGGGCCCGACCACGTTGGGCAGGATGTGGCGGCGGATGATGGCGGGTGTCGACACGCCCGACGCCTCGGCCGCCTCGATGAATTCCTTGCGCTTGATCGACAGCGTCTGCCCCCGCACGATGCGCGCCATGGTCAGCCATTCGACCGCCCCGATGGCCACGAACATCAGCAGGAAATTGTTGCCGAACACGACCACCAGGATGATGACGAAGAAGATGAAGGGCAGGGCATAGAGGATATCGACGAAGCGCATCATCAGGTTGTCAAGCCGCCCGCCCACGAAGCCCGCCGTCGCGCCGTAGATCACGCCGATGACCAGCGCCACGAATGTCGCCACAAAACCGATCGCCAGCGACACGCGCCCACCCATCAGCACCCGGATGAACAGGTCACGCCCGTTGGCATCCGTCCCGAACAGATGGCCCTGGCCGACGGCCGTCGGGCACAGCTCGGCCTGGCTGCCGAACAGCGCCGTCATTCCCAGATAGTCGGGCGGCGGGCAGGAGATGCGGTCGAAATAGGCCTCGTCGAACGGGTGCGGCCAGAAGCTGGGCATGACCACGGCCAGAAGCCCGATCGTCGCCAGCAGGATCATCGACGCCACCGCCGCCCGGTTCGCAAACAGCCGCCGCCGCGCATCCTGCCAAAGGCTGCGCCCCTTGATTTCCTGCATCGTCGCTGTCGGGCTCGCCATCAGTCGTACCTGATCTTCGGATCGAGCAGGCCGTAGAGCACGTCTGCCACAAGGTTGAGGAAGATCACCAAGGCCGCGTACAGGACCACGACCCCCATCACCAGCGTATAGTCACGCTGGAGCGCGCCATTGATGAAGTACTTGCCGATGCCGGGAAGGTTGAAGATCTGCTCGATGACAAGCGATCCCGTCACGATGCCGGCGGTTGCCGGCCCCAGATAGCTGACAAGCGGCAGGATCGCAGCCCTCAGCGCATGGCGCGTGATCACGAGCCGCTCCGGCAGGCCCTTGGCGCGCGCCGTGCGCACATAGTTCGATCGCAGGACCTCGATCATGCTGCCGCGCGTCAGCCGCGAGATCACCGCAATCTGCGCCAGGCTCAGGCTGACGATGGGCAGGATCATGTTTTCGATCGCGCCATTGTTCCATCCGCCGACCGGCAGCCAGCCCAGGTTCACGCCCAGGATCAGCGTCAGGATCGGCGCCATGACGAAACTGGGCACCGTGATGCCGATCATGGCGACGCTCATGATGGAATAGTCGCTGAACTTGTTCTGCCGCAGGGCGGCGATGGTTCCCAGCGTCATCCCGATCGTCAGCGCCAGCAGGATGGCCGACACGCCCAGAAGCGCACTGACCGGCGCACCGTCCGCGATCAGCTCGGCCACCGTGAAATCCTTCATCTTGTAGGACGGCCCGAAATCCCCGCCCATCAGCTTGCCCAGGTACCCCCCGAGGCAGCGCACATGCCGCTTCTCGCCTGTGACGTATTTCGTGCCGTCATACGAAAGCCCCGCCTTCGCCGCTTCCGCCGCCATCCCCGCATGGTCGCCCGAGAGGAAAGCCCGGCAGACAAGAGGGTTCACCTCAAGGAATTGCTGCAGCAGCGGCTTGTCGAGGTCATAGGCCGCCAGGATGTTCTTCTCGATCTCCGGCGGCAGGTTGCGTTCCTGGTCAAACGGCCCACCCGGCGCCACCCGCATCAGGAAGAACGCCATGGCGATGATGATCAGCAGGGTCGGGATGGCGCCAAGCAGGCGGCGCACGATGAAACGCAACATGAGTACGTCCAGACCCTCTCAAGGGGAACAAAGCCGCCGGGACAGTCAAGGACCGCCCCCAAAAAGTCAATGCGCTACCCCGCAAAATGGCCAAAAACCGCCAGTGAAATCAACCCATGAAGCACCCCGTGCGCCCCTCTTCCCCCTTCAGGGGGAAGTGGCTGCGCGGTGCCGCAGGCAGCGCGCAGACGAAGGGGGCCTTCCACCATGTCCCCGAACAAGAGCAGCCGAGGACGCCCGCGCTCCCGGGACCCCCGGCCGTCCCGCCCGCCCTATCAGTTTTCATGCCCCGTCATGGCCGGTCGCACGGCAGTGCGAACCGGCCACCCAGATGATCCGCCAGGCGTGCTGCCGGGCGGCCGGTGCCTCAGCATCATGCGCGAGGTGAACTGCAGCGAACCGTTTGCCCCGCGATCCCTGGGTGGCCGGTTCGCACTGCCGTGCGACCGGCCATGACGCATGTTTAAAGAAAAGGAAGGGTGCATGGGCATGGTGGCTCAAAGGCCTCTCCACCATGTCCCCGAAAAAGAGCAGCCGAGCCGCCCGCGCTCCCGCACCCCCGGCCGTCCCGCCCGCCCTATCAGTTTTCATGCCCCGTCATGGCCGGTCGCACGGCAGTGCGAACCGGCCATGACGCGTGTTTAATGAAAAGGAAGGGTGCATGGGCATGGTGGCTCAAAGGCCTCTCCACCATGTCCCCGAAAAAGAGCAGCCGAGCCGGCCGCGCCGCCCATCCGGGGTACCCACAAAAAGCCTCGGCCAAGTGCTTGATATCCGCATGAGTTCACGTTATGTTCCAACCACCACTCACCCGCCCGCGAAGCCCCGAACCCCGGCGCCGCCGCAGGCCTCCCACCCAAGATAGGCCCCCCATGAAACCCCAGAAACTCGCCATCGTGCCACCCGCTCCGCAACCTTGCACAAACACTGTGCAAGACATTGAAACATCAGCAGGATCCGACAGGGAAGACCTCTTTCTCGCCCTCCTGTCCGAGGGCGTCAGCGTCTGCGAGGCCTGCGCGCGCGCCGGCCTGCCGCGCCGCTCGGCCTATGCGCGCCGCCGCGACGACAAGGCCTTCGCCGCCCTCTGGGACGAGGCACTCGCCATGGCTGCCGACACGCTCGAAGCCGAGGCCGACCGCCGCGGCCGCGATGGCTGGAGCGAGGATGTCTATTATCGGGGACAGGTTGTCGGCCAGCGGCGGCGCTACTCCGACCGCATGCTCATCTTCCGCCTCAGGGCACTCCGTCCCGAGCTCTACAGGGAAACCCGCTGACGGCAGGATCGCCTCAGCCCGCAAGCTCCGCCATCGCCACCGAGCGCTTCTCGCGCGCCGAGATCTCCGCCGCCATGCCCATCAGCACGGCCGCGGTCCCGTCCCCGGCCGTGACATCGACGGGACCCGCGCCCGTCACCGCCCGCAGGAAGGCCTGGTGCTGGTAATAGCTCGCGCCGTGATGCGTGCCGGCCTTCAGCGCCGTCGCATCGACCTCGACATGCGTCGTCACGGGCTTCTTCGGCGAGCGCGGGCTGAACACGAGGTTGCCGTCCGGGATGAAGACCTCGAGCTTGCCCGTGTCACCGACCGCGGCGATCTCTTCCTGGTTCTGCGAGCCCTCGGCGAACATGCAAAGGTCCAGCATCGCGCGCACGCCATTGTCGAAGTCGACGATCGTATAGGAATTGTCGATGATGTCGGGAACCCGCCCGCCATAGCGCTCGTCGAGATGGTTCACATCCATCGCCCCCGAGCAGAAAACGCGCACGGGCTCGGCCCGGACGATCAGCCGCATCAGGTCGAAGAAATGACAGCACTTCTCCACCATCGTGCCCCCGGTATTCTCCGAGAAGCGGTTCCAGTCGCCGACCTTCTTGAGGAACGGAAAGCGATGCTCGCGGATGGCCAGCATCTTCAACCGGCCGATGCGCCCCGCATGCACGTCGGCAATGAAGCGCGCGGCCGGGGGCATGTAGCGATACTCCATGCCCACCCAGAACACGCCCCGGTGCCCGCGCGCGAGCCGGTCGATCTCGCGCACGTCGTCCAGCGTGGTCGCCAGCGGCTTCTCGCAGAGCACATGCTTCCCGCTCGCGACCACGTCACGCAGGATCGCCGCATGCGTGAAGTTGGGCGACGAGATCAGCACCACGTCGATCGACGGATCAGCCAGCATCGCCTGCCGGTCCGGATAGACCTTCACGCTCTCCCGCAGGCCATCGCCCAGAAAGGCCTGCGCCATCAGGATCGAGTTCGGCTCCGGGTCGGTGATCCCCGCGATCTCGGCCTGAGGCATGAGCTTCAGGTTGTTGATGTGCTCATAGCCCATCATCCCCGTGCCGATCAGGCCATAGCGAATTTTCCTCAAGTTCCATCCTCCGCAAGGGGCCATCCCGCCCTTGTCTGCCGCATGCTTTCCGCGTCAAATACATGAGGAGCACACGAACGGAAAGCATGAGCACGCACGCAAGCCTCCGCCCCCTCGGGCAATCCAGCCTGAAGGTCGGTCCCATCGCCTATGGCCTCTGGCGCTTCGTGGGCAATGACGTGCCCGCCGCGCGCGGGCGCATCGAGGCCGCCCTCGCGGCCGGCATGAACCTGATCGACGTGGCCGCCGTCTACGGCCTCGACTGGGGCGGGCAGGCCTTCGGCGAAGCGGAAGACCTGCTCGGCCAGGTCCTCAGCCAGACCCCCGGCCTGCGCGCGCGCATGGTGCTGGCGACCAAGTTCGGCATCATCCCGGGCATCCCCTATGACTCGGGTGCCGAGGCCGTGATCCGCTCCTGCGAGGCCTCGCTGAAGCGCCTGCGCACCGAGGTGATCGACCTCTTCCAGGTCCACCGACCCGACGTGCTGACGCACCCGGACGAACTCGCCGGTGCGCTCACCCGCCTGCGCGAGGCCGGCAAGATCCGCGAGGCTGGCGTCTCGAACTACACGACCGGCCAGACGCGCCTCCTGCAGCGCGCCCTCGGCTTCCCGCTGGCAACGCTCCAGCCCGAGTTTTCGGCCATCGCTGTCGAGCCCGCCTTCGACGGCGTGCTGGACCTCGCGATGGAGGCGCGCATGACACCGCTCGCCTGGTCGCCACTCGGCGGGGGCAGGCTCGCCGACGGCGTCGATGCCGCCGACCCGGCAACCCGCCGCGTCAACGCAAGGCTCGACGAACTGGCCGCTTCCCACGCCACCACGCGCAGCGCCGTGGCGCTCGCCTTCATCCTGCGCCACCCCGCACGTCCCATTCCCATTCTGGGGACACAGAGCCTCGAGCGCATCGCCGCGGCGACCGCCGCCCTCACCATCAACCTCACCCGCGCCGAGTGGTATTCCCTCGTCGTCGCCGCAAGGGGAGTGCCCATGCCATGAAGCCCTGCGAAGTCTCCTGGTTCTCCGCCCTCTGCGACGACGACTACGAGTTCCTCGGTGTCCCCGACCCAAGCCTGCGCGCCAGCTACGAGCACTGCCGCACCATCGTGCTCACCGCCGAGAAGGGCGGCTTCGACAACATCCTCCTGCCCTCGGGCTACACGCTCGGCATCGACACGATAGCCTTCGCCGCCGCCATCGCCCCGCAGCTCAGGCGCATGCGCCTGCTCGTCGCCGTGCGCTGCGGTGAGGTCTGGCCCCCGCAGCTCGCCCGCCAGCTCGCCACCATCGACCGCATGCTCGAGGGCAGGCTCACCATCAACATCATCTCGAGCGAGATGCCCGGCGAGGTCCTTGCCTCCGCCCCGCGCTATGGCCGCACGGTCGAGATCATGAAGCTCCTGAAGGCCTCGCTGAACGGCGAGCGCCTGAAGCTCGACGGAAAGCACTACCGCTTCGACCTAGACCCGCCCGGCATCCGCACCGTCTCCGGCCGCTGCCCGCCGCTCTATTTCGGCGGTCTGTCCGACGACGCGCGCGAGGCCGCCGCCGAGGCCGCCGACGTCTACCTCATGTGGCCCGACCGCATGGACGAGGTGAAGGCCATCATCGCCGACATGACCGCGCGCGCCGCCCGGCGCGGCCGCACGCTGAGGTTCGGTTATCGTGTCCACGTGATCGTCCGCGAGACCGAGGCCGAGGCCCGCGCTGCCGCCCGCCGCCTCCTGTCGCGCCTCGACGATGGGGCAGGCGAGGCGATCCGAAAGCGCTCGCTCGACCACGCCTCCGTCGGCGTGCGCCGCCAGGCCGAGATCCGCGAGGCCGCCGACGACGAAGGCTTTGCCGAGGAGAACCTCTGGACCGGCATCGGCCGCGCGCGATCCGGCTGCGGCGCCGCCATCGTCGGCGACCCGGACCAGGTCGTGAGGAAACTCAACGCCTACCGCGCACTCGGCATCGAGGCCTTCATCCTCTCAGGCTACCCGCACGCCACCGAATGCGACCTCGTCGCCCGCCACGTGCTGCCCCACCTCGACCACGGCCCGCTCATTTCAAACTAGTCATGGTCCGCGCAGGCGGACCATGACATGTTTTGAGGTGCAAGCAGGAATCAAGGTCCATGTCTCTCCCCCTCGAAGGCGTCCGCATCGTCGACCTCTCGGCGATCATCTCCGGCCCGATGGCCACCCAGATCCTCGCCGACCAGGGTGCCGACGTGATCAAGGTCGAGGGACCCGGTCCCGGCGACCTCGTGCGCTATCTCGGCCCCCAGCGCAACGGCATGACGGCGATGTTCGCGGCCGTGAACCGCAACAAGCGCGCGATCGTCCTCAACCTCAAGGCGCCCGAGGGCAAGGCCATCCTGCTCGACCTCGTCCGCAAGGCTGACGTCTTCGTCGAGAACTTCCGCCCCGGCGCCATCGCGAAGCTCGGTCTGGGATACGAGGCCCTGCGCGCCATCAACCCCGGCCTCATCTATGTCTCGATGTCAGGTTTCGGGGACACCGGACCCTATGCCGCGCGCCGGGTCTATGATCCGGTGATCCAGGCCGTCTCCGGCTTCTCCGACACCCAGAAGAGCGCGACGACCGGCGAGCCCCAGCTCATCCAGACGCTGGCCTGCGACAAGATCACGGCGATCACCGCCGCCCAGGCCATCACGGCAGCCCTCTATGCCAAGGCGCGCGGGCGGGGCGGGCGGCTTGTCGAGCTCAACATGCTCGACAGCGCCATCGCGTTCCTCTGGCCGGATTCCTTCTACAATCACGCGATCGAGGGCGAGTTCAATCGCTCGCCGGACTTCGCAAGCTTCTATTCGATCCGCCGCACGCAGGACGGCTTCATCACCATGCTGGCGCTCTCCGACGACGAGTTCCACGCCACCTGCCGTGCCATCGGCCGCCCCGAGATGATCGAGGACCCGCGCTTCCGCACCATCGGCGAGCGCATGCAGAACGCCAAGGTCATGACCGACATGATCTCCGAAAGGGTCCAGCGCTACGCCACCGCCGAGATCACCGCCCGCCTCGAGGCCGAGGACGTGCCCCACGCCGTCGTGCTCCGCCGCGACGAGGTCCTCTCCAACCCGCAGGTCGTGGCCAATGGCAGCATCGGCACCCTCGACGACCCGCGCGCCGGCCGCATGCGCATGGCCCACGCCGCCGGCAGGTTCGACGGCAAGCCCATGCCCTTCCGCCGCCCGGCCCCGGCCTTGGGCGAGCACACGAACGAGATCCTCGCCGAACTCGGCCGCAGCGAAGCCGACATCGACGCCCTGCGCAAGGCCGGCGCCGTCGGCTGAGGCGAAACACCCGCGACAGTGTAAACACGTGGGTGGTCCGCCTGCGCCGACCATGACATACTGCGTGGATCAACCATTGGAACCGCCATGTCACTCCCAGCCATCCTCAAGGACACCCTGTCCATCCCCGTCGTGGGCGCGCCGCTCTTCATCGTCTCGGGTCCCGAGCTTGTCATCGCCCAGTGCAAGGCCGGGATCGTCGGCTCGTTCCCGGCGCTGAACGCAAGGCCCGCCGAACTCCTCGACAAATGGCTCGAGCGCATCAGGAACGAACTCGATGACCACGAGCAGAAGACCGGACGCAAGGCCGCGCCCTTCGCCGTCAACCAGATCTGCCATCACTCCAACGACCGCCTGATGCGGGACATGGCCATGTGCGTGAAGCACAAGGTCCCCATCATCATCACCAGCCTGCGCGCGCCGGCCGAGGTGGTGCGCGCGGCGCATTCCTATGGCGGCCTCGTCTATCACGACGTGATCAATATCCGCCACGCGAAGAAGGCGGTGGAAGAGGGCGTCGACGGCCTCATCCTCGTCTGTTCCGGCGCCGGTGGCCATGCTGGCACCCTGTCCCCGTTCGCCCTCGTGCCGGAAGTGCGCCAGTGGTTCGACGGCACCGTGCTGCTGTCAGGCTCGATCGCCCACGGCGCCAGCATCCTCTCGGCCCTCGCGCTCGGCGCCGACCTCGCCTATCTCGGCACGCGCTTCATCGCCACGACCGAGGCCAATGCCGACCAGCGCTACAAGCAGATGCTGGTCGAAACCGCCGCGCAGGACATCGTCTACTCAAACCTGTTCACCGGCGTGCACGGCAACTACCTCGCCCCCTCCATTACCGCGGCCGGCCTCGACCCCGCCAACCTGCCCGAGGCCGACAAGTCCAAGATGAACTTCGGCTCGGGCGGCAACATGGAAAAGAAAGCCTGGAAAGACATCTGGGGCGCCGGCCAGGGCGTGGGCCAGATCCAGGACGTCAGGCCCGTCGCCGACGTCGTCGCCCAACTCAAGCGCGAATACGAAGAAGCCCGCCGCCGCCTCGCCTGAACCCGTAACTTGCGAAATGGGATCGGACACCATTTCGCCTTGGCTGTTTTCCTCCTCGCTTGCGAGGAGGTGGCTGACCGGCGCATCAGCGCCGGGCAGACGGAGGAGTTCCTTGCCGACGGGCACCCGGCCCAACCAAACTCCCTCCCCTTTGCAGCGCCTGACGGCGCTGCAAACGTACTCCCTCGCGAAGCGAGGGAGAGACAGAGCTTCACCTCCTCGCTTGCGAGGAGGTGGGTGACCTTTGTGTCCTGGTGTCTTGGTGTGAGGCTGGTTGGATATCCGGCCTCGCACGAAGACACGGAGACACGAAGGAGTTGAGGTGAGCGCTTGTGTTGAGGTCGCAAGCTGGGTCCCGGCTCTGACACGCGCTACCAACTGCTTCGCAGTCGGGCGCGTGTAACGGCCGGGATGACGGGGAGGGATTAGGAAAAAATACCTATTGCGCCTTTACCGGCGCATTCCACCGCCGCAGCATCTCCACCGTCAGCAGCAAGAGTGTCGAGAACACGATCAGCAAGGTTGCGACCGCAAGGATTGTCGGGCTGATCTGCTCGCGGATGCCCGACCACATCTGGCGCGGGATGGTGCGCTGTTCGGGGCCGCCCAGGAAGAGCACGGTCACGACCTCGTCGAATGAGGCGGCAAATGCAAACAGCGCCCCCGAGATCATGCCCGGCGCCACCAGCGGCAGCGTCACGCGGAAGAAGGTCGTCACGGGATTGGCGCCAAGGCTGGCCGAGGCCCGGATCAGGTTGTTGTCGAAGCCCGACAGCGTCGCCGTCATGGTGATGACCACGAACGGCACGCCCAGCGCCGTGTGCGCGAGGATGATGCCCAGCGTCGTTTGGGCAAGTCCGATCGTCGAGTAGAAGAAGTACATGCCCGCCGCCGAAATCACGATCGGCACGATCAGCGGCGAGATCAGCAGCGCCATGAAGAAATCGCGGAACGGCATGTTGCTGCGCGCAAGGCCCATGGCCGCCAGCGTGCCCAGCACGGTCGCCAGCGCCGTCGAGCACAGCCCGATGATGACGCTGTTGCGCATGGCCTCGAGCCATTGCGGATTCTCGGCAATGTCACGGTACCAGCGCAGCGAGAACCCGTCGGGCTGCAGCGTCAGCATCTTGTCGGTGAAGCTGAAATAGGGCTCGGCGTTGAACGAGAGCGGGATCACGACGAGCAGCGGCGCGATCAGGAAGAACAGCACGCCATACGCAAACCAGCGGTTCACGCCCGCCTCGAGCGATGTCTGGTCCCAGCGCTTTGGCTTGTCCGCCATGGTCAGCCGAGCCTCAACCTGTTCATGCCGACAAGGCGCGCATAGAAGACATAGAGCACGAGCACGGCAGCAAGCAGCAGCCCGCCCAGCGCCGCCGCCAGCCCCCAGTTGAGGGACGTCTTCATGTGGAACTCGATCATGTTCGAGATGAGCTGCCCCGTCCGGCCGCCCACCAGCGCCGGCGTGATGTAGTAGCCAAGAGCCAGGATGAAGACGAGAAGCCCGCCCGCCGCCGCGCCCGGCAGGGTCATCGGGAAATAGACGCGCCAGAACGCGGTCCAGGGCGGCGCCCCGAGCGACACGGCCGCCCGCTTGAGAGAGGGCGGCACCGACAGCATCACGCTGTAGGTCGGAAGGATCATGAACGGCAGCAGGATATGCGTCATCGCGATGATCGTGCCCGTCATGTTGTGGATCAGCGCCATCCGCGCGCCTTCCCCGGCAACCGACGCGATCACGTCATTGACGACGCCATTGGTCTGCAGGAGGGCAATCCAGGCCGTCGTGCGGACGAGCAGCGACGTCCAGAACGGCAGCAGCACCAGGATGAGCACGAGGTTGCGCCGCCGCTCGTCGAGATGGGCGATGTAGTAGGCGAGAGGATAGCCCAGCAGGAAGCACAGCGCCGTCACGCCCGCTGCCACCACCAGCGTGCGCGCGAACAGCGTGAGGTAGATCTGCTCTTCCTCGGGCTTGGGAACCCACATGCCGTCGGCCTTGCGGGTCTGGTCCATGGCCGAGACGTAATAGCCCGCACTCGTGAACGCGCTTGCGTGCCGCAAGGCGCCCCAGACCTCCGGATCGCTCCATTGCAGGTCGACCTGGTTGAAGGCCTGTGCATAGGGCGGCACGAAGCCATGCGCCTCGCGCGCGGTCTTGATCAGGAGCGAGCGCATGCCGGCGCGCTCGAAATTCATGCGCGTGGCCACCTTGCCGATCTGCCCGGTGCGATTGGCCCGCGACAGGTCATCGGCCAGCGCCGAATAGGCGCTGAAGGGCGGGCGTCCCTTGCCATCCCACGAGCGCAGCGCCGCCGCCGTGCGGGGCAGGATGTCGGCAACCGTGCTGTCGCCAAAGCTGCGCGTCAGCATCGAGCCGATGGGAAGGACAAACGAGACCACAAGGAAGGCAAGCAGGGGCAGCACGAGCATGAACGTGGTCCGCCGCGCCCGTTGGCCAGAGCGCCGGTACTGTTCCGCAAGACTGACCCGCCCCGCCGCACTCACCGCAAGCTGTCCCCCAAATTCAGTCCCTGCCGGCTACTTCGCCAGCCACGCCGCCCAGCGTTGGTTCAGCTCTTCCTGCCGGTCGGCCCACCAGAGGAAGTCGATCTGGATCGCGTTCGCCGCGTTCTCGGTCGAATTGGGCATGTGCGGCTTCATGTCGACGCCCTTGTCGGCATGCTGGCCGACGAGCGGCAGCGACGACTTGCGCGCCGGACCATACGCGATCCAGCGGGCCTGGTCGGCGAGGCGCTGCGTGTCCGTGGCGAAGGCGACGAACTGCATGGCCTTCTCGAGGTTCTTTGTTCCCTTGACGACGCCCAGCACGTCAAGCTCGAGCAGCTGTCCGTCCCAGATGATCTTGAACGGCTTTTTCTCCATCACCATGGCATCGAAGATGCGCCCGTTATAGGCCGTGGTCATCGTGACTTCGCCATCGGCCAGGAGTTGCGGCGGCTGCGCGCCCGCTTCCCACCAGATGACATGGTTCTTGATCGTGTCGAGCTTGCGGAACGCGCGGTCAAGGCCTTCCTTCGTGCCCAGCACCTCATAGACCTTGTCGCCCGCCACGCCGTCGGCGCGCAGCGCAAGCTCGAGGTTGATCTTCGGGCTTGTCTTGCGCATGCCACGCTTGCCGGGGAAGGTCTTGACGTCGAAGAAGTCGGCAAGCTTCGAGGGAACATTCGCCTCGAACTTCGTCGTGTCGAAGGCCACGACATGGCTGAACAGGATCGTGGTCACCGCGCAGGGCGTGATGCCGTTCGTCACGAAATCCTGGATCGCGGGCGTCCCGTCAGGCGCGGCCGGCAGCATCCCGGCATCGATCTTCTCCAGCAGGCCCTCGTCGCAGGCGCGCTGCGCATCGGCGATCTCCATGTCGACGACGTCCCACGTCACGTTGTCGGCCTCGACCTGCGCCTTGATCTCGGCGATGCCGCCATTGTAGTCGACCGAATTGATCTTCGTGCCCGTCTTGGCTGCAAAGGGCTTGTGATAGGCCTCGACCTGGCTCTTCGTGTAGGCGCCGCCCCACGAAACAACGACCATGGACCCGCCGCTGCCCGCAGCACCCGCCGGCGCGGCGGCCTTGCCGCTGGCATCGGGCAGTTCCAGTTCGGTCAGTTCAGCATCAAGCTGGTTCACGGCTTTCTCGCCGCCCCGGCCCAGCATGTAGAGCAGCACGCCGGCAAGGATGACGACGGCGGCGGCAGCTGCGATGATGATCGTGGTCGTCCGGCCCATGGTGTTTCCTCAGCTGTTTGTGTTGTCGGTGTTCCAAGGCATCAGGAAGAGAAGGCACGTGCCGCGGCCGGTTCCCAGCTCAGCGTGACGGCCACGCCCTTTGCCGGAAGCCCGCCCTTGTGTGCGGGTGTCTTCACGTAGATCTCGCCCATGCCCGGCGCGGACAGTTTCACGCGGACATGGTCACCATGGAAGATATAGTCTTCCACGAGGGCTGCAACATGATTGCCGCCCGGCGTCGTCTCGGCTGACAGCGACAGGTGCTCGGGCCGCACGCAGACCACGCCGGTCTGCTCCGCAGTCGTGCAGTTGCCGTTCAACGCCCGCACGCGGGCCCCGCCGATCAGTTCGACCACGCACTCGTCGCCCCGGATCGAGACAACCTTGCCCGGAAGCGCGTTGTTCTCGCCGATGAAGCCCGCCACGAAGGCATTCGCGGGCTCCTGGTAGATGCGCGCCGGCGTGTCGAGCTGCTGGATGACGCCGTCATGGAACACGGCGATCCGGTCCGACAGCGTCAGCGCCTCGCCCTGGTCATGCGTCACATAGACCATGGTGACGCCCAGCTCGCGGTGCAGCCGCTTGAGTTCGTACTGCATCTGCTCGCGCAGGTGCTTGTCGAGCGCACCCAAAGGCTCGTCCATCAGCACGAGGTCGGGGTCGAACACGAGCGCGCGGGCCATGGCGACACGCTGCTGCTGCCCGCCGGAAAGCTGCGCGGGCTTGCGCTTCTCGAAGCCGGTCAGCTCGACCATGGCAAGCGCCCGCGCAACGCGCTCGCGGATCTCGCTGCCCCTGATGCGGCGCACCTCCAGCGGAAAGGACACGTTTTCGGCGACCGTCATGTGCGGGAACAGCGCATAGTTCTGGAACACGAAGCCAAGCCCGCGCTTGTGCGGCGGCTGTTCGGTCAGCGAGGTGCCGTTGAGCATGATGTCCCCGGAAGTCGGCTGCTCGAAACCGGCCAGCATCATCAGGGTGGTTGTCTTGCCCGAGCCCGACGGCCCGAGCAGCGTCAGGAACTCGCCGCGCGCAATGTCGAGGTCGAGTTGCTTCACCACAAGGTTGACCCCGTCATAGGTCTTCGTCACGCCCTGGAAGCGGACAAACGGAACGGGCCCGGCAGCGACTGCCTCGACCTCGATGGGCGAGGGCAGGGGGGCCGGCGCCTCGGCCGCGGGCGTTGGCTCTTCGGCCGGCGCGGCAGGCTTGTCGGCCGGGACCTCATCGGCATGCGTCTCGGCAAAGCGGGCCTCGTCGGCCTTGGCGCTGCGATCGCCGAGCCCGAGCGCGGCCGAAAGCAGCGAACGCTTCGGCGCCACGGCAACGCCCACGCGCGGTGGTTCGTCGGCCTCCTCGCTGTCATCGGCCGCGGCGGCCTTCACATCCGGGGCAGGGGGAGCCGCAGGCGCGGCTTCGGGCGCGGGTTCAGCGGGCGCGGGTTCAGAGGGCGCGCTTGCAGCAGCCTCGGCCGCGGCTTCGCCGGTTTCGGCAACAGGCGTCTCCGCCGACGGTTTGTCGTCGGGCGAAATGCCAAGCAGCCGGGAGCGGAGCGAGAACCCCTTCGCGGGCGGTTTGGACGGAGCGTCTGTTGTATCTGTGGACATCTTCTGCGACGCGAACGAACACCGTTTCCCATGTATGGCGCAAGCGAAAGATGCAAGGGCAATGCATCCTAGAGGGTGTGGAGGTTAATGAAAAGCGCCGGACCGCGCATGGTGTTTTCGGGATTTACGGTCAGGTTGGTCCCGATTCGCCCAGCGTTTGGTCCTTCTATGGGGTCTCCATCCAAAAGTTGTAGAACAGGCGCCGGACCCATGGGGCATCAAGGTGATCCATGGCAGCCGGTCCTCCTCCCGGACGCCTGCATGATATAAGCCCCGCGCGAACCCCTCAGGACCCGCATGACCAACGCACCGCTGAACAACGACATCGACGCAGTCTGGCTGCCCTTTACCGCCAACAGGCAGTTCAAGTCCGACCCGCGCATCATCGCCCGCGGCCAGGGCATGTTCTACTACGACCCCCAGGGCCGCGAACTGCTCGACGGCCTGTCGGGCCTCTGGTGCTGTCTGGCAGGCCACGGCCAGCCCCGCATTACCGAGGCGGTCTCGGCGCAGCTGAAGGAGCTCGACTTCGCGCCGACCTTCCAGTTCGCCCACCCCAGGATCATCGAACTCTCCGGACGCATCGCAGCGATCAGCCCACCCGGCATGGAGCGCGTCTTCTTCTGCAACTCAGGCTCCGAGGCGGCCGACACCGCGCTGAAGATCGCACTGGCCTACTGGCGGGCCAAGGGTGAGGCGCATCGCACGCGCCTGATCGGCCGCATGCGCGGCTATCACGGCACGAATTTCGGCGGCATGTCGGTCGGCGGCATCGTCAACAACCGCAAGGCCTTCGGCCAGACGCTGCCCGGCGTCGACCATTTGCCGTCCACCTATGACCGCGCCCGGCAGGCCTTCTCGAAGGGCGAGCCCGAATACGGCGCAAACCTGGCCGACGCGCTCGAGGACATGGTTGCCCTTCACGGGGACACGATAGCCGCCGTCATCGTCGAGCCGATGGCCGGCTCCACCGGCGTGCTGCCGCCACCCAAGGGTTATCTCCAGCGCCTGCGCGAGCTCTGCACGAAGCATGGCATCCTGCTGATCTTCGACGAGGTCATCACGATGTTCGGGCGCATGGGCGCGCCCACCGCCGCCGAACGCTATGGCGTGACGCCCGACATGATCACCTTCGCCAAGGGCATCACCAACGGCGTGATCCCGATGGGCGGCGTCATCGCCTCGAATGCGATCTACGACGCCTTCACCCAGAAGAACGACTGGCAGATCGAGCTCTTCCACGGCTACACCTATTCCGGCCATCCCGTGGCCGCCGCCGCCGCCCTGGCCACGCTCGACATCTATCGCGACGAAGGCCTGTTCGAGCGCGGCCGGCAGGTCGAGGCCTGGCTGGCCGACGCAGTCCACACGCTCAAGGGCGCGCCATTCGTTGTGGATATCCGCAACTGCGGCGCGGCTGCAGCCATCGACATCGAGCCCGCCGCCGGCGCGCCTGGCAAGCGCGGCCATGAGGCCATCCGCCGCGCCTTCTTCGACGAGGACCTCGTGCTCAGGGTGGGTGGCGACACGATTGCATTGGGCCCTGCTCTCGTTGCAGAACAGGCGCATGTCGAGCGGCTCGTCGACGGAGTCCGTCGGGTACTTGGCCGCCTGTCCTGAAAAACAGAATTCCGCGAGGGGATAAACGCACCATGCTTGTTGGCGTTCCGAAGGAAATCAAGGTTCACGAATATCGCGTCGGCCTCACGCCCTCGAGCGTGCGCGAGCTCGTCTCGAACGGCCACAAGGTCATCGTCCAGGCATCGGCCGGTGTCGCGATCGGTCTGACGGACGACATGTACAAGGCCGCCGGCGCCGACATCGTGCCCACCGCGGCCGATGTCTTTGCGAAGGCCGAGATGATCGTGAAGGTCAAGGAACCACAGGCCCCCGAGATCGCCATGCTGCGCGCGGGCCAGCTGCTGTTCACGTACCTGCACCTCGCGCCCGATCCCGAGCAGACCGCAGGCCTGCTCAAGTCCGACTGCGTTGCGATCGCCTATGAAACCGTGACCGACGCACGCGGCGGCCTGCCGCTGCTCGCGCCCATGTCCGAAGTTGCCGGCCGCATGTCGATCCAGGCCGGTGCGCATTGCCTCGAGATGGAACAGGGCGGTCGCGGCATGCTGCTCGGCGGCGTGCCCGGCGTGCCGGCGGCAAAGGTCGTGATCATCGGCGGCGGCGTCGTCGGCGCCAACGCCGCGCGCATGGCCATGGGGCTCGAGGCCCATGTCACCGTGATCGACCGCAGCCTCCCGCGCCTGGCTGAACTCGACCTCCAGTTCGGCGCCATGCTGAACACGATCTACTCGACCATCGACGCGATCGAGGAGCAGGTCCTGACCGCAGACCTCGTCATCGGTGCCGTGCTGCTGCCCGGCGCGGCCGCGCCCAAGCTGATTTCGGAATCCATGGTCCGCCGCATGAAGAAGGGCTCGGTCATCGTCGACGTGGCGATCGACCAGGGCGGATGCGCCGAGACCGCACGCGCCACCACCCATGCCCAGCCGACCTACAAGGTCCATGACGTGGTCCACTATTGCGTGGCCAACATGCCCGGCGCCGTGGCCCGCACATCGACCTTCGCGCTGAACAACGCGACACTGCCATTCACCCTGGCGCTGGCCGGCAAGGGCTATGCCCGGGCCTGCCGCGAGAACCCGCATCTGCTGGCGGGCCTCAACATCCACCGCGGCGCTTTGACCTACCAGGCGGTCGCAGAAGCGCAGAACCGCGCATTTACGCCCCCGGACCGCGCTCTGCCCGGGTGATCCACAGAATGCGTTCATCCGTCACTGATCTTTGGGCCCCGGATGCATTACCTGATCCGGACCAAGGACAGGACCCTGATGGCGACAACCCTCACACGACGACGCTGGCTTGCGGCAGGTCTCGCGCTGGCGCTTGCGCCGGTAGTGACGCAGGCCCCGGCCTTCGCGGCAGGCGCCGTCCCGCCGCAGGACATTGCAGCGCTCGGCGCGCCCGACCGCACGCTTGAGGCGCGCCTTGCCACGCTGGCACGGGGCCTCGGCGGCACCAAGGTCGGCATCGCCGTCGTCGACATCGATGCAGGCCGCACCGCGCTCCTCAATGCCGACGAGACGTTTGCGATGCAGGCCGTCAGCACCTTGCCGGTCGCCATCGCCGTCCTGCACCTCGCCGAGCAGGACCAGATCAACCTTGACCGCATCCTGACCCTGACCCGCGCCGACATCGCGCCGGGACGCTCGCCCCTGGCCAAGCGCCTCGGCGCGCGCCCCGTGCGCTTCACCGCCCGCCAGCTGATCGAGCACATGCTGCTGAACGGGGACACGACGGCGACCGACGCGCTCATCCGCCTCGCCGGTGGTCCCGCCGGGATCAGCAAGACGCTTGCCCGTCTCGACGCGGCCGACGGCCTGCGCATCGATCGTTACGAGCACGAACGCGAGCCCGCCGTCTTCGGCCTGAAGCCCGACAAGGCCTACGCCGACGCCACCCGCTTCAAGGCGGCCATTGCCGCCCTCGAACCGCAGGCGCGCCGCAACGCGCAAACGCGCTACCTTCAGGATCCGCGCGACACCGCAAGCCCGCGGGCCATCGCCGCGCTCTATGCCCGCCTCGAGCAGGGTCGCCTGCTCCAGCGCCGCAACGCAGCCCTCGTGCTGGACCTGCTCGGTCGCTCGAAGACCGGCCTCGATCGCCTCAGCGCGGGCATGACCCGGGGCTGGACGCTGGCCCATCGCGGTGGCCAGACCCCGACGACCGACGGCTTCACCGCCGTCTTCAATGACAGCGGCATCGCCAGCGGCCGCGGCGCAAGCCGCATCGCCATCGTGGTCTTCATGGAAGGGGCAACCCTGCCGGTCGAGCGCCTGGCGGCGTTTCATCAGGCGCTGGCGCGCAGCGTGCTCGACGCCTGGGAGCTCCCCTCGCGCGCCTGACGCCGGGGCTCAGCTGCCAGGTTTGACGTCGACCGGCGGCACCTTCTCGCAGAGCTGCCGCAGCCGGTCGACCTGCCTGATGTAAAGCGTCTTGGACTTGCGCTCGGCGATCCCGTCCTGCGCCAGTTGGGACAGGACGCGGGCCACGGTCTCGCGCGTGGTCGAAGCCGTTGCAGCGATCTGCGCCTGCGTCGGCAGCGGATAGATCAGCCACGAGCTCGGCCGTACCGGATCGGGTTTCATGAGCTTCAGCAGCTCCGCATAGACCCGCTGATAGGCCGACAGCGTGGCCAGGTCCATGATCCGGTCATCGCTGGTCCGCACGATGCGCACCAGCTTCTCCATGATCACGAAGCCGATGCGCGGGTTCTGCTCGATAAGCTCGCGAAAGACCTGCGGCGTGATCGTGGCCAGCGTGCAGTCCTCCAGCGCCACCACCGTCGCCGAACGCGGCAGGCCGTCGATCGCGGCCATCTCGCCGAAATAGTCTCCCGGACCGGCGATCGCATAGGCGATCTCGCGGCCCGACGGCGAGAAATTCACGATGCGGCAGCGGCCCTTCACGACGAAGAACACGTCGCGCGAATCCGAATCGCGCGTCACGACGTTTTCCCCCTCGCGCACGCTGCGCCATGCGCTTTGTGCCTCGAGCCGCGCCACCGCGGTCCGCTCCAGTCCCTCAAGCAGTTTGCTGCCGGCGAGCGTCTGCTCTGCCCGCCGTGTATCACCGGTCGAATTCATGCCGCCCCGTTTCGAATCCATCAGATCCCGCGGCATGGAGCCCTGTCCTTTCTGAATGGCACATGAACAAACCACATTAATGATATGGCCCTTGGAAGTCCTATATGGTGACGCCGCCATCAATCACGATCGCCTGGCCCGTCATGAAGGCGGCGGCCCTCGAGGCAAGGAACACGGCTGCCCCGGCGATCTCGTCGGGTTCGCCGATGCGCCGCAAGGGCGCCGTCGAGGTGGACCGGGCCAGGATCTCGGGATTGTCCCACAGCGCCTTGGCAAAGTCGGTCTTCACGAGGCCCGGCGCAATGCAGTTGGCGCGCACGTTATGGACGCCGAACTCGACCGCGATGTTGCGCGCGAGCTGGAAGTCCGCCGCCTTCGAGATGCAATAGGCGCCCAGTACCGGCGAGCCCCTGAGCCCCCCGATCGATGAGACAATGATGATGCTGCCGTCCCGGCGCTCAACCATTTCGGGTATGACCATGTTGCACAACTGATGGTTGGACCGCACATTGGCCCCCATGATCTTGTCGAAGGCGTCGTCCGGGATCTGCGCCATGGACCCGAAGACCGGGTTCACGGCGGCGTTGCAGACCAGCACGTCGATCCTGCCCCATTTGGCCCGCGTCTGGGCCACGAGGCTCTCGAGCTGTTCGCGCAGGTTGATGTTGCAGGCGACCGGAAGGGCCACCTCCCGACCCTTGCCCCATTTCCCGTTGATTTCCGCGGCCACGCGCGCACAGGCATCGGCTTTCCGGCTCGAGATGACAACCCGGGCACCGTGCTCGGCGAACCGGTGGGCGATGGCCTCGCCGATGCCCTTGGTCGATCCCGTGATCACCGCGACCTTGCCGCTCAAGTCAAAGAGTTCCATGTCCGCCCGTCCTCTGTCTTCGCCTGCAAAAAGTCTGACCCGCTTATGCAAACCCGGTGTGACAGCCGTCAAGTTCCCTTCACGTCAGGATTGGTGATGGCGCGAATGCGCCCATTTCGCCGGGTACAAGCCCATCCGGATCCTTGCACGCCAGCCTGCCTTCGGCTTATGAACCGCCTTGACCTCGGCCGCGTTATGGCCGAAGCAAACCTTGTCAGACGACAGAAGAGAGACGAACGACATGCGCAAATTCATTGCCGTCGCCATTGCCGCGGCGCTTGTGCTGGCTGGTTGCCAGACCCAGGATCCCTATACGGGCGAACAGAAGACCAGCAACGCCACGCGTGGCGCCATCTTCGGCGCGCTCGGCGGCGCGGCGATCGGCGCCCTGACCAACACCTCGAGCGGCAAGCAGGCTGCACGCAATGCGCTGATCGGCGCGGGCGTGGGCGCGCTGGTCGGCACCGCGGTCGGTGGCTACATGGACAACCAGGAAGCCCGCCTGCGGGAGCGCCTGCGCGACGCCGGCGTGAAGGTCCGTCGTGAAGGCAACAACATCGTCCTCGAGATGGCCAGCGACATCACCTTCCCCGTCAACGGCGACCAGGTGAACCCGCAATTCTACCGCACGCTCGCCGCCGTCGGCGAAGTGCTGAACGAGTTCAACAAGACGACGATCCAGGTCTCCGGCCACACGGACTCGACGGGCGACGACCGCTACAACCTCGACCTGTCGCAGCGCCGCGCCAACGCGGTGGCCTATATCCTGCAGCAGAACGGCGTCATGCCCCAGCGCATGTACGTCCAGGGCTTCGGCGAGCAGTATCCCGTTGCCTCGAACGCCACGGTCCCGGGCCGCGCCCGCAACCGCCGCGTCGAGATCCAGATCATCCCGCTGACGTCGTAACGCGCAGGCCCCAAGGCCAGACACAACGCGCCGCCGGGTCCCGACCCGGCGGCGTTTTTCATGGGCCGTTGTGACTAGCCGTCAGGAAGCGGGTGTTTCGAGCCTGGCATCGACCATGCGCTGCCAGTAGCTGTCCTTCCGTTTGGCGTCATAGCGTACATGCATTGGCAAGGCGCGATGGAAAGCCTGCAGTTCCGGATCATGTCTCGTCAAAAGGACGCTTTCGGTCGTATTGATGACGCAGGACTTCGGGCCGACACCCTGCGGCCGTCCCTCGTGGGCCCAGCAGCGGCTCGTTGCCTCGCTGACGATAGCCAACTGCTCGCCATTGAGAGCCTTGAGCGAGACCGCATCCCGAGGGAACCCCGTCCATTCATCGGCGGTCGCCGCTGTCTGAGCCAGAAGCAGGGTGGCGAGCACGAATGAAGGGCGCATGGCGGCTTTCCGGAGCTGATCGCAGTGCAGTCAACCAGCCGGACGGCAAGCCGTCAACAATGACCTCAATCGCGCGGGCGCTGGATGATGAGCCGCTGCCAGTACAGCGCCGGACGGTTGGCGTCGTAGCGGGCCTGCAGGGGCAGGGCGTCGCTGTAGGCTTTCAGGATCTCGTCCTTGCGCGCCGCCAGCGCGGCCTCCACGGCATTCGTGACGCAGGCGCGTGCGACAGGCCCGCGCGCACCAAACCCGCCCTGGCCGGCATGCCAGCACTGCGCACTGGCACGCCGCACGATGCGCTGTTGCTCGCCATCGAGGTGCCGCAGCGACGCCGCATCGCGCGGGAAGCCGGACTTGCCCGTCGGATCGTCGCCGACATCGGCACCCGCACGGGCGATCCCCACGCTGGCCGCCCCAAGGGCTGACGCAAGTACGAGGACAAGGGCTGCAGGGCGCATCGGGAATCTCCTCTGTTGCATTGCGGAACGGCGATCTGGCGCCCCGCAATCCTATCGCATAAGAACGCAGTCTTCCACGCCATGGATTGATGGAGCCCGCCCTGATGCTGTCTTTCGAGGACTATCGCCGCTGCGACGCGCTGGAGCTCGCGCAACTCGTCCGCGCCCGCAAGGTGACGCAAACGGAACTCCTCGACGCAGCCCTGGCCCGCGCCCGCGCCGTGAACCCGGCCATCAACGCCATCACGGTCGACGACGAGGCACACGCCCGCACCGCCATTGCCAACGGCTTGCCGCAGGGCCCCCTTACGGGCGTGCCCTTCCTGCTCAAGGATCTCGGCGCCATGCTCAAGGGCACCGTCACGACCGGGAGCCTCAGCTACACGCGCAACCTCGTGGCCCGGCAGGACAGCACCTATGTCGAGCGTTGCCGCAATGCTGGCCTCGTGATGTTCGGCAAGACACACTCGCCCGAGCTCGGCCTGAGCCCCTCGTCGGAATCACGCATGTGGGGCGCCACGCGCAATCCGTGGGACCTCACCCGCATCGCCGGCGGTTCGAGCGGGGGTGCAGCCGCCGCGGTCGCCGCCGGCATCGTGCCCGTTGCGCACGCAACCGATGGCGGCGGCTCGATCCGCATTCCGGCGGCCTGCTGCGGCCTCTATGGCCTCAAGCCCACGCGCGCCCGCACGCCTGTGGGCCCCACCCGCGGCGAAGGCTGGGGTGGCGCGGCCGTCGGTCATGTCGTCTCACGCGCGGTGCGCGACAGCGCCGCTTTCCTCGATGCAACGGGCGGCCCCGCGCCCGGCGATCCGTACGCAGCCCCGCACCACCCCCGTCCCTGGCTCGAGGAGGTCGCCCTGCCGCCGGGGCGCCTGCGCATCGCCGTCTCGACGAAGCCCGCTTTCGACATCCCGGTCCATCCCGATTCCATCGCCGCGGTGGCCGATGCCGCGCGCCTCTGCGAGAGCCTCGGCCACATCGTCGAGGAAGCGGCCCCCACCCTGAACGGCCCCGAGATCATGCATGCGCAGGGCGTGGTCATCAGCGCCAACATCGCCGCCACCATCGACGAGATCGCCGAAGCCTTCGGGCGCAAGGCCGAGCCCGCCGATGTCGAGCGCGCCACCTGGTACCGCATCGAAAGCGCGCGCCGGACCGATGCGCCCGCCTATGCCCGCGCGATCAACGTGCTGCACATGACCGGCCGCAAGCTGGCCGCCTTCATGCAGGATTACGACGTCATCCTGCAGCCGGTCGCGACCGAGCCACCGCTGAAGCTGGGCCGGATCGACATGGACCGCGAGGACACGCAGGCCCTCATGCGCGAGCTCTTCGGCTTCATTCCCTATACGGGCATCTACAACATCACCGGCCAGCCCTCGGCCAGCATCCCGCTGCACTGGAACGCCGAAGGCCTGCCCATCGGCACGATGTTCACCACCCGCTTCGGCGACGAAGCCACCCTCCTGCGCCTGTCCGCGCAGCTCGAGCAGGCCCGCCCCTGGAAAGATCGCTTGCCGCCGCTTTAGAAGAGAGGCTTCGCGCCTGCGCGTGAAACCCCTTACTTCAGCGCCGCCTCGATCGCCGCCTTCACCTCAGCCGCCTCAGGGTCCGTGCGCGAGCCGAACACGCCCGCAAGCGATCCGTCCTTCCCGACAAGGTACTTGTGGAAGTTCCAGCGCGGCGTGCTGCCCTCGCCGAGCTCCGCGGCCGCCCACTGGTAGAAGGGATGCGCAGCCGCGCCGATGACATGCGCCTTGCCCGTCATCGGGAAGTCGACCCCGAAGCGCGTCTCGCAGAAGGTCTTGATCTCGCCTTCCGTTCCGGGCTCCTGCGCACCGAAATCATTGCACGGCACTCCAAGAACAACCAGGCCGCGGTCACGATAGCCCTGCCAGAGGGCCTCCAGCCCCTTGTATTGCGGCGTCAGCCCGCAGGCACTGGCCGTATTCACGACCAGGACCGCCTTGCCCTTGAAGCCGGACAGGGGCAGCGGCGTGCCATCGATCGACGTGAAGGCAAAGGAATGGGCGTTGGTCATGGGCGAATCTCCAGTGGTTAACACCTTGTAAACCCTTCCGCCCGGAGACTGCCATAGACCCGAATCATGCGATCGAAGGGTGTCGGATGCCTCGCCTGGACCAATTGGTCGTGCCTGCCGTGGCCGCAGCGGCCGGCATCATCACGGCCGCGATCCTCTACCGGATCGGCGCCACGGACGCCGTGGGGGCATTGCTCGTGGCCGGGTTCGTGACCTTCGTTGCGACCTATTGCGAGAACCTGATCGCCCAGCTCTCCGAGAACGCGCGCACTGGCGCCGAGATCGACCATCTCGGCAGCAAGCAGGAGACAATGCGCGCCGAAGCCGAACTGACCCGTCGTGCGCTTCTTGAACTCAAGCAGCATGTGGACGACAGCATCTCCTCGCGCAATGACCGCGTGGTGACCGAGGTCAAGGTCCTCGAGACACTGGTCCGCCGCATGGCCGAAGGCGTGGCTGCGCGGGCCCAGTCGCGTGACCCCGCGCCCGGTGACATTCCCTTGCCCGCCCATCGTCACGTGTCGGATGCAGCGCGCAGCGAGCGCGCCATCACCCCGCGCGGCAACACGCGCGATGCCGTGCTCGAGATGGTGCGCCGCGCGCTCGAGGAAAACAGGGTCGACCTCTACCTCCAGCCCGTCGTCAGCCTTCCCCAGCGCCGCGTGCGCTACTACGAGGCCCTGTCGCGCCTGAGGACCGAGGACGGACGCGTGATCCTGCCCTCGCAATACATAAAGGTCGCCGAGCCTGCAGGCCTCATGTCGGTGATCGACAACATGCTGCTCTTCCGCTGCGTGCAGGCGATGAAGGCCTGGAGCCAGCGCAACCGCGAGATCGGCATCTTCTACAACCTCTCGCGCGAGACGTTGCAGGACCGGGTGTTCTTCGGCCAGTTCATGGAGTGGCTCGAGCAGAGCCGCGAGCTTGCCGGTCTTCTGATTTTCGAGATCTCGCAGGAGACCTTCGAAACGCTCAACCCCGTCGAGAGCGCCAACATCACCCGCCTCGGCGAGATGGGCTTCACGCTGTCGATCGACCGTGTCACGCATCTCGACATCGACTTCAAGCTCGCGCGCGCCCGCCGCGTGCGCTTCCTCAAGGTTCCGGCCTCCCTCATCGTCGGCGATCCGGAGCAGACAGGCGTCGGCATCCATCCTGCCGACCTCAAGCAGTGGCTCATGCGCTATGGCCTGAACCTGATCGCTGAGCGCATCGAGTACGAGCGCGAGGTGCTGGGCGTGCTGGAATACCAGGTGGACTTCGGCCAGGGCTTCCTCTTCGGCGAACCCAAGCCGATCCGGGACGCCATCATGGACCAGGGCCTGCCGCAGCTTGACGCGGCCCAGCGCCCCGTCACCGGATCGCCGCTCGCCCGCCCGCGCCAGGTGGCCGGGGGCCCGTCATCCGGCGGCCGCGCCGCCTGAGGTCGGCAGCGGTCCGCACGTCGCGTTGACGCCACCCGGCCGATCTGTCACTTCGTTCCGCCATCATGGCATCCGTACCCGTCCTCAGCGGCCTCAGGGAGGTCGCACCGCGCTTCAGGCTTCTCGTCTGCGACATCTGGGGTGTGCTCCACAACGGGCACAGCGCTTTCCCCGGTGTTGTCGACTGTCTCAACACCTGGCGCGCCGGCGGTGGCTATGTGCTGCTGCTGTCGAATGCGCCGCGCCCGAACGGCCCGATCCGCGCCCAGCTCGAAAGCCTCGGTGTCCCCGAAACATGCTACGACACGCTGGTGACCTCGGGCGACCTGACGCGCGAGCTTCTGGCCGCGGAGTCCGCTGGCGGCCGCCTGCCCATCCATCACGTGGGACCCGACCGCGACCTGCCGCTCTTCGAGGGCCTCGACGTCGAGCGGGTCACCCTCGACAGGGCAAAAGCCATCGTCTGCACCGGCCCCTTCGACGACACGCGCGAGGGCCCCGACGACTACCGCGCCTACTGGGCGCCCGCCCTCGAGCGGGGCTTGCCCTTCTGGTGTGCCAACCCCGACCTGCTGGTCCAGCGCGGCGATACGCTGATCTACTGCGCCGGCGCCCTTGCCGCCGACTACGAACGCCGCGGCGGGCGCGTCACCTATCTCGGCAAGCCGCATGCACCCGCCTATGCCTTCGTCGAGCGGCGGCTCGAGGCGCTGACAGGCCGCAAGCCCGATCGCGCGGGCTGGCTTGCGGTGGGTGACGGGCTCAAGACCGACATCCTCGGCGCCACGCGCGCCGGCTTCGCATCGCTGCTCATCACCGGCGGCATCCATGAAGCCGAGCTTGCTGACGAAGCCGGAACGCCGGACCCCGCGCGCATCGCGCGCGTGTACACTGCCGCCGGACTCCAGTCGATCGGAGCCATGCGGCGACTGGCGTGGTGACGCATCAACTGCGGGCCCTTGTGACCCGCAGACCCCCTCGCTAGATTGCGCTCATTGAAACGGAACGTGACATCATGACGATTGCCCCCGGCCACTGCATCGAGGACCTCTCGGTCGGCCAGTCCGCCAGCTACACCAAGACCGTGACCGAGGCCGACATCGTCAAGTTTGCCGAGGTATCGGGCGACAACAATCCCGTCCATCTCGATGAGGCCTTCGCACAAACCACGATGTTCAAGGGCCGCATCGCGCACGGCATGCTGTCGGCGGGCTTCATCTCGACCGTCATCGGCACGAAGCTGCCCGGCAGCGGCACGATCTACATGAGCCAGACCCTGCGCTTCAAGGCGCCGGTCCGAATCGGGGACACGGTGACGGCGACCTGCACCATCACCGAGATCATCCCGGAAAAGCGCCGCGCGGTGCTGACCACTGTCTGCAAGGTCGGCGACACCGTCGTGATCGAGGGCGAGGCCCTCGTCATGGTGCCCGCGCGCGGCAAGTAACAAGCCCGCCCGCATGCAGATCTTTCGCCACCACGAGAACCTGCCCGACACCGCACGCGGCGCGACGGTGGCCATTGGCAATTTCGACGGCGTCCACCGCGGCCATCAGGCCTTGATCCGGCATGCAAGCGCGCTGGGCCGCCCGCTGGGTGTCCTCGTCTTCGAGCCGCACCCGCAGGAATATTTCCGCCCCGACAGCCCGCGCTTCCGCCTCACGCCCTTCCGCGCCAAGGCCCGCCTCCTCGAGAAGCATGGCGTGGATGTGCTCTATGCCCTTCACTTCGACGCAGCCTTCGCATCCCTGACCGCGGACGAGTTCATCGACCGCGTGCTGGTCCGCGACATGGCCGTGGCGCGCGTGATCGTCGGCGCCGACTTCCAGTTCGGCCGCGGCCGGACCGGCAACCGGGCCCTGCTCGAGGCACGCGGGCGCGAACGCGGCTTCGCCGTGACGACCTTCGACCTCGTGGGCGAGGGCTCCGAGGCCAAGATTTCCTCCACCCGCATCCGCGAGGCCCTGCGCGCGGGAAAGCCCCGCGTGGCGACCAGCATGCTGGGCCACCCCTGGACGGTCGAGGGCCGGGTCGAGCGCGGGGACCAGCGCGGCCGCACGATCGGCTTCCCGACGGCCAATGTCTCGCTCGAGGGCTATCTGGAACCGGCGCTCGGCGTCTATGCCGTCGAGGTCGAGCTGTCCGGCCAGCGCTATGGTGGCGTTGCCAATTTCGGGCGCAGGCCCACCTTCGACAAGAAGGACGTGCTGCTCGAGGTCCACGTCTTCGACTTCACGGGCGACCTCTACGGCCAGCCCATCGTGGTCTCGTTCGTCGAGTTCCTGCGCGCCGAGATGAAGTTCCCGGGCCTCGACGCGCTCAAGGCCCAGATCGCGCGCGACGGCGAAACCGCCCGCCAGATGCTGCGCTGACCCTGCGACCGAAGAGGGTTCAGCTCTTCAGCCGATACCCCGTCCGGAAGATCCACGCCACCACGCCGAGGCAGATGAAGAAGAAGCAAAGTGTTGCCGCGAGGCTTGTCACCACCGGCACGTCGCCCTGCCCGAAGAACGTCCAGCGGAAACCCGAGATCAGGTAGACGACCGGGTTGAAATAGGCCACGGTCTGCCACGCGGGCGGCAGCATGCTGATCGAATAGAAGGCCCCGCCCAGGAACGTCAGCGGCGTCACCACCAGCATCGGCACGACCTGCATCTGCTCGAAATTGTTCGAGGCCACCCCGATGATGAACCCGAACAGGCAGAACGTGGCTGAGATCAGGACCAGAAACGCGATCATCGCCAGCGGATGAGCGACATGGATCGGCACGAACAGCGAGGCCGTCGCCAGGATCACAAGCCCCAGCACCACCGACTTCGTCGCCGCCGCCCCCACATAGGCCAGCACGATCTCGAACGAGGAAACCGGCGCCGACAGCACCTCATAGATGGTGCCCGTGAATTTAGGGAAATAGATGCCAAAGGCCGCATTGAAGATGCTCTCGGTGAACAGCGTCAGCATGATGAGGCCGGGCACGATGAAGGCGCCATAGCTGACCCCGTCCACATCACCCATGCGCGATCCGATCGCCGACCCGAACACGACAAAATAGAGCGCCGTCGTGATGACCGGCGTGGCCAGGCTCTGCCAGATCGTGCGCAGGGCGCGGGAAACCTCGAACCGGTAGATGGCCCAGACGCCATGCGCGTTGAAACGGGGAGCACTCATGGCCTGGCCTCCTTGCCACCCTGCACGAGGCTGACGAAAATGTCCTCAAGAGAGCTTTGCTGCGTGTTGATGTCGGTGAAGGCGATGCCAAGCTCGTCGAGCCGCCGGAGCAGCGCCGCAACCCCGGTGTCCCGCGCATTGGCATCGAACGCATAGTCGATGGTCTGTCCGCCGTCCCGGAGCACCAGCGGCCATGCGCCAAGACCCTCAGGCAGGGCTGCGAGCGGCGCCTGCAGGTGCAGCGTCAGCTGCTTGCGGCCCAGCTTGCGCATCAGCGCGGCCTTCTCCTCGACCAGGATCAGTTCGCCCTTGTTGATGACGCCGACACGGTCGGCCATCTCCTCGGCTTCCTCGATGTAGTGCGTCGTCAGGATGATGGTAACGCCACTGTCGCGCAGCCGACGCACCAGCGCCCACATGTCGCGCCTCAGCTCCACGTCCACCCCCGCCGAGGGCTCGTCGAGGAACAGGATGATGGGCTCATGGCTCAGCGCCTTGGCGATCATGACGCGCCGCTTCATGCCGCCCGACAGCGTCTGCAGCTGATCGTTTCGCTTGTCCCACAGGGAGAGGTCCCTCAGCACCCGCTCGAGAAGTGCCGGATCCGGCGCCCGCCCATAGAGGCCGCGACTGAAGCGCACCGTGTTCCACACGGTCTCCCAGCGATCGCTCGTCAGTTCCTGCGGCACAAGCCCGATCTTCATCCGCGCATTGCGGTAGTCATCGCGGATGTCATGACCATCGGCCACGACAATGCCGCCCGAGGCCGTCACGATCCCGCAGATGATGCTGATCAGCGTCGTCTTGCCGGCGCCATTGGGACCAAGCAGCGCAAAGATCTCGCCCCGCCGGATGTTCAGGTTGATGGGCTTGAGCGCCGTGAGCCCCGACGCGTAGGTCTTGGACAGGTTGCTGATCGTGAGGATGTCGTGCATGACGTCTGACTAACCAACGAGCCGGGCCTGCTGCAAGGTGGCATTGGGTCATCTCCCCTGCATGTCGCAGCGCAGAAGAAGGCCGGACACAGACCTGCAGGGAGTTGACGATGGTGCTCAACGTTATCGGCGCAGGCTTCGGCCGCACGGGCACGCTCTCGATGAAGGCAGCCCTCGAGCAACTGGGTCTCGGCCCCTGCTACCACATGGCCGAAGTCATCGCGCATCCCCCCTTTGTCGCCCACTGGGCCGCGACGGCAGAGGGGCGTCCGGTCGACTGGGATGTCGTGTTCAAGGGCTATGGCGCGACGGTGGACTGGCCGGCCTGCAGCTTCTGGCGCGAGCTCGCGGATCGCTACGTCGATGCAAAGGTCATCCTCACCCTGCGCGACCTCGACACCTGGTTCGACTCCTGCCAGGCGACGATCTTCAACGTGATGAAGGCGCCCCCCGAAGCCCTTCCGCCGACGATGACCGGCATTGCCAGCATGACAAGGGCGCTCATCCGCCAGAAGACCTTTGGCGACCGGCTTGATGACCGAAGCCATTGCCTGGCAGTGCATCGCGCGCACATCGAAGACGTGAAACGCACGATCCCCGCCAGCAGCCTGCTGGTCTTCGATGTAAAGGAAGGATGGGGCCCGCTTTGCGCCTTCCTCGGCGTCTCCGTGCCCGACAGCCCCTTCCCGCGCGTCAATGAGCGCGAGAATTTCGGCAGGGACATTGCTGCTGCCAGCGGTCGCTCCTCGCAACGCCAGCCCCCGCGACAGGCGAATTCACAGCTTTGCACACCCCAAATGGCACTGCGACCATTTACGAACCGATGCGCACTCGTTCATGGGTTGACCCGGCTGTCGCCGCCCGATAATAAGAATGAGAATTAGTCGCAATTAGGATCGTGTGTGTGATGCGCAGCAATGCCGGGGCTTCAGGCCTCGTGGCAATGATGGCTTGCCTGCCCTTGGCGATGTCGGTGCCGGCGGCCCGGGCCGCCGAGCCGAGCCCTGCACCGGCCGGGTCGGCGGAGCCCGCCAAGACCGATGGATCAACGGGCACCGAGCGCGAAAGCAGCATCGTGGTCATTGGCCGTCGACAGAACCTGCTGCGCGTCCCGGGATCGGGCGCCACCATCGAAGGCGAGCAGCTCGAGCGCACGCGCGTCTTCACGGTCAACGAAGCGCTGAGGTCCGTGCCAGGTGTCCTGCCGCGCGATGAGGAAGGTCTCGGCATGCGCCCCAACATCGGCATCCGCGGCCTCAACCCGACCCGCTCGACCAAGGTGCTGCTGCTCGAGGATGGCATCCCGCTCGCCTTTGCGCCCTATGGCGACAACGCCACCTACTTCCACCCGCCGGTTCGTCGCTACGACCGCATCGAGGTCCTCAAGGGTGCAAGCCAGGTCAGGTTCGGCCCCCAGACCATCGGTGGCGTCATCAATTACATCACGCCCCGCATCCCCGACACGTTCGAGGCCAAGGGTCTGCTGGCAGCAGGCAACCGCGACTATGCCGAGTTCGAGGCATCCCTCGGCGGCCCCATTGCCGGCGGGCGGGCTTTGGCCCACGGGCAGCTGAAGGAATCGGCAGGCGCGCGCGAGAACACGTTCATCCGCATGAACGACCTGTCGCTCAAGGCGGAATGGGACATCGCCGATGACCAGGTCCTGACCTTGCGCGCCAGCCGCTATGCCGAGGACAGCCAGATGACCTATGCGGGCCTGACCCTCGCCGAGTATGAGGCCGATCCTTTCGCCAATCCGTTCGCCAATGATCGCTTCGAGGCCGAGCGCTGGGGTGGCTCGCTCAGCCACGCCTGGTTCCTGTCGGATGAGGTGTCCCTGAAATCAACCCTCTATGGTTCGTACTTCACGCGCGACTGGTGGCGCCAGTCATCCAACTCGGCCCAGCGCCCGAACGACTCGACGGATCCGTCCTGCGCCGGCATGGCAAATCTCGCCACCTCTTGCGGCAACGAGGGACGCCTGCGGGACTACGATGTCCTGGGCGTCGAGACCCGTCTGTCGGCCGATGTCGCGCTGGGTGCGATCCCCGCCCGCCTCGAGGCAGGCATTCGCCTTCACGCCGAAGACCAGCACCGCCGGCAATGGAATGGCGACACGCCCTTCGCGCGCACGCCCGGCACCGGCGTGAATGCCGGCGTGCGGGAAGACAATGACCGCAACATCGACGCGCTGGCCGGCTTCATGTCAGGCCAGTTCCGCTTCGGCAGCCTGCTCGTCGAGCCCGGCCTGCGGATCGAGCATATCGGCTACGAGCGTCTGAACCGGCTGAACGGGGCAGGGGGAAGCACCACACTCGACGCGCTGATCCCGGGCCTCGGCGTGGTCTACGAGCTGTCACCCGCTTCCGTGGCCTATGCGGGCGTCCACAAGGGATTCGCCCCGCCGCGCGTCGAGGACATCATCAGCAACACCACCGGTGCCACCGTCGACCTCGCCGAAGAGGAAAGCACCAACTGGGAAGTGGGTCTGCGCGGCACGTTTGCGCCCGGCGTCTACGGTGACTTCGGCCTCTTCAGGATGGACTTCACGAACCAGATCATCCCCGCAAGTGTCGCAGGCGGCCTTGGCGCGACGCTGACGAGCGCCGGAGAGACGGTGCACGAGGGGGCAGAGCTCCTGGTTCGGGCCTCGGCCCGAGACGCCGGCTGGCTGGGGATGGCCGGGGGGAAGAATGATCTTCAGTTCCGCCTGAGCGCGACGTGGCTCTGGTCGGCGGAATTCGCCGGCACCCGCTTCTCGACGGTCCCCGGATCGAATTGCAGCGGGATCGTGCCGCCGGTGCCGGGCCCGGCCTGCGTGCTGGTGACAGGCAACCGTCTCCCCTATGCCCCCGAGGTGATCACCGCAGCCGCCGTCGGCTTCGACTGGCAGGACATCGTCTATGCCGAAGTCGAGGCCCAGTATACCGGCGAGATGTTCACCGACGATCTGCAAACCGTAGCCTCGTCCGCCGACGGGCAGAGGGGCCTCATCGATGACGTGTTGATCTGGAACGCAACCGTCAATGTCGACATTCCCGGCACGAACCTGACGGTCTATGGCACGGTGAAGAACCTGACGGACGAGGTCTACCTCGCAGACCGGACCCGCGGCATGATCCCCGGCGCACCGCGCCTCATCCAGGCAGGCGTCGCCCTCAGGTTCTGAAAAAATTGCGGTGACAGTGCACTGTCACCGCAACATTGACCTCAGGAAAACACCTCGGCCAGGAAATCATCCGTCGCCTTCGTTGAGCGCCGGTCGGCATTGGCGTCGTACTTGACGCCGCTCTCCGGCGCGTTGGCGCCGGGCGAGGTGAAGGCGTGCAGCGTGTGGCCATAGGCGTGGACCTGCCAGTCGGCACCCGCCGCGGTCATCTCCTGCGCAAGCCCCAGCACGCTGTCAGGCTTCGCCATCGGGTCATCCCAGCCATGCAGCACGAGGACCTTGGTGCTGATCTTCCCCTGCGCCCCGAGGCCCGGCGGCGTGAAGAGCCCGTGCAGGCTGACCGCACCCTTGACGTCGTTCGTGCCCGAACGCGCAACATCCAGCGCGCACAGCCCGCCGAAGCAGTAGCCGATGATCGCAATGCGGCTCGCATCGACATCCGGCCGCGCCTTGGCAGCAGCGACGGCAGCAAGCAAACGCTGGCGCAGCTTCGCACGGTCATTCAGGTACGGGCCCATATAGGCGCTGTTGTCCTGCCCGTGCGCCCCGCGCACGCCCTTGCCATAGACGTCGATCGCAAAGCCCACATAGCCCTTGGCCGCAAAGTATTCCGCCTTCGCCTGCTCCTGCTCGAAGAGCCCCGCCCACTGGTGGGCGATCAGGACGCAAGGCTTGCGCCCCGGCTTCCCGTCGCTCGCGACATAGCCCTCGCAGGTGGTCGTGCCGTCCTTGTACTCGAAAGTGCCTTTGTGCATGGCGCCTGCCTCCGTGTTGATGCGCCGCTGCTATATCAACGCGCCATCGCTTTGACGAGAGGTAGGGGCCCTGCTAAAAGCGCGCCGAAGCCTTGGGTCCCGAGGGGGATGGCTATGGATACGCACATGACGGCAGACACACGCACACCGTTCGCAAGCACGCAGGCGTCAGGCATTCGAATTACCGGCGCGATCGGCTGACAGCCAGGTCGCATCCAGGTCCGCGCAGCCTCGCGCGGCATTCGCCAGACACGAAATCCCGAATCAGACGAGCCATTGCCATGACCACCAGCGACACCGCCGCGGCCGCCCCGCGCGAGTACAAGGACACCCTGTTCCTGCCCGATACCGAATTCCCGATGAAGGCCGGCCTGCCCAAGGCCGAGCCCGCGTGGATCGAGTGGTGGGACAGGATGGGGCTTTACGCGCGCCTGCGCCAGACGGCGAAAGGCCGCCCGCTCTTCATCTTCCACGACGGCCCGCCTTATGCGAACGGCCACATCCACCTCGGCACCGGCCTCAACAAGATCCTCAAGGACTTCGTCGTGCGCAGCCAAGGCATGCTCGGCCGCGACGTGCCCTATGTTCCGGGTTGGGACTGCCACGGCCTGCCCATCGAGTGGAAGGTCGAGGAAAAGTACCGCACCGCCGGCAAGGACAAGGACCAGGTCCCGCTGATCGAGTTCCGAAAGGAATGCGCCGACTTCGCCAGCCACTGGCTGGGCGTGCAGCGCGCCGAGTTCCGCCGGCTGGGCGCCATCGGCGACTGGGACAATCCCTACACGACCATGAACCCCGCAGCCGAGGAGATCATCGTCCGCGAGATCCAGAAATTCGTCATGAACGGTGCGCTCTATCGCGGCTCCAAGCCCGTGATGTGGTCGGTCATCGAGAAGACGGCGCTCGCCGAGGCTGAGGTCGAGTACCACGAGAAACTCTCCACCACGATCTTCGTGAAGTTCCAGGTAAGGCCCGACACGGCGGCAGGCAAGCCCGCGGGCACGGCCGCGGCGCGGGTCGTGATCTGGACCACCACGCCCTGGACGATCCCGGGCAACCGCGCGATCTGCTTCTCCTCGAAGATCTCCTATGGCCTCTATCGTGTCACCGTATCGGGTGAGGGCGCAGGGGCTGCCGTGGGCGAGCACCTGATCCTTGCCGACACGCTGGCCGAGACCGCCCGCAATGCCGGCAAGATCGAGGCCTGGGAGCGCGTCGCCGATGTCGACCCAGCGGGCCTTGTCTGCAGCCATCCGCTGGCGGGGCAGGGCTATGACTTCCCCGTTCCGCTGTTTGCCGGCGACCACGTCACCGACGACACAGGCACGGGCTTCGTGCACACCGCACCCGGCCATGGCGAGGAAGACTTCGAGATCTGGATGCAGAACCCCCAGGCCCACCCCCAGGACGGCCCGCCCATCCCCTTCACGGTATCCGAGGACGGCTCGTTCTACAGCCACGTCCCCCTGTTCGCCGGCAAGCGCGTGCTCGACGCCGACGGCAAGAAGGACGGCGACGCCAATGGCGCCGTGATCGGCGCGCTCGTCGCTGCCGGCGGGCTCTTGGCCAAGGGCAAGCTGCGCCACGACTATCCGCATTCCTGGCGCTCCAAGGCGCCGGTGATCTTCCGCAACACGCCGCAATGGTTCATCGCGATGGACCGTCCCATCGCCGACCACGGCGGCAAGACCCTGCGCGAGCTGGCGCTGAAGGCCATCGACGAGACAGAGTTTCTTCCCGCCAAGGGACGCAACCGCCTGCGCTCGATGGTCGAGGGCCGCCCGGACTGGGTCATCTCGCGCCAGCGCGCCTGGGGCGTGCCCATCACCGTCTTCGTGCGCAAGGACGGCGGCGAGATCCTGCGTGACACTGAGGTGAACGCGCGCGTGGCTGCGGCCGTCGCAAAAGGCGGCACCGATGTCTGGTTCACGACCGACCCGCAGGTCTTCCTGGGCGAAAAATACAAGGCCGCCGACTACGAGCGGGTCGACGACATCATCGATGTCTGGTTCGAATCAGGCGCGACCCACGCCTTCGTCATCGAGAAGCCTTTCGGTTGGCCCGCCGATCTCTATCTTGAGGGATCGGACCAGCATCGAGGCTGGTTCCAGTCCTCGCTGCTCGAGGCCTGCGGCACGCGCGGGCGCGCGCCCTACAAGACAGTTCTCACCCACGGCTTCGTGCTCGACGAGAAAGGCTACAAGCAGTCGAAGTCGCTGGGCAATGTGGTCGAGCCGCAGAAGGTCGCCGACCAGAACGGCATCGAGATCATGCGCATCTGGGCGGCCTCATCGGACTTCACCGAGGACCTGCGCCTCGGGCCTGAGATCCTGAAGGCCAATGTCGAGACATACCGCAAGCTGCGCAACACGATGCGCTACATCCTCGCCAACCTGAAGGACTGGAACGAGGCCGAGCGCGTCGCGGTGAAGGACATGCCCGAACTCGAGCGCTGGGTCCTCCACCGCCTGTCCGAGATCGATGGCGTCGTGCGCGCGGGCTATGCCGGCTACGACTTCAACCGAGTCTTCTCGACCGTCTTCAATCTCTGTACCACCGACCTGTCGTCGGTCTATTTCGACATCCGCAAGGACACGCTCTACTGCGATGCGCCGTCCTCGCTGCGCCGCCGCGCCGCGCGCACCGTGCTCGACCACCTGTTCAACTGCCTGACGGCCTGGCTCGCCCCCGTGATGGTCTTCACGATGGAAGAGGTCTGGCGCACCCGCCATGCCGGGGAAAACGACAGCGTGCACCTGCGCACCTTCCCCACGCTTCCCGCCGACTGGACCGACAAGGCGCTGGCCGACAAGTGGCAGCGCCTGCGCGACCTGCGCCGCGTGGTGACCGGGGCGCTCGAGATCGCGCGCCGGGACAAGGTGATCGGAGCCAGCCTCGAGGCCGCACCGACCCTGCATGTCGCCAGCGCCGATGACGCCATCATGCTCAAGGGGCTCGACCTCGCCGAGATCGCCATTACCTCGGCGGCGCACGTCTCGACCGCGCCCGCGCCCGACGGCGCGTTCCGGCTTGATGACGTGCCCGGCGTGGCCGTGGCTTTCGCCAGGGCATCGGGGTCCAAGTGCGCCCGTTGCTGGAAGATCCTGCCCGATGTTGGCAAAAGCCAGGCGCATCCCCATCTCTGCCAGCGGTGCGAGGCGGCCGTGACGGAGCATGACCGGGCGTGAGGGCGTTTTTGCAGGACAGGTTCCGGGCCTGGGGCCAGCTCCGTTACGGACTGGCGCTATCGGCCCTTGTCCTGGTCCTGGACCAGGCCTGGAAGCTCTGGTTCCTGTTCGGCCTCGGCTGGATCGAGACCGTGGGCCGCGAACCCAACGGCCACCGATACGAAATTCTGCCGTTTTTCGACATTGTCATGGTGTGGAACCACGGGATCTCCTACGGTCTGCTTGAGGCCACCAGCGACCTCGGAAGGTGGGCGCTGGTCGGGGTCGCTCTTGCAGTCACCGCATTCCTCGTCTGGTGGTTGCGATCAATCACCGACTTGCGGCTGGCCTCGGCAATAGGGATGATTATCGGCGGCGCGGTCGGAAATGTGATCGACCGCACGGCCTATGGGGCGGTGGCAGACTTTTTCCTGCTGCATGCCTTCGGATATAACTGGTACGTTTTCAACATCGCCGACGTCGCCGTCGTGGGCGGGGTGCTGCTGATGGCCCTCGACCTGATCCTGACCGAGTTCAAAGGCAGGACGCGTGATGCCAAGGAGGAACACAAGTGATTGAGTTGCAGCGTAACATTGCCCTCGCAGCCCTTGTCAGCCTGTCATTGGCCGGTTGTTCCGGCATCAAGGAATCCATCGGCGCCACAAAGCAGAGCCCCGACGAGACCGCGGTAACCGCGCGCGCCCCTCTCGTGGTTCCGGCAACGTTCACACTGAAGCCGCCCCAGCCCGGCACGCCCCGTCCGCAGGACGCTGACCCGGCCATGCAGGCCCAGCGCGTTCTCGGCGGCACGCCCAAGGATGCGCCGGCCTCGCAGGGCGAGATGGAACTGCTCTCTGCCTCGGGCGCCACGAAGGCCGACCCGAACATCCGCCAGGAACTGCGCGCCGAAGTTGCCCAGCGCGCCAAGGGCCGCTCCTACGCCGACCGCATCCTGTTCTGGCGCTCCGACAGCGTGCAGGCCAGCACCCCCCTCGACGCCGCCGAGGAAGCCAAGCGCCTCGCCACCAATCCACCGCGCCCGGCCACGCCCCTGATCGAGAAGGGCACCACCGCAGCGGGCCAGCCAACCGAGAAGGAGAAGAAGGCCGCCGAGAAGGAAAGCTCCGGCGGCTGGTTCGACTGGTTCTGATCGCTGGCAACGTACAATGCACGCTGATGGGGGCAGACATCTGCCCCCTTCGCTTTTCAGCTTCCCTTCGGATCCGGAATTCGCCAAGAGGCAGTCATGCAGTCTGATGCATTTCAGCAGGACCTGGAACCAGCGCTCGCGCTGCCCGCGCTGCGCGCCGCCTTTGAGGCCCGCCGCCCGCACGCGCATGGCGCATTGCGCGACTGGCTGGCCTCGCACGACCCGCGCTTGCGCGCGTTCCGCCGCTCGCTCGAGCGCGACGACGACCTTGCACCCGCCGCCGCCATCGTCCAGCACCTTCGCAAGGACGCCAGCGACATCGTCGTGCTCGGCACCGGCGGGTCAAGCCTGGGCGCGCAGGCGATCGCGCAACTCTCCTTCTGGGGAACGCCGGGCGCATCGGCCGCGCGCGCCACGCCGCGCCTGCACATGATCGACAACCTCGACGGCCAGACCTTCCGGCATTTCCTCGGCAGCGTGGACCTGCGCACGACGCGTTTCCATGTCGTCTCGAAGTCCGGCGGGACGGCCGAGCCACTGCTCCACATGCTGGCGGCGATCGGCGCCATTGAAGCCGCTGGCGGTGCAACGTGGCTGAAGCACCATTTCTCGGGCGAGGCCGAACCCGGCCCCAACCCCGTGCGCGCCATCCTCGAGGACATGGGCTCTCCCATGCTCGTGCATGACCCCGACCTGGGCGGTCGCTACACCGCCTTCTCGACGGTGGGCCTTGTCCCCGCCATGCTCGCCGGCGTGGACGCGCACGCGCTCCGCGAGGCAGGCCGGCGCGCCCTTGCTGCCGCTTCAGCCGGTGATGTCACCGCGGCCGACGGCGCGGCCCTCGCCGTTGCGGCCCATGATGCGGGCCTGTCGCAACAGGTGATGTGGAACTATTCCGACCGGCTTGAGCGTTTCGCCAAATGGTGGCGCCAGCTCTGGGCCGAGAGCCTCGGCAAGTCCGGCCACGGCACGACACCGATCGACGCCCTCGGTCCGGTCGACCAGCACAGCCAGCTGCAACTCTATCTCGACGGCCCGGCTGACAAGCTCTTCACGCTCCTGAACCTGCCGCGGACACAGACCCTTGAGGCCAGCAGGACCTGGGCAGGCAAGGCGGGCCTTGCGGCCTTCGCCGCGCGTGACCTGTCCGATATCACCCATGCCCAGGCCCGGGCGACCGCCGAGAGCCTGCGCCGCGGCGGCAGGCCCGTGCGCACGCTGCACCTGCGCCATGGCCTCGATGAGAAGACGCTCGCAGCGCTCATGGTGCACTTCATCCTCGAGACGCTGGTGGCCGCGCGTCTCTGGAACGTCGATCCCTTCGGTCAGCCCGCCGTCGAGGACGGCAAGAAGTTGACCATGCAATACCTGGAATCCGGCCGGTGAGGATCCGCAGGCTCACCGAAGGAACCATCAACCGCATTGCGGCCGGCGAGGTGGTCGAGCGGCCAGCCTCCGCCCTCAAGGAACTCGTCGAGAACGCCATCGACGCGGGTGCGCGCAACATCCACATCAACGTCGTGAATGCCGGCATGTCGCTCATCCGCATCGCCGATGACGGCTGCGGCATGACGCCCGACGAACTGAGGTTGGCCATCGAACGCCACGCCACCTCCAAGCTGCCGGTTGATGATACCGGCGACGACGACCTCATGGCGATCGGAACGCTGGGCTTCCGCGGCGAGGCGCTTCCCTCCATTGGCGCCATTGCGCGCCTGTCGATTGTCTCCAGGCCGCGCGAGGGTGGCGACACAAGCGCCATCAGCGTCGAGGCTGGACAGGTCTCGCCCGTGCGCCCCGAGGCCTTTAACGGCTTTGCAGCCCACGGCACCGTGATCGAGGTCCGGGACATTTTCTTCGCAACACCGGCGCGCCTGAAGTTCATGAAATCCGAACGCGCCGAACTCAACGCCATCACCGAGATGGTCCGCCGCCTCGCACTGGCACGTTCCGATATCGGCTTCCGGGTCTACGCCGACGAGCGCTTGATGCTGCGCGTCGACGCCGAGACCGGCGACATGTTCGACAGTCGCCTGCGCCGCCTGTCTGGCGTGCTCGGCAGCGACTTTGCCGACAACGCCATGAAAGTCGATGCGCGCCGCGGCGGGATCCATGTCACCGGCTACGCGGGCCTGCCGACCTATGCGCGGGGGACCGCGGCCCACCAGTACCTGTTCGTCAACGGGCGGCCCGTCAGGGACAAGCTGATGGTGGGCGCCGTGCGCGGCGCCTATGCCGACGTGCTGGCCCGCGACCGCCATGCGGCCGTGGCGCTCTTCCTTGACCTGCCGGCGGGCGATGTCGACGTGAACGTTCATCCGGCCAAGACCGAGGTTCGCTTCCGGGATGCAAACCTGGTCCGCGGCCTGATCGTGAGCGCCCTTAAGGCCGCCATCATGCAGGAAGGCAGCCGGGCGTCCACGACCGTATCGGCATCCGCGGTCGACCAGTTGCGCCTGATGCGCGACGCCTGGGCCCCGCAGCCATCGCCGGGCTTTGCCCGGCAGTTGGCAGAACCTGTCCCCGAATATGCATCGCAGCCCTCTCTCCGGGCGCAAGCGCCATTGCTGGTCGAGGCCCCGCCCATGGCGCGCCCCCTTGCGCCCGCGTCTGCCCCTTCACAGGTTGAGGACCGTTTCCCCCTGGGGGCCGCCCGCGGGCAGTTGCACAACACCTACATCGTCGCCCAGACAGCCGACGGCATTGTCATCGTCGACCAGCACGCCGCCCACGAGCGACTGGTCCTGATGAAGATGCAGCAGGCGGCAGCCGGCGGCAGCATCGCGCGCCAGGCCCTGCTGATCCCGGAGGTCGTGACGCTCGACCAGGCGCGGGCCGCAACGCTGGCTGCGCGCGCGGATGAACTGCGGACCTTGGGCCTCGTGGTCGAAGGCTTCGGCGCCGACGCCGTCCTGGTGCGCGAGGTTCCCGCCGTGCTGAAGGGGGGCGACACAAGGCAACTCATCCACGATCTCGCCGACGAGATCGAGGAATTCGGGAACGCATTATCGCTGAAAGAACGCCTCGACGAGGTCTTCGCCACCATGGCCTGCCACGGATCGGTCAGGGCAGGGCGCAGCCTCTCGCTCGAGGAGATGAACGCGCTCCTGCGAGAGATGGAAACGACACCGCTTTCCGGCCAGTGCAGCCACGGCCGCCCCACCTATGTGGAGCTCAAGCTCGCCGAGATCGAGCGCCTGTTCGGTCGGCGCTGATCAGGGGCCTCCCGATTCACCATCTGCGGGAAAGCCATGGGTCGGTGTTCCCGTCGCGCGCGAAAAACGGGGTTAATTTCGCCCAGAGGAATACATTCCAAACACGTGAAAACCTTCCTTAGCGTGTGATTTAAGTCACAAGATCCTGCTTTAGAGGGTTACCCAACGGGCATTTGACCCCTAACGTCTTTTTATTCCTTCTCAATGGCAATAAAAAAAAGTCCATGAAATCGCAGACACGTCGCCATTTTTTTTGGCGGTTCGGCGTCTTCGCGGAAGGAAACTTTGAATGAAAGCCCGAGAAGCCCTGTGGTTTCTGGCAATTTTCGGCGCAGCCCTGCTTGTCGCCGCAGTCGCCAGTCCAGCGCTTGCCAACGATATCCCGACCGGCGGACCGCGCAGCCCCCTCTTCGGCGCAAAGCCCTTCACGCAACCCGTCAACATCTTCGAGGAATTTGGCGCGCGGCCTGTTCCGACGACAGCCTGCACGGGATGCACCCCGCTGCCGGTTCCCGACACCTGCGACCTGGGTCCCGCCTCGACATCCATTGATACATTCCTGCGACAGCAGGCGTTGCTCACGCTGCCCACCCGCCAGGCCAACACCGTCAGCCTCAATCCCTGGCTCGCGAAGATCAGCCAGTGCGTGCGTCCGATCACCTACAGCCCCGCCGAAGGGCGCCCGAAGGGCGAGTGGTACGCCCACCAGCGCTGGGATGAGTTCCCGCCGAAGGAGTACTTTGTCGCCTCGACCACGACGGGCCGCGTGAACAGCGGCATGCGCGATGCATGGCAGCGGCACGGCTACGCCGTCGGTGAATTCCGCCCCGGTGGCCTGTATCACCGCGGCGGCACGAACCGGAACGTTGCCATTCGCTTCCACCCTGCGATGCCCGTCCAGCAGCCGAACGCGGTCTGGACCTTCGACGGCACAATGCCCCCCAAGCTCCTGCAGGCCCGCGCCGGCCTGCCGATGCTGTTCCGCCACTACAACCTGCTGCCGCTCGATGCTGCCGCCAACAATGGCTTTGGCCGCCACACCCTGACCACGCACCATCACAACGGCCATAATCCCGCCGAGAGCGATGGCTACACGGCGGCCTTCTTCTTTCCCGGCCAGTTCTACGACTATCGCTGGCCGCTGATCCTCGCCGGCTATGACGAGATCAACACCGACGCGTCGGACATTCGGGCCGGCCATCCCGATGGCAAGGGCGGCATCGTCCGCATCCGCGGTGACTGGCGCGAAACGATGAGCACCCAGTGGTTCCACGACCACATGAAGGACCACACCGCCGAGAACGTCTACAAGGGCATGGCGGCGATGATGAACGTCTACAGCTCTGTCGACCGCGGCCGCGAAGGCTTCCAGTGCAACTATGCGCACGCCGACTACCCGAACCTCTGCCTGCCCAGCGGAACGGCGCTCGACTGGGGCAACCGCGACTATGACGTGAACCTCGTCGTCGCCGACAAGGCATGGGACGCGAAGGGCCAGCTCTGGTTCAACATCTTCAACCGCGATGGCTTCATCGGCGACCAGTTGCTGGTGAACTGGTCCTGGAAGCCCTTCCTCGAGGTGCGGGCCCGCCGCTATCGCCTGCGCCTGCTCAACGGCGCGATCTCGCGCTACATGAAGTTCGCGATCGTGAATGCGGCCGGCCAGCGTGTGCCCTACCACATCGTCTCGAACGACGGGAACATCATGGAGCACAGCATTCCCTTCCCGAATGCTGAAAGCCAGGATCTGCCCCCGCAGGCCATTGGCGAACGCTTTGACATCATCATCGATTTCAAGCGCCACCCCGTCGGTTCGCGTCTCTACCTCGTCAACCTGATGGAGCATGGCGATGGCAAGGGACCCAAGCGCATCGTGCCCCTCTCCGAGGCGCTGAGCACCAAGTACGACAAGGACCCCACGGTCGGCCGCGTGATGGAATTCCGCATCGTCGCCTACACCGGCACGGACATGTCGATGAACCCGGCCGACTACGAAGTCGGCAAGAAGAAGATGATCCCGCTCGTACCCATCACGCCCGAGGAGCTTGCCTCCGCCCGCGTGCGCGAGTTCATCTTCGGCCGCTCCAGCGGCACCGATGACCAGCCCTGGACGATCAAGACCGACGGCGGCCAGGGTCTCGGCTTCGATCGCAAGCGCATCACAGCCGCCCCCAAGGTCGGCGATCTCGAGATCTGGCGCTTCGTGAACGGTGGCAACGGCTGGTCCCATCCCATCCACGTGCACTTCGAGGAAGGTCGCATCCTGAACCGCGACGGCGGGCCCGTGCCCATCTGGGAGAAGTACGCCCGCAAGGACCTCTATCGCATCGGGCCGACATCGACCGGCGACTCCAACGAGATGGAAATCGCCATCCGCATCCGCGAGTTTGCCGGCACCTTCGTCGAGCACTGCCACAACACGATCCACGAGGATCACGCGATGCTCAAGCGCTGGGACGCAACCAAGCCCGGCGCGACGGTCCTTATCCCGTCACCACGCCAGACCTGGGAAGGCACCTTCTACGAGGACTCCTACCAGCTTCTGCCCGGGGAATAGGCAAAAGCACGAAGACTGCCCGCGCGCAGCCGCCCATGACCGGCGGCTGCGCTTTTTTGTGATGCATCCGGCGAGCTCTCCCGTCGAGTGATGCAAAACCAGTCATGTTCCGAAAATGTGATTGTAATCCCATAATCCACCGGAGATCTCTTCCGGCATCGGGGTTTTCGCTGCGGCCATTTCTGGCACAAGATTAACGTTACCCGTGGCGGTTTCGTGCGCCGCGCCGGTTATCGGATGCAAGGGGCATCCCGACCGGCGGCGGCCGTGCCCGGGACCGCGTGTAACGGGAGACCCTGATGACGACGCGAAAAGCAGTGACACCGATCACCTGCCTGATGGCCGGCATTCTTTGCATGTCCGCCGCACCAGCGATCGCCGGCTCCATCCCGTCGGGAGGTCCGCCCAGTGCCCTGTTTGGCGCGACACCGTTCAGCCAGCCCATGCCGATCTTCGAGGAATTCGGCACAAGGCCCATGCCGACGACGGCCTGCAGCAACTGCACGCCAGTCCCGGTACCGACAAGCTGCAATGACGGGCCCAGCACCACGTCCCTGGACGCATTCCTCCAGCAGCAGCCGCTCGTCGTGATGCCCATGATCGTTGCAAACAAGTCGACGAACAATCCCGGGCTTCCGCAGATCACGAAGTGCCTGCCAAAGGTCAAGTACAGCCCCGCCGAGGGTCGCCCCTCAGGCGTGTGGTATGCCCACCAGCGCTGGGACGAGTTCCAGCCGCGGGAGTACTTCGTCACCTCGATTGCGCCGGGACGCATCAACACCGGCATGCGCGACACCTGGCAGCGGCACCGTTTCGCAACCGGTGAATTCGGACCCGGCGGCCTGTATCACGGCAAGGACAAAAAGGCCGGTACCAACAAGAGCGATGAGCTCGCCCGGTTTCATCCGCTGATGCCGCTGCAGACAGGCAACGCCGTCTGGACCTTCGACGGGACGCTGCCACCGAAGCTGCTCATGACGCGCGTGGGCGTACCCACGCTGCTGCGCCACTACAACCTCCTGCCCATAAACGTGAGCGCGAATGGCGGCTTCGGTCGCCACACGATTTCGACCCACCACCACAACGGCCACAATCCCGCCGAGAGCGATGGCTATCCCGCAGCCTTCTTCTTCCCGGGCCAGTACTATGACTATCGCTGGCCAATGGCGCTGGCCGGATACGACTCCATCAACGAGTACGCCGAAAACCCTCGGGCCGGCTACCCCGACGGCAATGGAGGCATTGTCAGGATCCGTGGCGATTGGAAAGAGACCATGAGCACGCACTGGTTCCATGACCACATGGAGGAACACACCTCCGAGAACGTCTACAAGGGCATGGCGGCGATGATGAACATCTATAGCGCCGTCGACCGGGGCCAGGAGGGCTTCCAGTGCCACTACGCCAACCCGGCGAACCCGAACCTGTGCCTGCCGAGCGGCACCGACCTCGACTGGGGCAATCGTGACTATGACGTCAACCTCGTCGTCGCCGACAAGGCATGGGACGCCAAGGGCCAGCTCTGGTTCAACATCTTCGAGAGGGATGGCTTCCTCGGTGACCGCGTCCTCGTCAACTGGGCGTGGAAGCCCCAGCTGAAGGTCCGCGCACGCAGGTACCGCCTGCGCATCCTGAACGGGTCGGTCGCCCGCTACTTCAAGTTCGCCATCGTGAATGCGGCTGGCCAGCGCGTGCCCTATCACATCGTCGCCAATGACGGGAACCTGATGGAGCACGCCGTGCGCTTCCCCAACGCGCAGAGCCAGGACCTGCCACCCCAGGCCATCGCCGAGTGGTTCGACGTCGTGATCGACTTCAAGCCTTACGCGCCGGGATCGAAGCTCTACATGGTCAACCTGATGGAGCACGCCGACGGACGCGGCCCCAAGCGGATCCTCTCGCTCGCGGAAGCTTTGAGCCCGGCCTACGATGGCGATCCGGGTGTAGGCAAGTTCCTGGAATTCCAGGTCGAGCCCTATGCCGGCAAGGATCTGTCGATGAACCCAGCAGACTACGAGGAAGGCGGCCTGAAGATGGTGCCGCTGCCCGAGATCAAGCCGGAGGAGCTGGCAACGGCCCGCGTGCGCGAGTTCGAGTTCGGCCGTTCCGGTGGCTCCGACGGCTTTCCATGGAGCATCAAGGTAGACGGAGGCCAGGGCCTCACATGGCAACCCGAGCGGATCTCCGCCGCGCCCCAGGTCGGGTCGGTGGAGATCTGGCGCATCAGGAACGGCGGCAATGGCTGGGCACATCCGATCCACAGCCACTTCGAGGAGGGTCGCATCCTTAGCCGCGACGGCGCGCCGCCGCCGATCTGGGAGAAATGGGCCCGCAAGGACGTGTTCCGCGTGGGGTCCGAGTCGACGGGTGACTCGCGCGAGGTCGAGATGGCGATCAGGGTGCGCGAGTTCCAGGGCAGTTTCGTCCAGCACTGCCATACCACCACGCACGAGGATTACGCCATGATGCTGCGCTGGGATGCCACACAGCCGGGCGGCACGGTACTTGTCCCCACCCCGATCCAGACGTGGCAGGGCACGAAGTACGTTAACTCGATCCGCCTGACCAAGGGCAATTAGCCCGCGCGACGATCCGGTGTCAGGCGTGCCGGGTCACCAGCAACCGGACAAGCGTGTCGCCATAGGCACGCTCGTCCGCCGGGGCGAGGACATCGGGAACCTCCAGCGCCTCGCCCGCCGCGGTTTCCACCGCAACAAGGCAACGCGGCGCGAGCCAGCGCCCCTCGACCAGGCTTGAAAGCGCGCGCGCGGCGAGCCCTTGTCGATAGGGTGGATCAATGAACACAAGGTCGAAGGGGCCGTTCGCGTTTGCCGGCATCTCGCCGAGCGCCCCCGCATCCCGCCGCCAGATCTTGGTTGCTCCTGTTGCATGCGCGGCCTCGACATTGCGCCGGATCAGCCCGCGGCTCTCGAAATGGTCATCGACAAACATGACGAAGCCGGCCCCGCGCGAGAGCGCCTCGAGCCCCAGCGCGCCCGTGCCGGCAAACAGGTCAAGCACGCGGGCCCCGGCCAGCGTGAAGCCGATGCCGAAATCATTGTGCGCAATCACGTTGAACAGCGCCTCGCGGACGCGATCGGACGTAGGCCGGATACGTTCGTCTTTCGGTGTTGCAAGAGACAGCCCGCGGAATGTGCCTGAGATGATGCGCACGCCCGCTAGCCCTTGGCCTCGGGGGCCGCGAGCCCCAACTGCTCCTTCAGCGCCTTGAACGGAACTTCATCGACCGCGCCTTCCTTCAGCAGACCCAGATGGAACGGTCCGAACGAGACCCGGATCAGGCGGTTGACCTTCACGCCGATAAACTCCATCAGGCGGCGCACCTCGCGGTTCTTGCCTTCCTTCAGGGAGATGCTCGCCCAGGCGTTTCCGCCTTGCTGCCGGTCCAGTGCCGCTTCGACCGGACCATAGGAAACACCTTCGATCGTGACCCCTTTCTTCAGCCGGTCGAGGTCTGCCTGTTCCAGCTTGCCAAAGACGCGCACGCGATAGCGCCGGATCCAGCCGTTCGATGGCAGCTCCAGCTTGCGCGCCAGCGCACCGTCATTGGTCAGCAGCAGCAGGCCTTCGGAGTTGAAATCCAGGCGACCGACCGAAATCACGCGCGGCATGCCGGGCGGCAAATGCTCGAACACCGTGGGCCGGTCCTTCTCGTCCTTGTGGCTGGTGACGAGCCCGCGCGGCTTGTAGTAGCGCCACAGCCGCGTCCGCTCGGCGCTCTTGATCGGCTTGCCGTCAACCACGATCCGGTCGGTTGGCACCACCTTCATGGCTGGCGTATCGAGCACTTTTCCGTTGAGCGACACCCGCCCCTCGGCGATCAGCCGCTCGGCATCGCGGCGCGAGCATACGCCGGCGCGCGCCAGCGCCTTGGCAATCCGTTCCCCGCCGGTTTCGTTCGTCTCGGTCATCTTCGGGGTTGTACCAGAGAGAGGGGCGAGGCATACGGAAATGATGACGCAAGATGACCACTTCATGGATCTGGCATTAACCGAGGCGCGCCACGCCGCGGAGCGCCACGACGTGCCTGTCGGCGCGGTGCTGGTCGCAGCCGACGGAACAACAGTCCTCGCGGCGGATGGAAACCGCATCGTGGAACGGCACGATCCGACGGCCCATGCCGAGATCGAGGTCATCCGCCAGGCGGCTGGCCGCCTCGGCAACGAGCGCCTCGTGGGAACGACGCTCTACGTCACGCTCGAGCCCTGCGCGATGTGCGCTGGCGCCATCGCCATGGCGCGCGTCGGGCGCCTGGTCTTCGCAGCGACCGATCCGAAGGGTGGGGCGGTGCTGCACGGACCTCAGTTCTTCAGCCAGCCAACCTGCCACCATCGGCCTGAAATCTTGCATCTTGGGCAGGGCCATGCCGATACGGCCAGCAACCTTCTCAAGGCCTTTTTCCGCGTCCGGCGCTGACATGCGTCCTAGCCGGGCGGCCCTCGTCCCGCTAGTCTCCCCTCCATCGTCATTCGATCGAGGAGAAACGTCATGGATTTCGATTACACCCCCCGCATGAAGGAGTGGATCCGCAGGGTCTCCGACTTCATGGACAAGCACGTCCATCCGGCCGAGGACGTCTACAACCAGCAAATGGCCGATGCGCGCGCCAAGGGCAATCCCTGGATCGTCGTGCCCGTGGTCGAGGACCTCAAGGCCAAGGCAAAGGCGCAGGGTCTCTGGAACCTGTTCCTGAACGAGAGCAGCCACGGCGCGGGCCTCACCAACCTCGAATACGCCCCCCTCGCCGAAATGATGGGACGCGTCGGCTTCGCCTCCGAGGTCTTCAACTGCTCGGCCCCCGACACCGGCAACATGGAAGTGCTCGAGCGCTATGGCAACGAGCAGCACAAGGCCAGATGGCTGAAGCCGTTGCTCGCCGGCGAGATCCGCTCGGCCTTCATCATGACCGAGCCCGAGGTCGCCTCTTCCGACGCGACCAACATCCGCACGCGCATCGAGCGCAAGGGCGACCACTATGTCATCAACGGCCGCAAGTGGTGGTCGTCAGGCGTCGGCGACCCGCGCTGCAAGATCATGATCGTCATGGGAAAGACCGATCCCGAGGGCGATCGCTATCGCCAGCAGTCTCAGGTCCTGGTCGAAACCAACACGCCCGGCGTGCACATCAAGCGCATGCTGCCGGTCTTCGGCTATGACGACGCACCGCACGGCCACGCCGAGATCGTGTTCGACAACGTGAAGGTTCCGCTCGAGAACATGATCCTCGGCGAGGGCAGGGGCTTCGAGATTGCCCAGGGTCGCCTCGGGCCGGGCCGCATTCATCACTGCATGCGTTCGATCGGCGCCGCCGAGCGCGCGCTCGAACTGATGTGCACGCGCCTGATGACGCGCGAGGCCTTCGGAAAGCGTATCTCCGAACACTCGGTCTGGGAACAGCGCGTTGCCGAGGCCCGCATCAGCATCGACATGTGCCGCCTGCTCACGCTCAAGGCCGCCGACATGATGGACAAGGTGGGCAACAAGGTCGCCCGCACCGAGATCGCCATGATCAAGGTCGCAGGCCCCCGCATGGCCCTCCAGGTCATCGACGACGCCATCCAGGCCTGGGGTGGCGCGGGCGTGACGACGGACTCGGGCCTCGCCCGTCTCTACGCCAGCCAGCGCACGCTGCGTCTCGCCGACGGCCCCGACGAAGTGCATAACCGCACGATCGCCCGCCTCGAGTTCGGAAAGTACTCGAACAAGATGCGCCTCGACGCGGCGCAGTAGCACCGCCTCGACGAAGATCTGGAGTGATCACTGCAGGGACCGGTCCCCCGTCAGGCTGGCCGGTCCTTTGTCTGCGGCTCGAGCGGCAGCGTGACCGTGACGCACGTGCCCTCGCGAAGGACGCTCGTGATGGCAAACGCCCCGCCATGCAGGGCAACGAGAGACTTGACAAGCGCAAGCCCCAGCCCCGAGCCGCCATGGGCACGCGTCATGTCGTTGGCCGCCTGCTCGAAGGGCTCTGCAATCCGCGACAGGAACTCGGGCGGAATGCCTATGCCCGTGTCCGACACCCACAGCCGGACATCCGTCTTGCCGGCGGTGGCCCCGACTTCGATGCGCCCACCCGCATCAGTGAACTTCACGGCGTTCGACATCAGGTTGAGCAGGATCTGCGTCAGCACGCGCTTGTCGGCAACCGCCCGCAGGTCGGGCGGCGTCAGGCGTGTCTCGATGATGAGGTGTTTCTCCATGGCCCGGTTCGACAGCATCTGAACGACCGCATCGATGGGTTCACGGATCTCGAAGTCCTCGACATTCAGCCGGTACTTGCCCGCCTCGATGCGCGACATGTCCAGCACGTCATTGATCAGTTCGAGCAGCAAGCCGCCCGACTCGTTCACGATGCGCACATATTCCGTATAGCGCTCGTTTCCGATCGGGCCGAACATCTCGCGCATCATGATGTCCGAGAAGCCGATGATGGCATTGAGCGGCGTGCGCAACTCATGGCTCATGTTGGCCAGGAACCGCGACTTTGTCTTGCTCGCAAGCTCGGCACGCTCGCGCGCCGCAAGGAGTTCCTGCTCGAACTCTTTGCGCTGGCCGATCTCGCGGCTGATCGCGATGGCGCCGTCCGGCGCGCCCGTCTGCGGATGCACCAGGAACCGCACGCGCGACTCCAGCCAGACGAAATGGCCGTCGCGGTGGCGACGGCGGTGTTCAAAAGTTGCCATCGAGCCGTTGGCCTGCGCCTCGCGCGTTGCTGCAATCACCGAAGGCAGGTCATCCGGATGGGCGAAATCGATACTCCGCTGCCCAATGATTTCCTCGGGTTCATAGCCCAGAATTTGGCGAACCGCCGGCGACACCAGTGTCGTCGTTCCATCCGGATTCAGGCGGGTGATCATGTCGGTCGCCTCTTCGAGGATCAGCCGATAGGTAGCCTCCGACGCCTGCAGCCGGCGCTGCGCCTCGACCTCGGTCGTCACCTCGCGTATGACACCCAGCAGCGCGATGATGCGCCCGTCCGCGTCGCGCTCGGCTTCACCATGCGTATCGAAGATCCGTTCGGCAGATGGCATGTTCCACGACCGGACCCGGAAGTGGAAAGGGTTGCCTGTTGCCTCGGCACAAGCCAGCGCGCGCCTGACGGTCCTGCGGTCATCCGGGTGGATCCGTTCCATTAGGTATTCCGACGACGGTGTTGTCGCGTCAGGGTCGAACCCGATCAGGGCAAACAGGCCCGGCGACCAGAACGGAGGTCGCGGCCCGAGTTCCTGCCGCCAGTAGCCGATCTGCGCCGCCCGCTCGGCAAGCGAGAAGTTGAAGTCCCGGGGGAAGGCATGGGTCATCTGCCCGGCGCCGGGCGCCGGGACAGGTCTGCTCAATGCGGGCGAAGTCTGGACCATCGGCAGCAGGCGATAAGGTTCACGATCATCACAGCTTAAGCCACGTGCGCGTAACAAGCCGTTGATGGGCCGGGCGTGAACTGCAGCGCGCAAACGTGCTTTTCAGCCGCAAAGTGCCAAAGCGCACGCCCACATTCACCTTTCGGCAACCAGACGTCGAAAATCACCGGACCTGCTGTGCAAGCCGCCAGGCATGTGCCGCAAGGAACTGGCATGTATTCCCGTAGTGCGCGGCCGTCTCCGAGCTGGCATTGCCGTCCAGCCCGCGCTTGTAGACCCCCTGCGAGATGGAGGCGAGCCGGAAAAGCGAAAAGCTGACGTAGAAGGGCCACTTCTCGATGGCCCCGCGCCCCGTCCGTTCACAGTAGCGCCGCACATGCTCGGCCTCGGTCGGAATGCCCAACGCCGCATGGTCGATGTCGACAAGCCCGCCCTGGCGCGGGTGGGTGTAATGATAGCCAAGGCAGTTATAGGCGAGGTCAGCCAGCGGATGTCCGATGGTGGAGAGTTCCCAGTCGAGCACGGCGATCATCCGGGGCTCCGTCGGATGGAAGATCGTGTTCTCGAGCCGGTAGTCACCGTGCGCGATCGACACGCTGTCCTCGACCGGTATGTTCCCCGGCAGCCACGCGATCAGCTCTTCCATCTCCGGGATCTGCTCGGTCTGCGCCGCGCGGTACTGCTGGATGAAGCGCGAGATCTGGCGTTCGAAATAGTTCCCGGGGCGACCGAAATCTCCAAGTCCGATGCGTTCGAAATCAACCTTGTGCAGCCGCGCGAGCACGTCGTTCATGCAATCAAGCACAGCCGCACGCTCGGCAGGCGTCGACCCGGGCATCTGCGGATCGCGGAAGATCCGCCCCTCAAGATACGCCATCACGTAGAAAGCCGTGCCGATGACGCTCTCGTCCTCGCACAGCACGATCATGTGTGGCACCGGCACGTCGGTCGCAGCCAGGGCCTTCATGATCCGGTATTCCCGGTCGACCTGGTGCGCGCTCTTCAGCAACTTGCCCGGCGGCTTCTTGCGCAGGACGAAGCGATTTGCCCCGGAGGTCAGCAGGAAGGTCGGGTTCGACTGGCCGCCACCGAATTGCTGCACCACAAGCCCCGCCGTCGGAATGGCGGCCTCGCGCTGCAGATAGGCCGCAAGCGCAGCCTCGTCGAACGCATGTGCCGCACGAACGGGACCGGGTTCGAAACTCATCGCTGCACGTAGACCTGTCCGTTGCGCATCACGAATCTCATCGCCTCCAGCGTCTTGACGTTGCGTGTGGGATCCTCAGCCACGGCGATGATATCGGCAAGCTTGCCGGCCTCGATCGTGCCGATGCTGGCCTGCAGGCCGAGAAGCTCCGCTGCCGACACCGTTGCCGCGCGCAGCGCCTCGGTCGGCGTCATACCGGCTTCCACCATCAGAGAGAATTCCCGCGCATTGAGGCCGTGCGGCGACACGCCCGAGTCGGTACCGAAAGCGATCTTGACCCCGCCCTCGTGCGCGCGTCGCAGGGCATCCTGGATCTGCGGGCCAACCTTCAGGGCCTTTGCCTTTTGGGCTTCCGACAGGAAGTTGCCCATCCGCGCATAATTCGCAGCCGTCACGCCCGCGATGACTGTGGGCACGTACCAGGCACCGGATCGACGGAACAGGGCGATCGATGTTGCGTCCAGATACGAGCCATGCTCGATCGAATCCACGCCCGCGCGCAGCGCTGCGTTCAGCCCGTCCGTGCCGTGGGCATGCGCAGCCACCTTGCGACCAAGCTTGTGCGCAGTCTCGACGATGGACTTCAGTTCGTCATCGGTGAATTGCTGGTCCGTGCCGGCCTTGATGTCCGACAGCACCCCGCCCGTGGCGACAAGCTTGATGACATCGGCACCGCGTGAGATCTGCTGGCGTACCGCACGACGGCAGTCATCCGCGCCGTCGCATTTTCCGGTGGACGAGAAGAAGTGGTTGATCTCGTCACGATAGCCGTAGGTCTGCGCATGCCCGCCGGTTGGCGAAAGGGTCGATCCCGCCACCACGAGCCTCGGGCCGGCGACGATGCCCTCGTCGATGGCTCGCCGCAGCGCAAAGATCGCCGGCGAGCGCTGCCCCAGGTCGCGTACTGTCGTGAAGCCTGCCCGCAGCGTCCGCAGCGCATACTGCGCCCCGCGCAGCGCCGCCATGCTCTCGTCTTCTTCCACCAGCCTCAACTTCGAGCCCGGCCCTAGTTCGCTCAGTATATGGACGTGGCTGTCAATCAGGCCCGGCAGCACGAACTGGTTGCGCAGGTCGATGACGCTGACCCCGGCCGGCGGTCGTTCGTAGCCCTGGGCGATCCGCACGATGCGGCCCTGCTTGACGACGATCGTCTGCTCCTTGAGCGGTTCCTCGCCCGGGATCGCGATCAGCGTTCCCGCATAGATGAACTTGGTATCGGCCGATGCCGGCAGCGTGGCCGCAACGAGTACGACGAGGAAGGCGAAAATCATTCTCATTCCGGAGCTCCTGCCCTTCGTGCGTAATGCCATCCGCGGGCCGCAAGCGGCCGCACCGCGGCAGCCATGGTCTCGGCATGCGCGCTGGTGGCCGTTCCGTCGCGAACGCGCCCGATGATGCCCTGCAGGATGCAGCCAAGGCGGAAGAAGTTATAGGCAAAGTAGAAGTCGAGATTGTCGATGCCGCCGCGGCCGGTGCGCCGGCAGTACATCGCGACGTACTCCTCCTCGGTCGGGATCCCGAGCCCCTTCAGGTCGGCGTTTTCAAGGCTTCCCGTGCCGCCGCCGGTCCCGCCGGGGGGCATGCGCCACTGCATGATGTGATACGTGAAGTCGGCCAGCGGATCGCCGATGGTCGAGATCTCCCAGTCAAGAACAGCCAGCACGCGCGGCTCAGTCGGGTGCAGGATCATGTTGTCGAGCCGATAGTCGCCGTGCACGATCGAGTTGCGCTCGCCCGCCGGGATGTGGCTGGGCAGCCATTCCATCAGCTTGTTCATTTCCGGGATGACTTCGGTCTCGGAGGCGACATACTGCTTGCCCCAGCGCGAGATCTGCCGCGAGAAATAGTTGCCCGGCTTGCCGAAATCCTCGAGCCCGAGCTTCTGGAAATCCGTCTGGTGCAGCCGCGCGAGCGTGTCGTTCATCGCGTCATAGATGGCAAAGCGTTCCTTCGGTTCCATGCCCGGCAGTTGCGGTTCCCACAGGATCCGGCCCTCGACACAGTCCATCACATAGAACATCGTCCCGACGATGCTTTCATCGGTGCACAGAACGAAGGGTCGCGGCACGGGAAAGCCCGTTGGATAGAGCGCGTTGATGATGCGGAACTCGCGGTCGACCGCGTGCGCCGAGGGCAGCAGCTTGCCAGGCGGCTTGCGTCGCAGGACGTATTTGGCGCCAGGCGTGATCAGCTGGTAAGTCGGGTTGGACTGTCCGCCCTTGAACTGCCGGATGGTCAGCGGCCCCTTGAAGCCTTCCACATGCGCGCTGAGATAGGCCTCGAGCCTTGCAATGTCGAGCGCGTGCTGGGGGGCCACATCCTTCGTGCCACTGAACTGTTCCTGTCTCGATATTTCGGCCATGTCTGAAGGTCTTCCATTGCGATCACGGTGCATATTGCGGGGGCAGGGCGGCTTTGAACAGCGTCTTTATGCGCTTTCCCGCCCGATGGCGCGCCACCCGATGTCGCCGCGGCAGAAGCCGCCCGGCCAGTCGATCAGCCGCACGGCGTCATAGGCGCGCTTCTGCGCCTCGGCCACCGTCCGGCCCCGCGCCGTGACGTTGAGGACACGCCCGCCATTGGCGACAAGCTGCCCCTCCACGAGCGTCGTGCCCGCATGGAACACCTGCACCCCAGGCAACGCTCCGGCCGCCTCGACGCCGCGGATGACCGTCCCCTTCTTCGGCGCTTCCGGATATCCCGCGGCTGCAAGCACGACGGTCAGCGCCGCCTCGTCGTGGAACCGGGCATTGACCCTGTCCAGCGCACCATCCGCACACGCGAGCAGGATCGGCAGCAGGTCCGATTTCAGCCGCATCATCAGCACCTGGCATTCAGGATCGCCGAAGCGCGCATTGTACTCGATCAGCTTGGGCCCGTCGGCCGTGATCATCAGGCCCGCAAACAGCACGCCGCGAAACGGACGGCCCCGCGCGCGCATGCCCCGCACCGTGGGTTCGATGATCCGCGTGAGCACCTCGCGCTCGAGCGCGGGCGTGAGCACGGGCGCGGGCGAATAGGCCCCCATGCCACCTGTGTTCGGTCCGACATCACCGTCACCCACGCGCTTGTGGTCCTGCGCCGCCCCGAAGGGCAGGATGTTCACGCCGTCGGTCAGAGCGAAGAAGCTGACTTCTTCCCCGTCGAGAAATTCCTCGATCACGATGCTGCGCCCCGAGGCACCGAACGCACCGGCGAACATGGAATCGATAGCAGCCGCAGCTTCGGCCCGTGTCGCAGCGATGATCACGCCCTTGCCCAGCGCCAGCCCGTCCGCCTTGATCACGACGGGAAGGGAATGATCGGACGCATGGTCCTTGGCGGCTTCTGCATCCGAGAAACGGCGGTAGCGCGCGGTGGGAATCCCTTCTTCCTCGCAGAAATCCTTCGTAAAGCCCTTCGACCACTCCAGCTCCGCCGCCGCCTGGCTCGGCCCGAAGTGGCGCAGGCCCGCGCGCTCGAGCCGGTCGGCCAGTCCCTCGGCCAGTGGATTGTCGGGGCCGATCACCACGAAGTCGATCCCGGCCCCGAGCGCAAAGCGGCAGATCCCGTCGAAGTCCATGGCCTCAACCGCCACGCATTCGGCGACACTGGCGATCCCCGCATTGCCTGGCGCGCAATAGAGCTTGGATGTCAGCGGCGAGGCCGCGATCGCCCAGCACAGCGCATGCTCGCGACCGCCCGAACCTATGACCAGAATTTTCATGCACAACCGCCCGATTCCGCCTCGCCCACGATGCGCGAGGCTTGTAACATGCAGCCATGGCGAGTGAAATGGATTTGGACTTCGATACACAACCCGGGACGGGCCCCAGCGCCAACATTCCCGAATACAGCGTGAGCGAGGTGTCCTCCGCCCTCAAGCGTGCGGTCGAACGCGAGTTCGGCCTCGTGCGCATCCGGGGCGAGGTGTCGGGCTTCAAGGGCGCCGTCGCATCGGGCCACGCCTATTTCGCGCTCAAGGAAAACGACACCAAGATCGACGCGGTCTGCTTTCGCGGCGTATTCTCCAAGGTCAGGTCAAAGCTGAGCGAGGGCCTCGAGGTCATCGCCACTGGCAAGGTCACGACCTATCCCGGACGCTCGTCCTACCAGATCATCATCGAGCACATCGAGCCCGCGGGCCTTGGCGCCCTCATGCAGTTGCTCGAGGAGCGACGCCGCAAGCTCGCCGCCGAGGGCCTCTTCGATGAGGCGCGCAAGAAGCCGCTTCCCTACATCCCGCGCGTGATCGGCGTCGTGACATCGCCGACAGGCGCGGTCATCCGCGACATCCTGCATCGGCTCGAGGAACGCTTCCCCCGTCGTGTCATCGTCTGGCCCGTTGCCGTCCAGGGCGAGAAAGCGGCCGCCGAGGTCAGCCAGGCCATCGCGGGCTTCAACGCGCTGCCACCGGAAGGCCCGATCCCGCGCCCCGATGTCATCATCGTCGCCCGCGGCGGCGGATCGATCGAGGACCTCTGGCCCTTCAACGAGGAGATCGTGGTGCGCGCCGCTGCCGCCAGCACCATCCCCCTCATCTCGGCCGTCGGTCACGAGACCGACACGACACTCATCGACTTCGCCGCGGACCGCCGGGCGCCGACCCCCACGGCCGCCGCCGAAATGGCAGTGCCCGTGCGCGCCGACCTGGTTCGAAAGATCATCGAGCTCAGCGGACGCAAGCGCGACGGTCTCCTGCGCACGCTCGACGCGGCGCGCCAGCGCCTCAAGGATGTGGGCCGCGGCCTGCCGCGTGCCCAGCGCCTGCTCGAGACGCCGCGCCAGCGGCTCGACCTCGCCGCCACGGCGCTCGCCGGCGCGCTGTCCCTGATGGTAGAGCGCCAGCGCACACGTTTCGAGCGCGCAGGCTCACGCCTGTCCCCGGAACCGATCCGCCGCCAGGGCCAGCATTTCGTTACCCGGCTCGAGGACCTGGTCCACCGCGCCCGCCTCGCGCTCGGCCGCCGGCGAGACACGCTCGCCGAGCGCCTGCAGGCGAGGGCCGCCATGCTCGAGGCGCTCAGCCATCGCGCGACGCTCGCGCGCGGCTTTGCCCTTGTCACGCTGAAGGAAGGCGAGCTTGTCACCAGTCGCGCCCAGGTCAGCTCCGGCGATGCGCTTGAAGTCATCTTCGCCGATGGCAGCGTCCGCGCCGTCGCGACCGAAGGCGCCCCAAATCCGCCACGCACCCGTGGCAAGCCAAAGCCGCCGGGGCAGGGCGACCTGTTCTAGCCCCGCCGCCCGGCGTTTGGTAATCTGACGACGCAGGGTCGCTTCGACCCGGAGGTGATGGAGCACACGCATGCTTGGCGAGGCCGTGATCCGGTATCTGGACGGCGACTACAAGATCCTCACGCCCGGGGCCTATGTGACGTGCGCGGTAACGAAGGCGCGCATCCCGCTCGAGGACTTGCGCTACTGGAATGTTGACCTGCAGGAAGCCTACGCCGATGCCGGCGCGGCATTCCGGCGCTTCAACGAACTCAAGTCCGGCACGCGGGCAGGAACGCCATGAAACCCAGCCGTCGCACCACCCTCAAGGCTGCCGCAGGCCTCGCTTCGCTGTTTTTCGGCCTCCGGCGCGCAGAGGCCTCCGACCTGCTGCAGGGCAGGATCACGCAAGGCGCACTGCTGCGCGGGCGTACCGACCCCGCAGCCAGCGTCATCTTCGATGGCAAGCCCGTGCGCCTGTCGCCCGAGGGACACTTCGCCTTCGGTCTTGCCTATGACCGCAAGGAGCCGGCGCTCCTGTCCGTAAGCCTGCCGGGTGCTGGCCCGCAAGAACAGTCGCTGACGCCGGCCCCGCGCGAGTACCGCATCCAGCGCATCGACGGCCTGCCCGAGAAATTCGTCGACCCGCCGAAGGAGGTCCTCGACCGCATCGCGCGCGAGAACGCCCTCGTCGATGCCGCGCGCGCCCGCGACACGCAGGCCAGCTGGTTCGCCGACGCATTTGTCTGGCCGGTGAAGGGCCCGCTGACCGGCATCTATGGCAGCCAGCGCATCCTGAACGGCGTGCCCAAGCGCCCGCATTTCGGCCTCGACATCGCAGCCGGCGAGGGCAAGCCCATCGTGGCGCCCGTGGGTGCCATCGTGGCCCTGGCCGAACCCGACCTCTATTTCACTGGCGGCACGGTCATTCTCGATCACGGGCACGGCGTCTCGTCCAGCTACCTGCACATGTCGCGCATCGATGTTAAACCCGGGGACACGGTAAAGCAGGGCGACGTGATCGGCGCCATCGGCAAGACGGGCAGGGCCACCGGCCCCCATCTCTGCCTCAGGCTCAACTGGTTTCAGGTCAGGCTGGATCCAGGCCTCGTGCTTCCCGTCCCCTGACCCTTGGGCCAGCGGCTGTGCAGCCACAGCCAGTTCATCGGGTTCTCGCGAATGCGTGCCTCGAGGAACTGGTTCAGCGCCAGCGCGAGGTCATGGATGTCACGCTCGCGGTCGCCGGAGTCGGGCCGCGGGATCTCGGGATAGATCGTCACGCGAAACCGCTGACCGGGCAGCCGCTCGCACCACGCCGGCACGATGGGCGCATCATGGCGCAGCGACAGGCTCGGCGCGCCGATGGGCGTCATCGCAAGACGGCCGAAGAAGGGAACCGGGATCCCGTCATTCATCTTCTGGTCGACCAGCATGGCCAGGAACCCGCCCTGCTTCAGCGTCTTGATGATCGCCCGCGCGCCCTCGCCACCCTTGGCAGCCAGCGTCGGCAGGCCGATGCGTCGCTGCCGTGCGATCCACGCATCGACGAACGGATTGTTGGGCGGCCGGTAGACAAGCGTTCCCTTGAGCCCCATGTCGCGGATGCAGCGCGGCATCAGCTCCCAGTTCCCGCAGTGTCCCGACACGAACAGCCCGCCATGACCCTTGTCGATCGCGTGCCGGGCATTCTCGCGCCCGAGGAGCTCGATGCGCGCATCCGGCCCGTTGGCCGAGAAGGCATCCATAAAGGCGTATTCGGCAAAGGTGCGCCCCAGGTTCTCCCACATGTCGCGGATATGGATCTCGCGCATCTCCGGGCCGATCTCGGGCAGCGCCGCCGCCATGTTGCGCCGCGCGCGACGTGTCACCGGAATGCGCGGCCCGATCGTCCGCGCCAGCCATCCGCCGAAATCCGACGCGCGCTTGAGCCCAAGCAGTCGGAACAGCCCCATCACGCCCGCAAACAGGGCGTACTCGAGGGCATAGACGACCATCATGCCGGCTGAGGGGCGGCGCTTTTCGCCGTCCTTCAGGCCTCGGCCGGAGCGGGCGGGTTGAATGTCTTCAGACATGTCGAGATGAACTGGTCGATGAGAATGGTTGAAGCGTCGTCGAAGCGGACCGTCACCTTCAGCACGTCAACCTCGGGTCGGACCGAAGCCGGCAGGCGCATCCAGTCCTTTTCGGTGGTGATCAGCGTGGCGCCCTGCAGTTTCGCCGTGTTGCGCAGGCCCTCGAGGTCCTGCTCGGAATAGGCATGATGGTCGGCAAATCCCTTCATTGCCTTCACGTGCGCGCCGCAGGCCTCAAGCGTGTCGAAGAACTTCTCTGGCAGGCCGATGCCCGCAAAGGCGACGACCGGCTTGCCCGCAAGCCGCGCAGCCTCGCCGTCCTGCGGCACAAGCTCGGCGCGCAGCGTAGGCTTCGTGTCCGGCACGAGGGCATTGCCACGCCCCATGAGCACGAGCGCCGTGGCGCGCTGCAATCCGTCCTCGACCGGTTCGCGCAGCGGCCCGGCCGGGATGACGCAGCCATTCCCGAAGCCCTTCTGCGCATCGACGACGACAAAGCTCAGGTCCTTGGCCAGCGACGGATTCTGAAAGCCGTCATCCATCACGATCACCTGCGCCCCGCGCGAGACCGCAAGGCGCACCCCCGCGGGCCGGTCCGGCGAGACGACGGTCATCGCAGCCCGCGCGAGCAGGAGCGGTTCATCACCCACCTCGCCCGACGTATCCTGGCCGGCGTCCACGACCATCGCCCCGGGGACATTCGCCCCGTAGCCGCGCGACAGGAAGGCCACCTTCAGGCCGCGGGCCGCAAGCCGTTGCCCCAGCGCCAGTGCCAGCGGCGTCTTGCCGGTGCCCCCGGCCGTCAGGTTGCCCACGCAGATCACGGGCACCGGCGCGCGAAAGGGCGCCGCCAGCGCGTGGCGCATCCGGCCGACAAGGGCATAGATCCACCCCAGCGGGCGCAGCACGAACGCCACCGTATCCTTCGAATCCGAGTACCAGAACTCAGGCGTCGGCAATCGCATCAAGGCTCCTCAGGTAGGGCGCAAGCAGCTCCATCGTCCGCACCAGCGGCTGCTTCGAGCCGGCCGCCTTCCCGGCAGCCTGCCCGCGCCGCGAGAGTTCTAGTTCGTTGGACAGAAGTTCTCCAGCCTTCTGCATGAGCAGGTCATTCGATGCCAGCACCTCCGCGCCCCCGGCCTCGACCAGAATGCGGTAAATGTCGAGGAAATTCCCGATATGCGGACCGCTCAGGACCGCAACCCCCAGCCGCGCCGGCTCGAGCGGGTTCTGCCCCCCATGGGGCACGAAGCTGCCGCCGATGACGGCCAGGGGCGCCAGCCTGTAGAAAATACCAAGCTCGCCCAGCGTATCGGCGATGTAGATCTCGGTATCCGGCGCCGGCACCTCGCCCGCCGCCCGCCGGGCGACGCGGAACAGGGGCTCAAGCGTCTGGCCCACCTGCGGCCCGCGTTGCGGATGGCGCGGCACGATGATCGTCAGCAGTCCCGGTAGCTGCGCGGCCAGGTCGCGATGGGTGAACGCCGCAAGCTGTTCCTCGCCCTCGTGGCTCGACGCCAGCAGCCACACCGGCCGCCCGCCAATGATCGACCTGAGGCCGCCCAGCACATTCGCATCGAAGGGCAGCGGATCGCCGACAAGCTTGAGGTTGCCCGGCGTCTCGACATGCTGCGCCCCGAGAAGCGCAAGCTTCTCCGCCACGTCCGCATCCTGCGAAAGGCATAGCGAGAAGCTGCCGATCAGTTCGCGCGCCATTACCGGCGCGCGCCGCCAGCCGCGGAACGACTTGTCCGACATGCGCGCATTGATCAGCACCAGCGGGATCCCGCGGTGACGCGCCTCGTACAGCATGTTCGGCCACAGTTCCGATTCGACCCACAGCGCCAGCGACGGCTTCCAGTAGTCGAGGAAGGCGCTCACCGCACCGGGCGTGTCGAGCGGCACGAACTGGTGGAAGGCATTTCCCGGCAGCCGCTCGCCCATGAGCCGGCTCGACGTCACGGTTCCCGTCGTCACAAGCACCGTGGCGTCCGGGCGCACCTGCCCGATCTCGCGGATCACCGGCAGCACCGACAGGGACTCGCCCACGCTCGCCGCGTGGATCCACACGATCGGCCCGCGCGGACGCACCCGTCCCGGACGCCCGAGCCGCTCCGGCAGCCGGTCGCCATCTTCCTTGCCGCGCTTCAGCCGCCGGCTGAGCAGCGTGCCGGCCAGGGGTTCGGCCAGTCCCGTGGCCGCGCGATAGGCCGAAAGCAGGCGCGAAGGCTTGCCCGGCGCGCTCAAGCGGCCACCCCGGCCGACGCCGGCGCGACGGCCTCGACCCCCATGGCAGCGTCGGCCGCATCGGTCACAGCCGTCAGGCTTGCCTCGATCTGCAGCCGCGCCGCCTCGATCGCATCGGGCCCCGCATCGCGGGCCACGGTGATCGGGTCACCCCAGACGATGACCCCGCGCGTGAAGGGCAGGGGAATGACAAACCGGTCCCAGCTGTTCAGCACGACCCGGTGGCGGCAGGAGAAGCTGCACGGCAGGATCGCTGTCCCCGAAACACGCGCCACCGTGACAATGCCCTCGCTTGCGCGCATGCGCGGCCCGCGCGGCCCGTCCGGCGTGATGCCGACATAGTCCTGTCCCTTCAGCGCCTTCAGCATTCCGCGCAGCGCCGCAGCCCCACCCTTGTCCTTGTTCGAGCCGGGCTTCGCCGCCGATCCGCGCACCGTGCCGATGCCGAAATACCCGATCGCCCGCGCGATGATCTCGCCGTCGCGATGCATCGAGATCAGCATGTGCATCGGCGACGAACGCGGCCACATCGCCGGCAGCACCAGCATGCGCCCGTGCCAGAAGGCCAGGATGAAGGGCGTCTTGTCCTGCCACAGCTTCTCGGCCAGCGCACTGTTGCGGATTTCCCAGCGCCCCGTCGCCCACACGAAGCGGATATAGAGCGCGATCAGCCGGCAGGCCGCGCTCCTGAGGCCATCCGACTTCCTGAACCGCCGCCACCAGTCCCGCAGCATCGTCTATTCCGCCACCTGCGGACGCGCCTCGGCGAACTGCGTCCGGTAGAGCCGTGCATAGGTCCCGCTGCGCGCAAGCAGGTCGCCATGCGTCCCCTGTTCGCTGACGCGGCCCCCTTCAAGCACCAGGATCCTGTCGGCATCCGCGATGGTCGACAGCCGGTGTGCGATGACAAGCGTCGTCCGATCCTTCATCAACCGGCCGAGGGCGACCTGAACCTCCTTCTCGCTCTCGCTGTCGAGCGAGGACGTCGCCTCGTCGAGGAGCAGGATCGGCGCATCCTTCAGGATCGCGCGCGCAATCGCGATGCGCTGGCGCTGGCCGCCCGACAGGCGCACGCCCGCCTCGCCGACCCTTGTCGCATAGCCCTCGGGCAGCGCCATGATGAAGTCATGCGCCGCCGCCGCGCGCGCCGCCCCCTCGACCTCGGCCCGCGTCGCATCCGGCCGCCCGCAGAGGATGTTGTCGGCAATCGATTCATCGAACAGGAAGGGCTCCTGCGTGACCAGCGAGATCGCGTCACGCAGCGAGGCGATGGAAACACGCCGGATGTCCTGCCCGTCGATCTCGATTGTCCCGCCCGTCACGTCATAAAAGCGCAGGATCAGGTTCAGGATCGTGCTTTTGCCCGCGCCTGACGGACCCACAAGGGCAACCGTCCTGCCGGCCGGGATCTCGAACGAGGCCCCGTCCAGCGCCTGCGCGCCCGCCCCGGAATAGTCGAAGCTCACCTCGCGGAACACGATCTGCGCCCGCCGCGGCGCAGGCGCCAGCGACAGGACCGCATTGCCCGCGTCGCGGATCGTGCTCGGCGTATCAAGCAGCGCGAATGTGCGCGCCGCCGCCGCCGAGCCTTCGCTCAGCGCCGTGTAGAGGTTCGAGAGCGAGCGGATCGACTGGTACGACAGCATCATCGCCGCCATGAACGAGGTGAAGCTCGCGATATCCATGCCACGATAGGCGGCATAGCCGATGACGGCCGCAATCCCGATGCCGGCAAGCACCTCGGCCGACGGCGTCGCCGCCGCGCGCGCATTCGCGCCCTTCATCAGGAACTTCATGCGCTCGGTGACGATATGGTCGGCCCGCGCCACCGCATGGTCCTCCATCCGGTAGGCCTTGATCACGCGCTTGCCGTCGAGTGTCTCCGACAGCAGCGTCGCCAGGTCTCCCGTCGAGGCCATGCTGCGCACCGCCGCCTTGTTGGTCTTCGAGCCGAGGTTCAGCGTGAACAGCGCCGTCAGCGGCAGCACGCTGAACAGCACCAGCGCCAGCACCCAGTCCTGGATGAACATGACGACACCCAGGCCCACGATCGTCAGCACGTCCCGCACCAGCCCCTGCATCGAGCGCGTGACGCTTTCGCGGACCAGCAGCGTGTCATTGAGGAAGCGCGAGGTGAACTGCCCTGAATGCATGTTGTTCAGGTGCGCAAGGTCGAACCGCGTGATCTTGCGGAACTTCGCCTTCTGCAGGTCGTTGACCACATTCTGCCCGACCCGCGCCAGCGATACGTTGCTGGCATACGAGATCCCCGCCTTCAGCGTCATGATGCCGAGCAGGATCGACGGCACCACGAGCAGCACCCCCTCCTTCCGGTCGGGCGTGAACAGGCTCTTGACCACCTCTTCGAGGTACCACGCCATGCCGGCGGTCAGGCTCGCCTCCAGCACCATGAGGCCCAGCAGCAGCATCGCAACGCGGGCATACGGGCGCACGAACTCGGCAGCAAGCCGCAGGAGCGGTCTTGTGTCGAGGGATGTCTTGCGCGGCGGGACTTGCGATGCGTCGGTCATGTGGTCCGGGTTATACTATGGCACAGGCAAGATCGTATGGAGCGCGACGCTACCATGCACTAGACCCGTTAACCACAGTCTGTGGACCCGAAGGGTTACTTGCGCCCGCTAGCAGGGCCAGCCTTGCCTGACTTGGCGGCCTTTGACCGGGTCGGCTTGGCCGGGGCCGCGAGCGTCTCGCCAGCCTCGAGTTCCGGCTGCAGGATCTTGTGCAGGTGGACCACGAAGTAGCGCATGTGCGCGTTGTCGACGGTCGCCTGCGCCGACGCCTTCCAGGCCTCGCGGGCCTTGGCGAAGTTCGGATAGAGGCCGACGAAATGGATCTTGTCGAGATCCCTGAACTCGACCTTCGACAGGTCGGTCAGTTCGCCGCCGAAAACCAGGTGCAGCAATTGCTTGGCCATATGCGTATGTCCCTAAGGCAGTTTGATCCGGTCGGTCCGCTGCATGATCGCCTTGTGCAGGGCAGGGCCTGCACACACGATGCTGCGGTGCGTCGGTTGCGACTGATTATAGACGAGCCGCTCGCCGGCATGCGAGGTGACAAGTCCTCCCGCCTCCTGCACCAGCAGGGTCGCTGCGGCCGTGTCCCATTCCTGCTTGGTGGAAAGGGCCATCATGCAATCATAATGTCCGTTGGCCACCAGGGCCATGCGATAGGCGATCGAGGCGCGCTTGCCCACCTCCATCGCAGGCCAGGGTTCGGGCCACGCCTTGTGCTCGATCACGTCGCGCGCGACCAGCATCCGGCACCCCGGCAGCGCCTCGCGCGCCGTGACGCTGAGCCGCGCACCGTTAAGGAACGCCCCTTTGCCCAATTCCGCCGTGAACATCTCCTCGGTCATCGGGTTGTAGACACCGCCCGTCACCGGCACGCCGTCCTCCACGACCGCCACGCAGATCACGAACTCGGGCCGCCGCTTGACGAAGGCCAGCGTGCCGTCGATCGGATCGACGATGAACAGCCGCCGCCGCGCAAGCCGCGCCGGATCGTCGGCCGTTTCCTCCGACAGCCACCCATAGTCCGGCCGCGCCGCACCCAGCACGGCGGCCAGGTGCCGGTCGACGGCAATGTCCGTTTCGGTGACAGGATTGCCCTTCGACTTCTCCCAGACCTGCGGCGCACCGGCAAAGCCTGCACGTGCAATATCGCCCGCCTGCCTCAGTGCCGCGGTGACAAGATCCAGATCCCCGCGCTCAGTCCCCGGCAATGGTCATGCCCTCGATCCGAAGCGTGGGCGCATTGGTGCCATAACGGAAGACAAGATCATTGGCCGGCGCCATCGCCGCGAACATGGCGCTCAGATTGCCGGCGATCGTCACCTCGTTGACCGGATAGGCGATCTGGCCATTCTCGATCCAGAACCCCGACGCACCGCGGCTATAGTCGCCCGTGACGCCATTCACCCCCATGCCGATGAGTTCCGTGACATAGAACCCCTGCGCGATGTCAGCCATCAGCGCCGCCGGCGACAGGGTGCCCGGCACAAGATAGAGATTGCTGCTGGAAGGCGAGGGCGGCCCGCCCGTGCCGCGCGCCGCATGGCCCGTGCTGGTCAGCTTCAGCTGCCGCGCCGAGGCACTGTCCAGGATCCACGTCTTCAGCACGCCATCCTCGACCAGGTTCATCGGCCGGTTGGCGACCCCCTCGCCGTCGAACGGCTTCGAACGCACGCCGCGCACGATATGCGGGTCATCCACGATGCGAAGGCCCGGCGCGAACACGCGCTGGCCCATCCTGTCCTTCAGGAACGAAGTCCCTCGCGCAATCGACACGCCATTGATCGCGCCCGCGAAATGCCCGAGCAGGCTGTTGCTCACCCGCGGATCGAACACGACCGGCACCGACTGCGACTTCACGCGCCGCGCATTCAGCCGCTTCAGGGCAAGCTGCGCCGCATGGCGCCCCACCTCTTCCGGATCGCCCAGGTCACCGCCGTGCCGGGCCGAGGCGAAATCATAGTCGCGCTCCATGCCGGTGCCTTCGCCCGCGATCACGCTGACCGACACCGAGATGTTCGTCGTCGCATAGCTGCCGGCAAACCCGCCACTCGTGACCAGCGCCACCGCCCCGCGCCCCCAGCCGGCGCTTGCGCCCTCGCTGTTGGTGATGCCGGCGACCGCGCGCGCCGCGCCCTCGCACGAACGCGCCAGCCCGACCAGCCGCTCCGATGAAGGCTCATCCCGGTCTTCAAGGTCGAGGTTGGGGAACGACGTCGCCAGCAATTCGGCCGGCGCCAGGCCGCAATAGGGATCTTCCGGCGTCGTCCGCGCCATGGCCACCGCGCGCTCCGCCAGCTGGTCGAGCGCCGCCGGCGTCATGTCGTTCGAGGCGACCGCCGCCTGCTGGCGCCCGATGAAGACGCGCAGGCCCAGGTCGACCGACTCCGAGCGCTCGACCTCTTCAAGCTGTCCCAGCCGGAACGACACGCTCGACGAGACCGAATCAAACACCACCGCATCGGCCTGCTCGGCACCCAGGCGTCGGGCCCGCGCAATCAGGCTTTCCAGAAGGGCTATGCGGTCCGGCATCGTGCATCCTCGTGTTCGAGGGGCGCAATCAATCGGCCGTGGCCCGTTTCGTCAAGCACGGGACTTGCGCCGCGTGCCCGATCCGGGCCAGATCTCCACCCATGACACCGGAATATGCCCTCTTCGACACAAGCCTCGGCCCTTGCGCCCTCGTCTGGGGCCCCGCCGGCATCCGCGCCGCGGGCCTGCCCGAGGCCACGCAAGCCGACCTTGTCGCCCGCATCGAGGACCGCCAGCCTGGCGCAAGGCCCGGCGCAGCCCCGCCCGACATCGCCCACGCCATGGCCCTCATCGCAAGGCTGCTCGACGGCGAACATGTCGACCTCGGCCGGGTGCAGCTCGACATGGCGGGCATTCCCGCCTTCCACCGCCGCGTCTACGAGGACATCAGGCGCATCCCGCCCGGCACCACCTTGACCTATGGCCAGGTCTCCCAGCGCCTCAACGCGCCGGGCTCCGCCCGCGCCGTCGGCCAGGCGCTCGCCGCCAATCCCTATCTCCTGATCGTCCCCTGCCACCGCGTGCTCGCCACCGGCGGCGGCCTCGGCGGCTTCTCCGCCCACGGCGGCACCGACACCAAGCGCCGCCTCATCGCCATCGAACGCGGCACCGACGTGATCGAACCCTCCCTCTTCGAAACCCTCCCCCTCGCTCCCCCCACCCGCCAGTTCCGCCGCAACCGCCGCGCCTGAAGCGCGGGGCGGGACGCCCGCGCTCCCGGGACCGCGGGCGTCCCGCCCGCCCCATGAGTTTTTATGCCCCGTCATGGCCGCGTCGCGCGGTAGCGCGAACCGGCCACCCAGTGATCGTGGGCCATGAGGTCGCTGCAGTGCTCCCCGAGCATGACGCGAAC
>Ga0172372_10000319_pt1 | contig 75568 bp, 80 predicted proteins | sample LakKiv5m_2_FD_114544 | JGI IMG/M metagenome (GOLD analysis project Ga0172372, IMG submission 114544) | Freshwater microbial communities from Kabuno Bay, South-Kivu, Congo - kab_092012_9.5m | ecosystem: Environmental > Aquatic > Freshwater > Lake | place: Democratic Republic of the Congo...
ACAGGTCTCACCAGGTCCACAACGCACACAAGGTGCTCAAGGCGCAGTTGGTGCACAGGGCGCAGGTGGTGCACAGGGTAATCAAGGTGTCCAAGGCGCAGTTGGTGCACAGGGCGCAACAGGACCACAGGGTAATCAAGGTGTCCAGGGTGCAACAGGTCCACAGGGTAATCAAGGTGTACAAGGTGCAACAGGTGCTCAAGGGGCACAGGGCGTCCAAGGCGCAACAGGTGTAGGTGTCCAAGGCGCTCAGGGTGTACAAGGTGCTTCTGGTTCGGGTGGTGGCGGAGCCTATTCAACTAAAACTAGTAATTACACGGCAGTAGCTTTCGATAATATCATCACTAATTCTTCTGGTGGTAGTTTCACTATAACATTACCAGCAACACCAAGTTCTGGTGATTCTATTACCATAGCAGATCAAGGTTATTGGGGAGACTATCCTGTAACTGTTGATAGAAATGGCAATACAATAGAGGGTCAAAGTGACAATTTATCTTTAGATTTTAGCGGTGTCAGTGTAACGTTAATCTACAGTGGTAGTACATGGCAGGTTGTTACTTCTTTGGGTAAACAAGGTGCCCAAGGTGCTACAGGTTCTACATTTACAACAGGAAAGGCAATAGCAATGTCTATTGTGTTCGGGGGATAATATGGCAAGTCCTAATATAGTTGGGGTGGTTAATATCACAGGAAATACAATAGTATCTAATGTAACTACTATATTTTCTAACGTAATTACTAATACTTCTACAAGTAATTCTATTATAAAAATTAATAACTTGATTGTATCCAATTACTCCAATGCCTCCATTACTTCCACAGTTCAATTAAATAGAAGTGCTGCTAATTATTATTTTGCCGGAGCTATAACAATACCAGCAAATTCTACACTTGTAGTTATAGGTAAAGATACAGGTGTTTATCTTTTAGAAGGCGATGTTATTCAAGCTAATGTATCTGCTAATGTATCAGCTTCTTTAATTGCGTCATTTGAAACCATAAGTTAATGAGACATAGATCTAATAAAGGAATTATAGGGCCCCAACAGCTGGTAACTTCCAGTAGTGCTGGAGGGATACATTCTATTTTAGATCATTTTTTAAACAAAGGTGCCGGAACTTGGCCTATTTACGGTGGCTACACCATCGTCCAAACCTTTACCGCTACGTCTACTTGGACTTGCCCTGCTGGTGTTACAGAGGTTGATTATTTGGTTGTGGCTGGTGGGGGTGGGGGTGGCTCTCGCCATGGAGGTGGCGGGGGAGCGGGGGGGATGAGATACGGTACTGGATTGGCGGTTAGCGCTGGGACTGACTACACAATCACCGTAGGTGGCGGCGGCGCAGGAAATACAAACACAGGTAGCGCCGGTGGTGGGGTAACAGGCGGCGATTCAATCTTCCTCTCTGTTACATCAAAAGGTGGCGGTGGTGGGGGTGGTGTTTCAGGATCTAGCCCCGGTCTCCCTGGTGGTTCTGGTGGTGGCGCTGGGTACAGTGGCCCTGGTGGATCTGCAATTGCAATAACTCCTGTTCCAGGGGAAATTTCAACTACACAAGGTAATAATGGGGCAACTCTTGGCGCTGACACATTAGATGCGTCTGGTGGCGGCGGCGCTGGTAGTGCAGGATCGGCTAGACCGTCCTCTGGAATTGGTGGCAGTGGTGGAAACGGTTTAATAGGCCCATCATTCGCTTCATCTTATGGTGGAGCCGGTCCTGGTGGGTCACCTTCTACTGGGTATTACGCTGGCGGTGGAGGGGGCGGCGTATTTAACGTACCCAACAATGGCGGTCCTGGTGGCATAGGTGGCGGTGGAAAAGGTGCTGCTAATGTTACTGCTGGGTCAGCAGGTACAAACACATCCGGTGGCGGCGGGGGCGGTGGCAGTGGTGCTGCTGGTGGTTATAACGGCGGCTCCGGCATTGTTATCCTCAAGTACACCGTAGCAAGTCAAACCGTATTTACGTTCAAAGGCACTACCACTTGGAAATGCCCCGCAGGTGTAACCAGCGTGGATTATCTTGTGGTTGGTGGGGGCGGCGGCAGTGGAAGCCCCGTCGATGGAACAAACCAAAATCCAACAGGAGGCGGTGGTGCAGGTGGCTTCCGCACCGGAACCGCATTGAGCGTTACTGGTGGAACAGAGTACGCTATCACTGTTGGAGCGGGGGGTACTGCTGGAACAACAGGAAATTCCGGTAATGCGGGTTCTAATTCGGTGTTTAGCATCATTACATCTACGGGCGGTGGCGGGGGTGAAGGTGGCGTTTCAGGCGCTGGTAATGGCGGTTCTGGTGGCGGTGGTAGCGGATCAGTAAACTCTGGAGGCACTAGACCGGGAGGGAGCGGTAACACTCCATCAGTAAGCCCCTCGCAGGGGAGTAATGGCGGCACCGGTATCGGCGCTGGAAACCCAGGAACTGCAACAGATAGAGGGGGTGGTGGTGGCGGTGGCGCTTCTGCTGTTGGTGCTAATGGAGCTTTAGGCATCGGAGGAAATGGCGGAGCTGGTACTTCGTCTAGCATTTCTGGTTCTCCCGTTACTTATGCTGGCGGAGGTGGCGGGGCAGGTGGAACTGCAGGTACCGGTGGCGCTGGAGGTGGTGCAACAGCAGGTGCGTCTTCAACTCCTTCAGCAGGAACTGTTAACACAGGCGGTGGTGGTGGTGGCTGTCGTGCCACGCCGGGAACAGGCTCTGCAGGCGGTTCCGGTATCGTCATCATAAAAATAAATCAATAAGAGGGTCTATGACAACTAAGGTTTTCATTAGTTATGTAATTACACATTCAAGAAATTAAATAATAAATAACAGATGCCTATATCGTTAAAATCAATAGCACAAGCAAATCTTGAGAACGTAACCATCTCTGATACTGCACCTACTCCATTCCCTCAAGGTATTTTTTGGTTAGATAGCTCCTATTTAGATTTATACGTAGCATATAGTAATGTTTGGGTTATGGTTGGTACCAGCGGACAAGCACCCGAACAACTTAATCCATTTTTGTTGTCTGGTATGTAAGGAACAATTATGACAACGGTCTATAAAGTTTTAGCTCAGTCTATTCCAACACAGAATACGTTAACTACTGTGTACAGCGTACCAAATGGAAATACCGCAGTTATTTCTACATTATCTGTTTGCAATCAATCTAATGTTAATAATGCTTCGTACAGAATAGCTATTCAAAAGAATAATGCAGCAATTTCGTCTAACGCATATATTGTTTTCGATGCATCAGTAGCAACTTTAGATACAGCATTTTTGACATTGGGTATTACAATGGGTAGTAATGATGTCCTGAGTGCAAATATTACATCAGGAAATTCTAACGTATCTATTAATGTATTTGGGTCGGAGATTTTTTAATGGCTCTGGCATTTGCCTCTTCTATTAATAAAAGAAGAACTATTTCACAGGTATTCAAAAGATTTATTTCTGGTTATTCTATAGTCCAAACCTTTACTGCTACGTCTACTTGGACATGCCCTACTGGTGTTACTAGTGTTGAGTATTTGGTTGTGGCTGGTGGTGGTAGCGGAGGAAGAAACAATAACGGTGCTGGTGGGGGGGCTGGCGGGTATAGAACTGGAACTGGATTAAGTGTGGCCGCAGGAAATGATTACACCATTACCGTTGGTGGCGGTGGTGCAGCTTTAACTGGTGCTGGGGCCGGTAATAATGGAAGTGATTCTTATATCCAATCAACAGCCTCTCCTCATATAACTGCAAATCCTTCTGCTCCAGGAAATCCATACGCAAATGCTTTTGTAGCATTTGGCGGCGGTGGTGGGGGTGGTACAGGTAGCTTAGGTGGCAAGAATGGTGGTTGTGGTGGTGGTGGGGCTGGTAGCGGATCACCTGCTCCTGGTGGAACAGGAAATACGCCATCAACTTCACCAAGTCAAGGTAATAATGGTGGTGCTGGACTAGATGGCACTGGTGCTGGTGGTGGTGGTGGGGCTGGTGGGAATGGTACTGCTGGTGGTAATCCAGGTGGTGGTGGCGGTGTCGGTATACAAGGCCCATCTTTTGCGTCATCGTATGGTGGCTCTGGGCCTGGAGGATCTCCTTCAACAGGTTATTTTTCTGGTGGCGGCGCAGGTAATGGCCCTGCTGGTAACACAGCAGGTTATGGTGGCGGTGGAGCCACAAGCACTAATGGAACCACTAATAGCGGTGGAGGCGGGGGCGGGTGGAATGGGTCTGGTAATTCAGGAGCAGGCGGCTCCGGCATTGTTATTCTCAAGTACACCGTAGCAACTCAAACCGTATTTACGTTCAAAGGCACTACCACTTGGACTTGCCCCGCAGGTGTAACCAGCGTTGACTATCTTGTAGTGGCTGGTGGCGGTGGTGGTGGAACTGGAGGCGGTCGTGGAGGTGGTGGCGGTGCTGGTGGTTATAGAACTGGCACAGCATTATCTGTAACAGCCGGCACTGATTACACCGTAACTGTTGGTGGTGGTGGTAATGGTGGAAATGTCGGCAGTAATTCGGTATTTAGCACCATTACATCCGCTGGTGGAGGTAACGGCGGAGGCGGCCCTTCATCACAAACCGGTGCAAACGGAGGTTCTGGAGGCGGTGGAGGTGCATTGGGTTCGCAACCAGCTAGCACTGGCGGGTCTGGAAACACTCCTTCCACGAGTCCTTCGCAAGGATCAAACGGTGGCGGCGGTACTGGATCGCCATCTTTTTATACTGGTGGCGGAGGCGGTGCTGGTGGTGTTGGTGGAACTGGCGCAGCTCCATCATCTGGAAACGGCGGTAACGGCACTGCTTCAAGTATTAGCGGTTCGTCTGTAACTTATGCCGGTGGTGGCGGTGGTTCTATGGATCCATCAGGTGCAGGCACAGGTGGTACAGGTGGTGGCGGTAATGGTGGTAATGGATCAAGTAATACAGGATTAACGGCAGGCACAACTAACACAGGCGGTGGGGGTGGAGGTTCAATTGCTCCTGGAACGGGAGCAAATGGCGGCTCCGGTATCGTAATCATAAAAATAAATCAATAAATTTACTATGGAGATACAATGAAAAAGAAAACAAAACAATCTAAAGAACAATCTGAATTAAAAATTTATCGGCTAATGGGAATAGATACAGCAATGCATCTATTAAGACCAGGAGCCAAATGGGAAATATCAAACAACGTCTTTACTCGGTGGGAAGATTCGAGACCTTGTCCAACGATAGAAGAAGTTTATGCAACAATAGAAAAGATAAAACAGTTTGAAGAAAGTATTGATACAATTTATCTACCAGAACAGCTCAAACAAATGGGCATTGAGCAAAAACAATTAGAAGAGGCATTAAAGTGAGTGATGAAATTATTACACCTATTAGCAGTAATGTTTTTAAGTTTCCGGGTAAAGCAGTAATTCATAATTTATTTCCAACTCCAGTGGGTTGCTATACTGTAGAACACAAGTTGACCAAAAAAGAATTAAATTTTCTTTTGAATCAACCTCAAAGAAACAATATGGGTAACACCACAAGTGTTGATAATAAAATTCTAAATAATAAAGAGCTAAGCACGTTTAAAAAAGCATTAGAACTAAAACTTAGTATGTATTTTAATGAGGTATACAATCCAAAATATGAAGTTAATTTGAGAATTACTCAATCCTGGGTTAACTATACAAAACAAGGACAGTATCATCACAAGCACAGACATCCAAATTCATTTGTATCTGGTGTATACTACATAGAAACATCTGACACAGATAAAATTTATTTTTATAATAAAGAACCAGCAAACAATATTAAAATGCCCCCTGTAATGTGGAACACTTGGAACAGTGAATCATGGTGGTTCGAGGCAACAAAGGGTGATTTGTTTTTATTTCCATCTACCTTAGAGCACATGGTGGAAACAGTTAATGCAGAAAACACAAGAATTTCTTTATCCTTTAATACTTTTCCAGTAGGAATAGTAGGTGAAGAAAAAGATTTAACTTTATTAGAACTTACTTAATAAATACTTTTATTTGAGGCAAAATATGGCACATTTCGCTAAAATAGACGAGAATAGCGTAGTTACTTCTGTTGTCGTAGTAGAAAATAAAGATACATCAGATGCAGCAGGTGTTGAAAAGGAACACATTGGTGCAGCTCATCTTGAGAAAATTCTCGGTGGTACTTGGAAACAAACAAGTTACAATGCCAATTTTAGAAAAAATTATGCTGGTATTGGGTACACATTCGATGCTCAACGTAATGCTTTTATTCCACCCAAACCATTTAATAGTTGGGTATTAGTAGAAGAAACATGCCAGTGGAAAGCACCTGTAGATATGCCTGGTGATGCTGGAACAGGCGATCCTCCAAAGATGTATTCTTGGGACGAGAATGTTGTTAATTGGGTATTGGTAACTAACTAAAATGGCCATTTCCTTTCCATCAAGTCCAATTACAGGACAGACATTTACTGCAGGTGGAAAACTTTGGATTTATAATGGTGTTGGTTGGCTTGGGGCAAACACGCTATCAACAGTTACAGTAGACACCACTACAATTAAGAAATTAGATTACGGTTTAAATATTTTATTGGATTAAAAAAATGGCCAATCCTAATTTAGCAAACGTATCTGCCGGATATGGTAAAATGGCATTTCAAAATGTCGCCAATACTTTTGCAAACATTGTAGTTAATACATCTACAAGTAATACTATAGTGAAAGTAAATAGTTTATTCTTATCAAATTATGATGGAACCAATGTAGCTAATGTTACAGTAAATATTTCTAATGCTGGTATTAGTTATAGTGTTTTGACCAATGTTTCTATTCCTTTACAGAGTTCTTTAATTGCTATAGACAAAGAAAGTTCTATCTATATGGAGGAAGGGCAATTTATGCAATTAAAAGCACATGCCAATAATCATGTCCAAGCTGTTTTAAGTTACGATATTATAAGTTAATGAGATCTAACGGTGGAATAGTAGGGGCAGTAAACAATCCTGCCTTATCCTTTTCCAGTGGTTTATGGACACTGGGTGACAAGTTTATAGCTACAAAACTTGGTACTTGGCCTCTTTACGGTGGCTTCAGCATCGTCCAAACCTTTACAGCAACAAGCACTTGGACATGCCCTACTGGTGTTACAGAGGTTGAGTATTTGGTTGTGGCTGGTGGAGGTGGTGGTGGTTGCAGACGTGGAGCCGGAGGCGGTGCAGGAGGATTCAGAACGGGTACTGGTTTAACTGTTACACCAAACCAAGATTACACTATTACAGTCGGTGCAGCGGGAACAGCAGGTTTAAATTCTGGTAGTACAGTAGCAGGAAATGGTGGTAATAGTTATATTTCTGGGCCTGGGATTACTAACAATCCTTCATCTGGAAACCCGTACACCAATGCACTAGTGGCTTATGGTGGAGGTGGTGGAGGTGGTGACGGCCCCAGTATTAGTAACGGCGCAAGCGGAGGATCAGGAGGCGGTGCTGCTGGCTATAGCGGAGCAACGGCTGGTTCTGGAAATACACCAAATACAACGGATGCACCGTATGGTGGGCCATCTTCTCAAGGCAATAACGGTGGCTCATCTTCATCGTCTGGCCCGAATATTGGGTCTGGAGGCGGCGGCGGCGCTGGTGGAAGCGGAGGTTCTGGAACTTCAACTTCTGGCGGTGCTGGTGGCAATGGAATTCAAGGCCCGTCTTTTGCATCTAGTTATGGAAGTTCTGGCCCAGGAGGATCACCTGCTAAAGGATATTTTTCCGGCGGTGGTGGCGGTGGAACGTATAACGGGCCTAATCTAGGTGGCGCTGGTGGTTATGGCGGCGGCGGCAATTCTGGTAGTTATTCTGGATTGGGTAACGGAGTAGCTGGCGTAACAAATTCTGGTGGTGGTGGGGGTGCTGGGTCAAACGGCGACCCTGGATTAAATTACGATGGAGCAGCAGGCGGCTCCGGTATTGTTATCCTGAAGTATTTCGTACCATCACAAACTGTATTTACGTTCAAAGGCACTACCACTTGGACTTGCCCCGCAGGTGTAACCAGCGTTGACTATCTTGTGGTTGCTGGTGGGGGTGGGGGTGGGGGTGTTGGTGTGTCAGCCGGTATTGCTGGTGGTGGTGGCGCTGGCGGGTTTAGAACAGGAACGTCTTTAACTGTCACGGCAGGAGATTCTTACACAATTACCGTTGGCGCTGCTGGGTCTGCTGGAACAGCCGGTAGTGGATCTCCTGGCGCTGCTGGTGGTATAGGCGGGACAGGTGGTGCTTCATCAATTGCAGGTCCATCACCGTTTTCAACAATTAGTTCTGCTGGTGGTGGTGGAGGTTCTCCAGGTAGAGATAGTAATGTTGTGGGAGCTAACGGAGGATCTGGTGGCGGTGGCGGTGGTGGCGGTGCAGGAACTGGGAACACTGGAGGTACTGGTAACACGCCGTCAACAAGTCCTTCTCAAGGCAACAATGGCGGTACTGGCGCAACAAGCGCACCAAACTACGGTGGCGGTGGCGGTGGCGGCGCTTCGGCGATAGGAGCAAACGGAACGAGCAGCGTTGGCGGTAACGGAGGCAATGGAACCGCATCTTCAATTTCCGGCAGCAGCGTTACTTACGCTGGCGGTGGCGGTGGCGGCACTCTAGCAACATCAATCAGTAGTGGCGGCACAGGTGGCGGCGGCGCAGGAGGCAGAAGAACAGTAGCGCCAACCGCTGGGACAGCCAACTTAGGTGGCGGTGGCGGCGGTAGTGGTCAAGATGATACTGCTGGCGCAGGAGCAGCTGGCGGCTCCGGTATCGTCATCATAAAAATAAATCAATAAGAGGGTCTATGACAACTAAGGTTTTCAGGTTTTTAGGTATTGATACAGCCATGCACTTACTTCGCCCAGGAGCCAAGTGGGAAATATCAAACAACGTCTTTACACGGTGGGATGATCCACGCCCATGCCCAAGCATAGAAGAAGTGTATTGGGTTATGGACAAGATCAAAGAGTTTGAAGAAATGATTCCTACCATTTGGTTGCCTGAGCAACTAAAGTAAACCAGGTGTTAGTATTTGACTTCTTTATAATCAAAAAAATATAAATATAAGGACACTATATAGTGTCCTTTTTTCTTGGATGCCAAATGGCTAATACATTTCAACACAAAAGATCCTCCGTTGTAGGTAAAATCCCTACATCTGCCAATTTAGCAGTAGGCGAAATTGCTATCAATTTTGCTGACAAGCTTATCTATACCAAAAATACAAATGGTAACGTAGTAATTATAGCCTACGGGACTTTAGAAAGCTATACCGGCAATATTATTCCTTCACAAAATGTAACGTTTTCCATTGGTAATTCTACACATCGCTTTTCAAATTTATTTCTAAGTGGGTCTACCATAGACATAGGTGGGGCTGCAATAAAATATGAAGAAGGCCTTTTCAAATTATTAGACTCAAATGGCAATCCTGCTAAAACACTAATATACACAGCCAACATAATAGAATCTGGAGACACTACTACTGGTAATGTGTATTTTACAAATTCAAGAGTTTATGCATCATTAACATCCGGCAATACTATTTCTTTCAATGCTGCTACAGGTAATATTACATTAACACCTTCCGGAGTAGTATCTTCTACGTACGGTTCCAATAGACAAATACCTACTTATGATGTAGATCAATTTGGTAGAATAACAAGAGCAGCCAATGTAGCATTAGGTGATATAATTTTAGGTACAGAAACATCTGGACCATATGTTGCTAATCTCATAGCAGGCACAGGTGTAACTTTATCCAATTTGGGCAATGAAGGAACGATTCCAACTATATCTATAGGTCAAGATGTAGCAACCACGTCTTCAGTTACTTTTGGTAATCTTACTGTTACTGGAAATCTAACGATTTCTGGAAATACTACTATTATTAATTCTGAAGAAATATATTTAGCAGATAACCAATTAGTACTTAATTCTAATCATTCTGGTGTTCCATCCCAAGATGCGGGTATTTCTATTAATAGAGGCACGTCTGCTAATGTAGATATAAAATGGAATGAAACCACTGATAGATGGTCTTTCACCAATGATGGTTCCACTTATTATGTTTTACCTACTAGCACAACAGATATAGCGGAAGGTACAAATCTATACTATACCAATGCTCGTGCCATATTAGCAGCCATTCCAGCCGTTACTCAATTAGTAGTTACTACACCCGTATTCAATTATAATATAGATCAATATTCTGGAGATAATCCGACAATATATGTTAATGCTGGGGAAACTATATCTTTTGACTTAAATCAAGGTGCAGCACATCCATTTGCTATAAGGGTTTCTAATGGTGGTTCTAATTACAATACTGGTCTTACTCATGTAGACGATAACGGCACAATTTCAACAGGATCCGGTGCTCAAGGCAAATATACTGGTGAATTATTTTGGAAAATACCGTACGAGTTAGCTGGTAACACATATGTTTATCAATGTACCAACCATTCTTCTATGGTTGGTAATATTGTTATACAAAAGTCTATAAGTTTATTATCCACTTCTGATGTTACTGAAGGAACAAATCTTTATTACACCAATGCTCGTGTCTATGCTAATATCTATCCTTTACTAACCACATCAAATGTCACTGAAGGTACTAATTTATACTATACCAATGCTCGTGTTTATGAAGCAGTTACAGGTAATCTGGCCCTTAAAGCAAATGTAACAGACCTAACATCAAGTAATGTAGCAGAAGGCACCAATCTTTATTACACCAATACAAGAGTATACGCTAATACATTATTGGCAATCAAAACGGGTAATGGTATAGTATATAGTAATACTACAGGGAACATTACACTATCTGCCACAGGAGTTAATCCTGCAACATATGGTGGATCTGCTAATATTCCCGTTGTTACAATTGATGCACATGGAAGAATAACTAGTGCGTCTAATGTGGCGGTTGCTGGGGTATCAAGTTTTACTTCTTCAGGTAATTCTTTCACTATAAGTACAGGTGCCGGTAGTAGTTTCATTGCCAATATTCAACCCAATTCTATCAGGCTCGGTACAGATACTACTGGCTCTTATGTTGCTAATCTAGTTTCTGGTACTGGTATAACTTTAAATGGTTTAGGTGACGAAAGTACTACACCTACTATATCAATAGGTCAAGATGTTTCAACTACAGCTGATGTAGTATTTTCTAACATTACTGCTACAGGTAATCTAACCGTATTGGGCAATGTTAACTTAAGTAATATTGTGGGAAATTTCACTAATACCACAATTACATCTGGAAGTTATATTTTTACGTTTGATAATGCTGGTAATATCACTATTCCCACAGCTTTAAATGCAAGTACTATTAATGCCACAAATTGGAACAATATTTACACTAATAATGTAATTGAAAGCACTAATCTATACTATACCAATGCTCGTGTTTATGCAGCAGTTACAGGTAATCTGGCATCTAAAGCTAATGTAGTAGATTTAACAACAAGTAATGTAGCAGAAGGTACAAATTTATACTATACCAATGCTAGATCATATGCTAATACGTTATTAGCTTTAAAAACAGGTAATGGTATAGTCTATAATAGTGTAACTGGTAATATTACTTTATCTGGAACTGGAGTAACACCTACTACTTATGGCGGTAACAACAGGACTATACCTAATTTTACAGTAGATAATTACGGTAGAATAACGTCAGCCGGAAATACAATATTAGATGATATAGTTTTGGGTACACAAACTGCCGGAGATTATGTACAAAACGTAATTCCTGGAACAGGTGTAATTATAACAGGTTCCCCTGGCGAATCAAGACAAGCAACAATATCCATTGGCCAAAATGTAGATGTCACTTCTAATGTAACTTTTGGTAGCATAGTTATAAATGGTGATTTAACGCCTGGCACCAATGTAATATATTCATTAGGTAATGCTACACATAGATTCGCTAATTTATTTTTAAGTGGAAATACTGTAGATTTAGGTGGATCATTTATAAAATTTAATAATGGAGCATTTGAATTTTTAGACCAAGGTGGAAACCCCGCACAAACTAGATTATACACTAGTAATATTATAGAAGGTGGGGATACCACTACAGGTAACGTTTATTTTTCTAATCTTAGAGTTTATTCTGCTATAGTAGGAAATCTAGCACTCAAAGCTAATGTAGTAGACTTGACAACAAGCAACGTAATAGAAGGTACCAACCTATATTATACCAATGCTCGTGTTTATGAAGCAGTTACAGGTAATCTGGCTCTTAAAGCAAATATAATAGACCTGATTACATCAAATATAACTGAGGGCACTAATCTTTATTACACCAACACTAGAGTCTATGAAGCAATAACCGGCAATCTAGCACTTAAAGCCAACGTAACAGACCTAACAACAAGTAATGTAGCAGAAGGTACTAATCTTTATTTTACTAATGCTAGATCCAGATTGGCTATTAGTGCTTCGGATAGCACAATAATTTATGATCCTGTTACTGGTAGTATATCAGCCAATGTTTCAGCTTTGGGAGCCAATGTATTAAGTGTTAATGGGCAAACAGGTATAGTATTGTTGACAACAACAAACGTATCTGAAGGCGCTAATCTATACTATACTAATACAAGAGTCTATGAAGCAATAACCGGCAATCTAGCACTTAAAGCTAATGTGACCGATTTGTCTACAAGTAATGTTACTGAGGGTACCAACCTATACTATACCAATGCTCGTGTTTATGAAGCAGTTACAGGTAATCTGGCACTTAAAGCAAATATAGTAGACCTAACATCAAGTAATGTAGCAGAAGGTACTAATTTATATTTTACTAATTCTCGTGTTTACGCGGCAGTTACAGGTAATCTGGCACTTAAAGCAAATGTAGTAGATTTAACTACATCAAATGTAACTGAGGGTACTAATCTTTATTACACCAATGCTCGTGTTTATGAAGCAGTTACAGGTAATTTAAATTTCAAAGCCAACATAACAGACCTAACATCAAGTAATGTAGCAGAAGGTACTAATTTATATTATACCAATGCTCGTGTTTATGAAGCAGTTACAGGTAATCTGGCACTTAAAGCAAATATAGTAGACCTAACATCAAGTAATGTAGCAGAAGGTACTAATTTATATTTTACTAATGCTAGAACATATTCTAACGTAATCACATTACTTTCCAACAATGTCACACTTGGTAATGTAGTTGTTACTGGTAATTTAACTATATCAGGAAATACTACAATAATTAATGCTGAGGAATTGTATCTAGCAGACAATCAGATAGTATTAAATTCTAATCATTCTGGTGTACCTACGCAAGATGCAGGGATTCTGTTAAATAGGGGGACAAGCGGTAACGTAGATATAAAATGGAACGAATCCACTGATAGATGGTCTTTCACCAATGATGGTTCCACTTATTATGTTTTACCTACTAGCACAACAGATATAGCGGAAGGTACAAATCTTTATTTTAGTAATGATAGGTCAAGATTAGCTATTTCAGTTGTTGGAAGCGGAAACTATGATAATTCTACTGGTATTATAACTATCACCGGGGGAGTTTCATCTGTAGGGGGCGCTACAGGAAACGTAAGTAATAATCAGTTGGCATTATCTATTTCTTCATCTGGATTATTAACTACTTCAAATGTATCAGAAGGTACTAATCTATACTATACCAATGCTCGTGTTTATGCAGCAGTTACGGGTAATTTAGCAACCAAAGCGAATGTAGTAGATTTAACTACTTCAAATGTATCAGAAGGTACTAATCTATACTATACCAATGCTCGTGTTTATGCAGCAGTTACGGGTAATTTAGCCCTTAAAGCTAATGTAACTGATCTTAAAACTAGTAATGTAATTGAAGATACCAATCTCTATTATACTGATTTAAGAGTATATGAAGCAGTTAAAGGTAATCTGGCACTTAAAGCTAATGTAGTAGATTTAACAACAAGTAATGTAACAGAAGGCACGAATTTATATTTTACAAATACTCGTGTATATTCAGCAATACTTGGTAATTTAGCTCTTAAAGCTAATGTAACCGATCTTAATACAAGCAATATTACAGAGGGCACCAATCTCTATTATACTGATTTAAGAGTATATGAAGCAGTTAAAGGTAATCTGGCACTTAAAGCTAATGTAGTAGATTTAACAACAAGTAATGTAACAGAAGGCACTAATCTTTACTATAGTAATGCAAGAACGTATGCCAATGTTATATCTATATTACCTTTCTATACCGGTAATATATCAGCAGCAAACCTATATGTAGGAAATTTAACTACAACTGGAAACATATCTGTTAGTAATATTATTGGCAATTTCACTAATACTATTATAGAAGCTGGATCATATTCTTTTACATTCAACGATTCTGGTAATGTTATTATACCCAATGCTATAATAGCTAATGTATTATATGCAAACTCTATTCAAAATATTACCACAAGTAATATTATTGAAGGTACAAACTTATATTATACTAATACCAGAGCATATGCTAATACATTATCAGCAATAAAGACAGGTAATGGTATAGTTTATAGTAACACGACAGGCAATATTACATTATCAGCTACAGGAGTTTTTCCAGAAAATTATGGTAATAATACCCATCATGTAGGATTGGTGATAGATAGTACAGGTAGAATTACTTCTGCTAATTCTATTCCTTTAGCTGCAGGACCACAGGGTAATCAAGGTGTCCAGGGCGCAGTTGGTGCACAGGGCAATCAAGGTGTCCAAGGTGCAACAGGTCCTCAAGGAAACCAAGGTGACCAAGGCGCAGTTGGTGCACAGGGTAATCAAGGTTTCCAAGGCGCAATAGGACCACAGGGTAATCAAGGTGTCCAAGGCGCAACAGGACCACAGGGTAATCAAGGTGCACAGGGTGCAGTTGGTGCACAGGGTGCAGTTGGTGCTCAAGGGGCACAGGGCGTCCAAGGCGCAACAGGTGTAGGTGTCCAAGGCGCTCAAGGTGTACAAGGTGCATCAGGGGCAGCTAGTGCTACCTTTAATGTATGCGGAACAAATAATATTGTAAGTTGCATAGGTGGAACAGGTTTTTACGGCACTAATAACTTTTTTGCTGGTTCATGTGCTGGCAATTGCAATACCACAGGCAGTCATAATAATTTCTTTGGTCGATATGTTGGTCGCGGCAATACCACTGGGAATCATAATAATTTCTTTGGTATGTTTGCTGGTTTAAACAATACCACTGGTAGTTATAATACTTTCATTGGTCAATATTCTGGTCGCTTTAATACCACTGGCTGTTATAATAATTTCATCGGTTCAAATGCTGGTTGCTGCAATACCACTGGTAGTTGTAATAATTTCCTTGGTCGTGATGCTGGTCGCTACAATACTACTGGCAGTAATAATAATTTCTTTGGTCGTAGTGCTGGTTGCTGCAATACCACTGGCACTCATAATAATTTCATTGGTTGTAGTGCTGGTCGCAGCAATACCGACGGCGGTTCTAATAATTTCTTTGGTCGCTATGCTGGTTTCTGCAATACCAATGGCTGTAATAATACTTTCATTGGTGCATTTGCTGGTTGCGCTAATACCACTGGCAATAACAATCTTTTCTTTGGTAATTCTGCTGGTTTCAGCAATATCAGTGGCAGTAATAATAATTTCTTTGGTGGAAATGCTGGTCGTAGTAATACCACTGGTAGTTATAATAATTTCTTTGGTAATTCTGCTGGTCGCTACAATACCGACGGCTGTTGTAATACTTTCATAGGTTTCTATGCTGGTTGCTGCAATACCACTGGGTGTAATAATAATTTCTTTGGTACATTTGCTGGTCGCTCCAATACTACTGGCAGTCATAATAATTTCTTTGGTAATTCTGCTGGTCGCTGCAATACCACTGGCGTACATAATAATTTCTTTGGTGTAGGTGCTGGTCTCAACAATACCAATGGTAGTTATAATACTTTCATTGGTTTATGTGCTGGTTGTAATAATACAGCATCACATAACATTTTTATCGGTCGATATGCAGGAAAAAGTACAACTAGTGGCGGATACAACAATTTCTTTGGTCAAAATGTTGGTCTAAATAATACCACTGGTTGTTATAATAATTTTATTGGTCGTGCAGCTGGTGGAAACAATACCACTGGCAGTAATAATAATTTCTTTGGTATGTATGCTGGTCGCAACAATACCACTGGCACTCATAATAATTTCATTGGTCGATATGCTGGTCGCAGCAATACCACTGGCACTCATAATAATTTCTTTGGTAACAATGCTGGTCGCAACAATACCACTGGGACCAATAATAATTTCTTTGGTTTAAATGCTGGTTGCTGCAATACCACTGGCAGTAACAATCTTTTCTTCGGTTGTTACTCTGGTGTTGGTGCAACAGGTTTGGCAAATATTACCACAGAATCAAATCGTATCATCATGGGCAATAGTAGTCATTCCTGTGCTCAAATTCAAATTGGTTGGACAACAGTTTCAGATATCCGTGATAAATGTGTATTTGGTCCTGTTCCGCATGGTAAAGATTTTTTAAGAAGAATTAACCCTATTGAATTTTCCTTCAAAAATCGCGATACTAATGTAATTACAGATATCAAGAAACGTTATGGTTTTAGTGCACAAGAAATTTTAGAAATTGAAGGAAATGATCCTGTAATTGTAAGTGATCAAGATAATAGTAAATTGCATGTAACTATTGATCATTTAATACCTATTATAGTTAATACGATTAAACAATTAGTAAATGAAGTTGATGAATTAAGAACAAAAATTATTGCGTTAGAAAATAGATAATCATTTATCATATATAAATATGTTATGTATGTAAAAATTTAAAGGAATTTTATGTCAACTACGTTAGAAATTTTGCAAACAATTAGAGCAGCTAGAGACAGTGTTTGGGTGATTCAAGATTCCTTAGCAAAACTGGCTGCAGGACAAACACTTACAGACATGATTCGCGGAAACATTGATAGAAATGTTGGACACCTTAAATTAGTCGTTGCAAACCCAGACGTTTCGGGATCGGGTGAGGACATATCCGATTTATACAATGCAATTAATCAAGGTGAAGCAGCATTAAACCAGTGATCACTTAGTTATATACATATATTAACTACCAATTCAACATTTATTAGAATTAGTTTGATCACATTACCTCCTTATAGTATTTACTTACAGTAACTGATTATGGAAAAAATTTATGATAAAAGTTTTGATAGCTACACCCAGCTTGAATCAAAAGGTAGATGCTTATTTTGTTCATAGTTTATGTGAATCAATATTATTAGGGTTAAAAAATAATATAGAGATAAAATGCGTATTCTTGGCTAATGAGAGTATTTTACCTATGGCTCGTAATGAGTTAATAGCTTTAGCGGTTAAAGATAATTACGATACTATTGTATTCATAGATGATGATGAATCCTGGGATCCTCAATATTTAATAGATATTATTCTTTCAAAAAAAGATGTGATTGCTTTACCTGTTGTCAATAAAGGTGATAAAAAAATTGAGTTCAATGTTTGGCTTAATGGGAAATTTATAGATGAAGAAGACGGTTTTATTAAGATAGATCGTTGTGGTTCGGGATTTTTAAAAATATCACGCAAAGCATTATTAGACTTGTGGGAATCAAACGTAGAATTATTATTTCGTGGTAAAAAACTTAAAAACATTTTTGAATATACCTATAGTAAAGGTTCTTTTGTAGGTGAAGATATTACATTATGTTTGAAATTGAAAGAATTGGGTTACGACATTTGGTTAAATCCACATCATACTGTCGATCATATAGGTAATAAAATGTATAAGGGAGACTTTAAAAAGGCAAACTCTTTATGATTGATATTATTATACCTACTATGTGGGTACCTGAAGAATTCCCTAATACAATTGATTCATACTGCAGTAATAATTTAATTAATACAATTATTATAATAGATAATAATAGATTAGCTCGTACGAATTCATCTATTCTAAAAAATAAAAAAATAAAAATTATTGATTATGGTAAAAATGTATATGTCAATAAAGCATGGAATGAAGGTGTTGGATTGGCAACCACTAAAATAATAGGAATTTTAAATGATGACATAAAGGTCGATAAAGAAATATTTGAAATGGTATTAAATTATGAAATACAACCGAAAGATTTAATGGGTGTTAATTTGATAGGTAGACAAAACAATTTTAAAATTGATGATTTTATAAACACTGAAGAAAAAATTTCTGTTTTAAACTATATAGATACAGAGCCAATAGGTGGGCAAGCTTGGGCGTTTGGTATTTGTATGTTTATGCAAAGATTATCATATACACCTATACCATCACTTTATCAGATTTGGTATGGTGATGATTATTTAGCACAACGAGCAAAACGAATACTCGTTATCAATTCTAATAAAATAAAGGGTAAAATTTCTGAAACATTGACAAAATTTAATGATAAAAATGACGACATAAACAAAAGAATGGTACTGGATTCCAAAAATCTACTTAATTTTGAACATTTTAAAAATGGAAAAAACTGGGATATACCCAACAACATAGTTAAACAATCTACAATAGATAGCAAACAATATAATGTTAAAGGTGCAGATATTTTACAAGAACAATACCTTTTAGCAAAAGATACACCTTCTGATATAAACGAAAATTTGTATATACTTTACGATTTAGCTAAAAAATGTGAAACAATAGTGGAAATGGGGGTACGATATGGTGTAAGTACTAGGGCATTTTTAAATACAAATGCTAAGCTAATTTCATATGATTTATATTTAGATAAAAATGTTCAAAAGCTTTTTGATGTTGCTAAAACTCTTGGAAAAGATGTAAAATATTTACAAAATGATGTACTAAAAATTTCCATAGATGAGGTGGATCTTTTATTCATTGATACCTACCATACATATAATCAATTAAAACAAGAATTAAAATTGCATGGAAATAAAGCACAAAAATTTATTGTTTTTCATGATACATTTACATATGGACTACGAGACGAAACGGGCAAAGGTATAGGTTTAATACCAGCAATTTTAGAATTTATAATAGATAATCCGCAGTGGAGAGTTAAACTACATAAAACTAATAATAATGGTTTAACAGTATTGGAAAAATTTTAAAGGTTTATTATGAAATATAGTATTTTTCATCTTCAAGGTGGTATAGGTAAACATATAGCTGCAACAGCAGTAGCTAAAACCATAAAAAATAATTATCCAGATAGAAAATTAATTATCGTATGTGCCTATCCGGATATTTTTATTAACTTATCTTTTGTAGATCGTGTATTTCTTTTGGGGAACACAAGTTACTTTTATCAAGAATATATTCAAGATAAGGATTCAATTATTTTTCATCATGAGCCATATTATACAACTAATCATATACACAAAAGAAAAAAATTAATTGAAAATTGGTGCGAAATGCACCAATTAAAATATAATAATGAAACTCCTGAAATTAAATTTAATAAACTACAATGGGATATTTCAAAGAAATTTTGGTCAAGAAAAAAACCTATTATGTTAATTCATACTAATGGGGGCATGATGACTGCTGATGCTAAACCTTATGCTTGGACAAGGGACATGCCCACAGATTTAGCACAGGAATTAGTAGATTATTATAAAAATGATTATCACATATATCAGGTTACAAAAATTAATTCAGAAAAATTAAATGGAGCTGAACATATTTTTGCTGCTCCAACACAAGCATTGAATTTGATGGAACTTTTTAGTATCATACTTCATAGTAAAAAAAGAATTTTAATTGATTCTTGTCTACAGCATGCTGCAGCAGCAATGAAGAGAAAATCTACAGTATTATGGAATGGTACAAGCCCTTCAGTTTTTGGTTACGATATACATGATAATATTTGTACTGATGTTCCTTATGATTTTAAACTTCCTGGAAGTTACTTATTTGATTTTGATTTTAATGGAAATGAAGTAGAATATCCTTTTACAGATACCACTAAAATATTTGATATAAATAAGATTATTGTTTCTGTTGATAATCAATAGGGTATAACTATTATGGATATGAAAAATATGATTAAAGAAATTATTCGTGAAGAAATGAATAAAAATACTAAAATATATCATTTTATGGCAGGGTTACCTAGATCAGGTAGTACTTTACTTTCAGCTATTTTAAATCAAAACCCAAATATTCATTCTGGTCCCAGTTCACCTGTCGTACCTACAATGTTAGCTATAGAAATCTCACTAAGTAATGATGAACTTTTTTTAGCGTATCCTAAACCAGAACAAGCAAGCAAAATTATTTCTAGTGTTCTTGATAATTTTTATTCTGATATTTCCGCGCCAGTAATCATAGATAAAAATAGAAGTTGGATAGATAAAATAAATTATATACGCGGATATTTTAACATACAAAAACCTAAAATTTTATATCCAGTTAGGGATATAAAAGAGATACTGGCTTCTTTTATATCTATGCATAAACGAAATTTATATAAAGGATCGGGTAAATTACCTTTTCCGGATGAATCTTTAGTTAAATCTAATTTGCCTCTTTCCGATGATGTTCGATGTGAATTTCTATGTGGTGACATGGGTATTATAGGGCAATCATATAATGGGTTAAAGAAATGTTTTTTAGAAGGAAATGATGATTGTGTTCATATTATAGAATATAATGATTTGATAATTGATCCTGAAACTACTATGAGAAAAATATACGATTATTTAGAAATGGATTATTATGAGCATGATTTCAATAACTTAGTGAATTTATATAGAGAAAATGATCTTCAAGTATATGGTCTTGAAGATATGCATGAAGTTAGAAAAAAATTAGAAAAAGTATCAACTACTCCTGAAGATATTTTACCTGAAAATGTTTTAGAAAAACTTAAAAATTTAGAATTTTGGAGAAAAAATGATATTATAGATTATGATAAAAACGTTGATTTTAATAATGAAATAGGTGAGGATGTTAATAGCGAAGTTCAAGAATCATTTATAGGATATAAAAATTTACATTGAATTTAATTGAAAAATTTTGAATACTAAGAAATTTTAACATCAAATACGAGGTATTATGGAAAAAATTTTAATTATGGGGCTACCTGGTTCCGGAAAAACATATTTTGCTAATCTTTTAAAAAAATTTTTAGAAACTTATGGGTACAGAGATTTATCCTCAATTGGAGATGTTCCTTATCCAAAGATGAATGCAAGAGTAGATTGGTTTAATGGTGATGATGTAAGAAGAAAATTTAATGATTGGGATTTTTCTAAGGAAGGAAGAATACGACAAAGTATTAGAATGTTTGAATTTGCTCTAACTTCTAATTGTGAATATGTAATATGCGATTTTGTAGCTCCTATGCCAGAAATGCGAAATAATTTTAAAGCAGATTGGACTATCTGGATGGATACCATAGACTCAGGTAGATTTGACGATACTAATAAATTATTCGTAGCACCAGATATGTATGATTTTAGAATTACAGAGCAAAATGCCGAGCATTGGGCTCCTATTGTAGGTAAAATGATTCTTGATAATCAAAGACGTCCTGTGTTTGATTGGAAAAAAGAAACAGTACAGATGCTGGGGCGCTGGCAACCCTGGCATGCGGGACATAGAGCTTTGTTTGAAAGAGCATTGGCAAAAACTGGACAGGTTTGTATAATGATACGAGATTGCCAAGGATGGAATAATTCTAACCCATTTGAATTGAAAAAAGTGAAAGATTTTATTAAAAGAGATTTAGATCCGCTTTATCAAGGGCAGTATGAGATAGTTATAGTTCCCAATATAGTTAATATTACTTATGGAAGAGATGTGGGATATACAATAGAACAAGAAGTATTTGATGAAAAAATACATTCTATATCAGCTACTAAAATAAGAAAACAAATGGGTCTAAAGTAATAAATATTTCTATCCGGAGGAAGAATGTTACAAGTTACAGACAAAGCGTATGACCAAATTAAGATGGTACAAATTGAAGAAAACGATTCGTCACCTTTAAGAATTTTTGTACAAGGTGGAGGTTGTTCAGGTTTTTCTTACGGATTTACTTTTGATGAGAATCAAGCCGAAGATGACTTTATCTTTGAGAAAGAAGGTGTTAAAATATTAATAGATGCTATGTCGATGTCATATCTTGAGGGAGCAGAAATAGATTACAAAAAAGATTTAACTTCTGCACAGTTTGTAATAAAAAATCCTAACGCAACTAATACGTGTGGTTGCGGATCATCTTTTTCAGTTTAAATGGCATATTCAACACAAGTATTAGATCATTATGAAAATCCTCGCAATGTGGGATCTTTCGCTAAAGAATTAAAGCGTATTGGGACAGGTATGGTGGGTGCCCCGGCATGTGGTGATGTGATGAAACTACAAATACAGGTTAACGAAGAAGGTATAATTACTGACGCTAAGTTTAAGACGTATGGATGTGGTTCAGCTATTGCAAGTAGCTCGTTAGTAACAGAATGGGTCAAAGGAAAAACACTTGATCAAGCAGGTGAAATTAAAAATGTACAAATTGCAGAAGAACTCGCGTTACCTCCAGTAAAGATCCATTGCTCAATTTTAGCAGAAGATGCAATTAAGGCAGCTATAAAAGATTTTAAGGAGAAGCATAATGTCATTTGACTTCGATTTTACTGAGCATAAACTACAAAAATTAATTCCTCGAGTAAAAAATATAAGCGAATGGTACGAAGCTGTGTGCGATGCTCTTCCTCAATATCATATTAGTGATGTTGCTAGAGTTGCTGCATTTATTGCTCAGTGTGCACATGAGTCTGCAGGATTTACTGCACTATCAGAAAATTTAAATTATTCTGCTGATGGATTAAGAAAAATATTTCCAAAATATTTTCCTACTGCGGAAATGGCACAAGCATATCATCGTCAACCTGAAAAGATAGCTAATAGAGTCTATTCTAATAGAATGGGCAATGGAGATGAGTCAAGCGGTGAAGGGTATAAATTTAGAGGCAGAGGATTAATTCAACTTACCGGTAAATCTAATTATTCCAGATGTTCTCAGTTCTTATTTGAGGATGATACTTTAATAAGAATGCCAGATGTTTTAGTTCAACCCTATTATGCCTTGCATTCTGCCTGTTGGTTTTGGTATGCAAATAAATTAAATGAGCAGGCAGATGCTCAAGATATTAAAACTTTAACTAAGAAAATTAATGGTGGATTTATAGGATTAGAAGATCGTATTAAACATTATAATCACGCTTTAGAAGTATTACAAGAATAATATGCTATTTAATCATGTTACGGTGCCTAATCTAGATTTAAAACAAGTCACAGAAGAATCGGGTAAAAGATTTTATCTAACACCCGAGGGCAACAAATACCCTTCTGTGACAACTATGCTTTCTTATTTTAGCAGGCAAGCTATAAATGAATGGAGAAATAAAATAGGGCACGAGGAAGCAAATAAAATATCCAGGGCAGCATCTACAAGAGGTACTAAAATACATTCCATAGTAGAAAAATATCTAGCAAATCAAGATATGGAAATTGAAAATCCTGTCCATCTGGAGATGTTTAAATCTGTTCTGCCTTATTTAAACCATATAGATAATATTCATTTACAAGAAAAATATTTGTATTCCGACCATTTAAGATTAGCTGGTACAGTAGATTGTATTGCTGAATACAAGGGTAAAATGAACGTGATAGATTTTAAAACTTCATCTAAACCTAAAAGAGAAGATTGGATAGAAGGATATTTTGTACAAGCAACAGCATATGCCATTATGTTTGAAGAAAGATACAAGATTCCTGTTCCAAGAATTACTATTTTAATCGCTGTAGAAAATGATTATCCTCAGATTTTTCATAAGAAAAGAGACGATTTTGCTGGCAAATTACTAAAGATGCGCGACGATTACGAAAGATCAACTAAAGACTAGACTTTATAGTCTTATTCTTATATAATATGTCTATGCGAAGATACCCTCCCCTAAAAACATTTAAGCTAAAAAGGAAAAAACAAATGCTGACTGTTGGTGATAATCTAGAACCGTTTAATATCGTTGGTGTAAAGCCCGGTGCTCTTACACCCGAAGGTGCCTTTGAGGACCTAACGGAACAATCTTTCCCTGGTAAGTGGAAAGTGATTATGTTCTATCCAAAATCATTTACGTTCGTATGCCCTACAGAAATCGTAGGATATGATAAATTAAATGGTGATTTTAAAGATCGCGATACAATCTTATTAATGGGTTGTACAGATAATGAATATTGTTTATTAGCCTGGAAAAATCATCACGAAGATTTAAAGAAAACTAATTCATGGATGTTTGCAGATTTAATTAAACAATCGCAAGATTATAATAACGATCGCTATGTCGAGAATGGTTTGGCTGCTACGTTAGGTATTTTGGATAAAGTAAATGGTGTACCTTTAAGAGCTACCTTCATTGTTGATCCAAATAATGTTATACAACACATAACGGTTAATAACTTAAATGTTGGTAGAAGCCCAGAGGAGACACTTCGTATTCTTGATGCATGTCAAACTGGAGAATTGTGCGCCTGTTCTAGGGAGATAGGTGAGGAAACACTATAACCCGTTGGGCAGACATAAATAAATAATTTAAACAGGAAAAATATATGTCTGCCCAAACACCGTATACTTATTATGTTTATCACAAACCAACTGGATTGAAGTATTATGGTTCCAAATATGCTAAAAATAGTAATCCAAGTTTATTTTGGAAAAAAGATGGATACTTTACTTCTTCAGTTAAAATTCATAAATTAATCCAAGAATATGGGACTGATTCTTTTTTTGCCTCTGTAAGAAAAAAATTTAAAACACCGCAAGAAGCTTTAGATTATGAATATAGATTTTTGAAAAAAGTTAATGCTTTAAAAAAATCAGATTGGCTTAATAAGAATATGGGTGGTAAAAAGTTTAGCAATTATGGACCAGCGAGCGAAAAAGCTCTTTTATCGCAAAAAAATAAAAAACAAACTAAAGAGAGTAACATTAAAAGATCATTAACTTTGAAAAATAGAAAAAAATCTGAAGAAACTAAATTATTAATGTCTTTGGGCCAATTAAGTAGACCCAAAGAACAAGAAGAAATTCGTAGAAATAAAATACGAAGTAAGGCAATAGGTAGATTACATAGTGATATTACTAAGCAAAAACTTTCTATATTAGTTGCCAATACTAAATGGATCAATGATGGCGTGTATCATAAAAAGGTTAATAAAGAGGATTTAAATAGTTATTTGAATTTGGGTTGGAAACAAGGAAGAATTTTAGAAAAAGTAATTTGCCCTCATTGCAATATATCCGGGGCAAAACACAATTTAGTTAGATATCATTTTGATAGATGTAAAAATAAGGATGATGAATGAGTTGGGTTGATAATTTAAAAGAAACTATTCCAGATTATGCCAAGGATACAAGACTTAATCTGGATGCAGTAATTAAGCGTAGCAGCATTCCAGCCAATGAGGCTGAAGCCATTGCTGTTGCAGCAGCATTTGCCACCGGTAACGTTAAATTTTGGACTTGGTTACATAGTGTGATTTTAGAACGTAATGAAGCAGATGCTGCACTTACGGCAGGAAGTATAATGTCAATGACAAATACTTGGTACCCCTATGTCGAAATGGCGGAAGATGATAACTTAAAAGGTCTTCCAGCGCAGTTAAGAATGAATGCTATTGCTAGTCATGGCGGTACTACTAAGGCGAGGTTTGAAGCATACAGTCTAGCCGCTAGTATTGTGGGTAAGTGTCATTTTTGCGTCAAAGCTCATTACGAGACTTTGAAAAAAGAAGGCTATACTACAGAACAGTTACGAGACATTGGCCGTATCGCTGCTGTAATTACTGCAGTATCTAGAGTCTTGAATAACTAATATATATTCATATAGTTGTATGAAGCAAGCAGAAACGTGCTGCGGACGGCGGTTCGATTCCGCCCAGGTCCACCAAAAAATAATTCGAGGAGTCAGTTATGGAGTCAGTTATGGAGTCAGTTAAAAAATTTATAGATGAACAATTAAACAAGGTTGATATTGATAAACAACGAGAGTTGATTATAAAACAGTCTTGCGAAATTGAGCAACAAACTGAAAGAATCTTAAAGTTATTTTCTGAGGGGCCTGATTCTGGTTTCGACGGGGCAAATAGTAAGTAAGTGGACAACTCGTAAGGCGAAGGACGTAATCCTAGCAAACTAAATAGACGCAAACAACGACTATTTCTATCAGGATCTTAAGCTAGTCGCTTAAACCTGACGGGGTTTTGGCAGTTCACCTTGTTACCAAACGAACTGCCTCACACACAAGGAGATTCAATGAAAAAGACAATTTTAGCATTAGCTTTAGCAACAGCTGCGGCAACTTCTCAAGCTGCTAATTATGTAAGTTTCGATGTAGATCAAGTTAAGGATACTCGCAACAAAGCAGAAAGTACTGCACAGTATTTCCGTGCCGGTAAAGATATGGCTGGACTTAATTTGGATCTTCAGGTTCGAACAGCAGTTTTTGATAAAGGCGGAATGCTTAATAGTGTCGAAGTTACTGCAGGTAAAAACATTGCCGGTCTTAATGCATTCGGCGGTGTAGGTTATGACAATGGTTTTAATGGTAAAGTCAACGGTGATTTTACTTATGGCTTAGTCGGTCTCAAAGCAGGAGTTCCTATTGGTCCTCTATTCGCTTTTACTGGTGTTAAGACTCGAGTAAATTGGGACACTGATAATCCAAAGCAGACTGTTACTTGGTTAGGCGCCAGTATGCCTCTCAACAAAGCAGTTAGTGTTAGCGCCAGCATGAGTCGTTCTTTACAGGACATTCAAGAAAAAGCAGTTGGTGTTGGGCTACGTGTAGCCTATTAAAATTAAGGTTCGGTGGAACCTTTAAATCCACCATTTTTCACACACAAACACAAGGAGTAGTAAATGAGTAATATGTCACCGTTTGAAATTAGGTTAGAGCTTCTTAAAATGGCTCAGACCATGCTTGAGCAAGATTATTATGGTAAACGTGAATCTATTTCCAATGACTGGACTACTAAAGTAGAAAATGCCCGTCACGCTGGAACACAACCACCAGATCATCCTGGATATCCTCATTATCCAACAGAAGCTGAAATCATTAATAAAGCTCAGATTCTTAATGGTTTTGTATCACAACTTCCTCTCACCTTAGAAAAATCTTCTAAGAAATAATTTATGGGGGCTCTGCCCCCTTAGGAATTTTAATGGACAAGTTACTAAAGATTTTCTTAGTATGCTTTGCTGCTGTTATATTAGGTAATTTTTTCTATAAGTTTGTAGAATATAAACTTGAATCATTAAAAAATAATACTAAAGTACAAACTAAATATACTACAATGGCAGAAAGAGAAAAACAACTAGAATGCTTGGCATATAATATTTACTATGAGGCAGCTAAAGAATCGTTTGAGGGTAAAGTAGCAGTTGCACAAGTTACATTAAATAGAGCAGCATCGGGATTATTTCCAAGTGACGTTTGTAAAGTAGTATATCAAAAAAATGTTTTTATGGAAAAAGTAGTATGTCAATTCAGTTGGTATTGTGAAGCAGTAACAAGAAAAAGACCATTACACCAAGAAGCATTAAATGAATGTTATGGTGTAGCTAAAAAGGTTTTGCTTGAAGGTTTTAGATTAGATGTGCTTGAAGAGGCAATGTATTATCATGCAAACTATGTCAACCCTAAATGGAACAAACAAAAAATTGCTACCATAGGTAACCATATTTTTTACAAATGATATGAGAATTTTATCTTATAATATTACCCATGATAGTTCTGTTTGTGTACTTAATAATGGTGAAATTGAATTTTTTGGAAAAGAAGAAAGATTTTCTAAAATTAAAAGAGATTCAAATCCTATAAAAAGTTTAATAGCGTATTTTGAAAACTATCCAAATCAAGATATAGATTATAGTTTATTTCTTACACCGTCTTTAGATGATATAAATGAATCTAGCCGCACTATTTTTGAAACTATTATTAAAAAGTATAGGCGAGTAAAAACTTACGAGACATTTTGTGAAAATTCTCATCATGATTTGCACGCTTGGTTAGCTTACGTAAATAGTAAATTTGATAAATCTTTAGTTTTTGTGGTGGATAGAAACGGGGCATGTTTGTATACATCCAAAAATAGTTTTTTAGCAAGAGAAGCTGAGAGTATATTTTTATTTGACCAAAAAAATAAATGTAAACCTGTTTATAAGAACTATTGGTGTTCTTCTAAAGTAGATCCTTATGAGATTAAACATTTTTTAACTAGTAATTTTCAAGATTGTGATATTAAGGCAAACTCTTCGTTTAGTATAGTTAAAGTATATGAAGCTGCTACAACATTAATAGGACAACATCCACTTGAAAATGGAAAAACTATGGGATTATCCTCCTATGGAAAAAAAATTGACCATTCTTATTTCGATTTAGATGGTAATATCCAAAATAGTTTTTTCATTCATAACAAAGATAATTTAGAATCAGTGGTATTCAAAAATTATTGGAAAAAAATTACAAAAGAAATAACTAAAGATAATTTTCAGTTTTATGCAGATAGAGCTCTAGAAGTACAAACTCAGACTCAACAACAAGTTCTTAATCTAATAGAAAAATATACTAACCTATATCAAGTTTATAACGTTTGTATTGTTGGTGGGTATGGATTAAATGTTGTTGCTAATAATTTCTATATAAAAAATTTACCCAAAATTAATTTTTATTTCGAGCCAGTAGCAGATGACACTGGTATTACTATTGGTGCTTGCTATAAAAAGTATTTTGAGGTAACCTCAACTTTGCCTGTTCCAGTTAAAGATACCTTTTTTCATTTTTATAATGAGAAAGAGAAGTTAAGAAACAATATTGGTAAAAAAGTAAAAATTAAAGATTTAGTTGATTTATTAGTGAATCAAAAAAGCCTAGGTATTTTTAACGGTGCACCCGAAGCTGGTCCAAGAGCACTAGGGCATAGATCAATTCTATTTGATCCTAGAGAATATGAAGCCAGAAATATTGTAAATAATATAAAAAAACGAGAATGGTACAGACCTTTTGCCGGTGTGATACTTAGATCAGAATTTAAAAAATACTTTTTTACTGAGGGGCTAAACGATTCCCCACATATGACAATTAATTTCACATCAAACGAAGAAGGAAAAAATCTATTTCCTGCTGTCATTCATGTTGATGGGTCTTGTAGAATACAAACTATTGATAAGGAAGATGGATTTTTATATAATTTATTACTGGCATTTTATAATGTAACGGGATGCCCGGTTCTATTAAACACAAGTTTAAATTTAGCAGGCAGACCTTTAATTCAAACTAAACAAGATGCAATTCAATTACTAAATAATAGTAAATTAGATTACATTTATTTTGATGATGAGAAAGTTTTATTAAATGCGTAAAAGTTTAGATGATTATATAGTAATTTTCAAGGATATAATTCCAAAAAATCATTTACTTTTTTTAAGTGATTATGTAGAAAATATTGAGTATAATAAACATGCATATTATAATAATTTTTCTGGGAAAATGAAAACTAATTCCTACGATTTGGAAATTTCTAAAAATGCTGATATAGAAGATAAATCTGGATTACGTAGTTTTATTTTAACAGCAATAGATGATTACTTAAAGTTTTTAAGGTTGCCTTATTTTAGAGCAGTAAAAACTATTACTACTGTTAGAATAAATAGATATTTAGAAAATACTAGTATGGACTTACATTGTGATCATATTTATTCTATGTTCGACGGAAAGGTAAAGGGTGTGCCTGTATTAAGTGTTCTGGGCGCTTTAAATAATAATTACGAAGGTGGTGAATTAGTGTTTTTTGAAAATACAAAAATTGAACTTAGGGCAGGTGATATCATGGTATTTCCCTCAAGTTTTCTTTTTCCGCATAGAGTAGAACCGGTTAGGCAAGGGGTTAGATATTCTTTTGTATCTTGGGCTGCTTAATGAAAACTTATATTATAAGATTGAAAGAAAATAATTTTTCTTGTAATTTAGCTGAAGAAACTATGGTTTCATGCAATAATTTAAATATCAATGCTAAATTTTTTGATGGCATACGAATTACAGATATAAAAGATTTATCTAGATTTTACTTAAAAGTTAATAATAATCAAAAACATATTACACTAGGAACTATTGGTTGTTTTTTAAGTCATTGGAGTTTATGGAAAAAATGTAGTGAAGATTTAGAATCATATTTAATTCTCGAACACGATGCCTTAGTGTTGAAAGATCCTAAAATAATTGATATGGATATAAAAGAAGTATGTCATTTAGATGCCTTTATACCATTTAATTCTAACTTGCCTTCAGATAGTGAAGAACATTTTTTAAAGTATAATCAGAATGTAAAAATAGAAAAAAATGGAGTATCTGAGTATCCTATTAATAGTTTTTATCCCAAAGACAAGTTAACCGAAACTATAGGTACTTTTAGTTTTAGAGGAGCATATGGATACATTCTTAAACCAAAGGGAGCTAAAAAACTAATAGAATTTTGTAATCAATTTGGTGTTATGCCTGCGGATAGAGCTATTTGTGATAAGATATTATATCTTCAAAGGACAAATTCTACATATGTAAGATTAAATCCTTTTTTCAAATCTCTTAAAATACAAAGAGATTATTCAACCAGAACATAAGGTTTCAAATGAACAATTTAGTACAAAAAATTAAAGATATAAATTTATTTAATGTGCAAAAGATTGTAGAATATTTTAGAACTCATGTAACAGCTGCTACTGCAGAAACTATTACTTGGGTTGCAATAATTTTAATTCATGCATCTATTGTTCCCACAATGATTGCTTTGATGGCGGGATTGTCTGACAAAACTCCTCCTATTGATCTGGTATTGTTTATTTGGGGAGGATTATCTTTATTGTTTATTCGTGCAGCAATTTTAAAGGATATGCTTAACGTGATTACTATTGGTTGTGGATTTTTAGCACACGCAATTATGCTAGCTTTGGTGCTATTTAAATGATTGAAGAATTTAATAAGTTAACCGATGGCATTATAATAACTAAAAGATTTAGATCGGCAAATGAATTTTCTCTGCACATAGAAGAAAAAGTAGCCAAAGAAAAAATCGGTTATATGGATGCTATCATAGATTATTGTAATAATATTGACATTGATGTTTCTTCAGTTGCCTCATTGGTGAATCAATCTTTAAAGGATAAAATTCAGATTGAGGCGGAAGAAGCAAATTTACTAAAACGAAGGGGTAAATTACCTATATGATCGTAATGGATGCATTTGAAGTTTATAAGTATTACTTGGCATTAAAGTTACATTTTACAACAGACAAATATGATGTTATTGAACAGAAGGGGAAAGTTAGAGCAACCAGACAAGCTTTTGCTAAAAGAAAAGATTTGTATGCAATAAATAAAGTAGCAAAAACTTATACAGACGAAGAAGTAGCTAATTTTCTTATTGCTAATTTCGTTTCTGGAGATCGGTGGGGCGGAGTATTTGATACAGAAGCAAAAGAGACCTATATTCTTTGGAAGAAAAGAGTAGAAAGTTTGTCATATAATTTCACGCAAGATTTAGATAAACTTTTAGAGGAATTGGAAGAGAGCAAAAAGCAGTTTGGTGATCTTTTCAATTGTGCAAAAGGCGAACATCCATATATAATTAAGGCATATTTGAGAAAAAGCATAACAATAGAAACACTAGTAATACTGGACAAATTATATGGGTTGGTTAACAAATTCGATACAGAAATTAGTGACACTATTGTTTGGCCCGATATATCAAGACTAATTAAAAAGTATAGACCGTTCCTTGTAATAGATAAGGATAAATTTAATGAAATTATTAGAAGACGATTTGGATATGACGGCGCAGAGACTAACCAACATTGAAACAGAATTAATTCGAATAAACGAGCAAATTAATGCTATGGTAGATAGTCTCAATACTCAAATTGAATCAATAAAAGAAACACAAAGGTATTTAATAAAGCTAGCTAGAAATCAGCAGGAATTAACCAAAAGAATTTCAGCATGGCCATACATTGTGGTTAATAATAGAGACGAGGAAGTTTAAAATCATATGGGTGACACAAAACGGTTTGACGATTATGATCGCGAAAAAAGATTACATAAGATCAAATCTTCCAAAAATAAACTAGACAAGCATCGAAAATTAATATATAATGTAGTATCATCGAGAAAAGATGATGCAGAATTTGATGAGTTTCTTGAGTATGATACTTATACAAAAATCAAACGACGCTAAAATTTTATACAACGCAAATACGGAGTAATACAAATGGCATTTACATCTCTATCCGATCTTCGCAAATCTCGTGGTGGTTTTGATACACTAATGAAAGAGGTTGAGAAGATTTCTAATCCCCAATCTGAAGCAAAAGGCGATGATCGCTTTTGGGTTCCTGCGGTAGACAAGGCAGGTAACGGATATGCAGTTATTCGTTTTCTTGCACCTCCTAAAGGTGAAGAACTTCCCTGGGTTCGTATTTGGTCTCATGGTTTCCAAGGTCCATCAGGTAAATGGTACATTGAAAATTCATTGACCACTATTGGTCAGACTGACCCTGTTTCTGAGCTTAATACTAAACTATGGAATAGTGGTAGTGAAGCAGATAAAGAAACAGCTCGTAAGCAAAAGCGTAAATTAAATTACATTACAAATATTCTTGTTATTAAGGATGCCGCTAATCCTGAGAATGAAGGAAAAGTTTTCTTATTCAGATTTGGTAAGAAAATTTTTGACAAGATTAAAGATGTTTCTCAACCACAATTCGAAGATGAGAAACCAATTAACCCATTTGACTTCTGGGAAGGAGCAAACTTCAAACTTAAGATTCGTAATGTTGAGGGTTATCGTAATTATGATAAATCTGAGTTTGATTCTCCTAGCCCAGTAGCAGATAACGATGATCGTATCGAGGCAATCTGGAGTAAGCAATATTCACTTACAGAATTCCTTGATCCCAAGCACTTCAAGACTTATGATTTCTTGAAGCAAAAATTAGAAACAGTATTGTCGGGTACTACAGCACCAGCTGCTCGTAGAGCCGAAGAAGTAGAACTAGATGAACCGATGGCACCTGCTCCAAAAGCGCAGGTTGTATCTAAACCTGCAGCAAAGGCGCCACCTAAAGAAGTAGATTTTGATGACGACGAAGAATCGTTATCTTATTTTGCCAAATTGGCAAACGATGACTGATAGCTAGTCCAAGCTGTATGCGAGTATCCGTCTGACTAATTCAGATCATGAATCGCTAAGGATGACGACCTATTATTTTAAACTTTAAAAGGAAACTTTTATGAAAACTTTAATTGCACTTTTCGCAGCACTTGGTCTTATTACTGGAGTTTTTGCAGCTGATGCTAAGAAAGAGGAGCCAAAGAAGGACGCTCCTAAAGCAGAAGCAAAGAAAGAAGAACCTGTTAAGCCAAAGGTAAAGCCTGTTGGTAAAGACGGTAAGCCAGTAGAAGAAAAGAAAGAGGAGCCAAAGAAGGACGCTCCTAAAGCCGATCCTGCTAAGAAGTAATTTAGTAGTCAACAAAAAAGGGAGCCTAGCTCCCTTTTTTTATGCAAACGCTGATACCCTATCCACATATCTTTCTAATGCTGAACTCATCGTTCCTCTTGGTTGAGCTTTAATAGGAGACAGTGTTTGAGTATTATTAGTTTGTACTGTATTAGAAACTATTGGTGGCGCTAGTGTGGGAGCAGATGATTGACGTTTTAAATCTTCATTATCTCTACTCATTTCAGACATGGGTGTTGCTATATCTTTTTTCTCTGCAGGTGTTATTTTATTAACAAGCTCTTGCTTTTGTTTACTATATTGTGCTTCGATTGCGGGCGGATATTGTTTACCCATATCTTTAGCCATACCAATTACTGCCATTTGTTTTTCAGATAATGGTTGTCCTTCTATATATGCTTCGCCTGCTATTCTTATTCCCTTTTCTTCAATTTTACCAGGAGTAGGTGTCTCATCTTTTTTACCTATTCCAAAAAATGAGCCAATAGCATTTCCTGCTTTTTGAATACCTTGAGCAGCAGTTTTTTCGCTTAATAATCCGAAAGTTGCGCCGGAAGCTATACCACCTAAGGTTGATGATATTTTTTGTCCTGTTGTAGCTTTTTCACCTTCTTTGAGATCAAAATTCTGTTCTGTGTTTTGAAATCCCTCGAAACCACTGTAAGCAGCTCCAGCTATTGCTGCCGCTGGTCCTAATACTTTTGCAGCTTTGCCAGCCATACCCAAAAATTTACTTACTTTTCCCCCTGCTTTATCTGGGGCTTTGCCATTACCTGCTATATCTCCAATAGCATCTAATCCAGATTTAGCAACATCAAGTGCTCCTACTCCTCCACCCCCTTCCCCACCGCTCTGAGATTTCAATTCTTCGGGATTTATAACTTTAACTAATATACCATCATTTAACATAGCCTTTTTAATACTAGCTATATCTTCAACAAGCTTTGTTGAAATTGTTCCAGAAGACGAAGGTTGCTCTATTTTCTTAGATGTGTCTAATATAGAAGGCGTTGGATTAGTTTTTTGCTTGGGTCCCTCAAGCATTAATGGAGCTATAGATTTGGGTGCTTCTAGTATAGGAGTTTTAGATTGTACAGGCGTAACATCTATTACATCATCATATTTTTTCTTAGGCGCTTCTAGTAAAGGAGTTTTAAGTTCAATCTTAGGTGCTTCTAATACCAATGGTTTAGATGAGTTTACTTCAGGGGCATTTAATAAGGGAGATTCTGGGAAAAGTTGTTTTCTTTCTCCCTTACCAACATAATTGGCTATTGGTCCCTTATTCTCTAACATAGGTGTTTTAGATTGCAAAGCAGGTGTTTTTGATACTGGTACATTAGAATATACCTGTTGCATTTCTCCCCTACCTACAAATTTAGGTATAGGAGCTTTTTCCTCTAAAGCTAAGTTTTTAGGTTCAATTTCTTTTTCAAGTGCCGTAATGTTTGTTTTGCCCTTAACACTTGATTTTATTTTTTTCCCAAAGAAAAATTCTTTATATTCCTCAATTCTTTTACCAAAGCCTGTAAAAAAATCTGTTATACTTCCGAAAGATTTCACGAATTCCTCATCGTCTTTATCTTTAGAATATTTTTTAGATTTACCTAAACCTTTAGTAATCGCTGTGAGTTGAATTTTATCTATTAAATCTTTGAGAATAGCATTATTATCTTTTAGTACGTCGAGTATTTTCTCGTCAACCTTGACAATATCATCAGTTTCTCTTTTGAAAACTCGACGTAGTTCTAAGAACTCAACATTCTGTAGTGTTTGTTGAGAAATTGCCATTTATTATACTGGTCTTCTAACTATTGGTCTAATTGATGCACCGTCACTAGGAGCGGATTCCGCCATTGGTTGTGACAATGGCATATTTGATCCCGAATCAGCATAACTTACAGGCATAGGTCTCGGCGCCATATTCTGTTGTGCCGGAATAGCTGCACCAGTAACTGGTGTTGTACCAGGTGTAAATTTGGGCGGCTCTGAGCTTAGAGTTGGGGTTGCTACTCCGCCTGCTGCTCCTGCAATCTTTTCCTGAGTACGACCAAATGCACTAACACCCAATACTGCACCCATGGCTACGTGAAATAAACCACCGCCTTGCAGCGTTATGGGCACCCATTGTCTAAACGCATCATTGGCTGCTTGAGTTTCCCAGAACTGCACAATAGTAAACATAATGGGAAATATAGCAAAATCAGCAAGGCAGCAAATCATGTACATTATAGCCATCATTGGACGCCATTTCTTAGTCATCCAATCTTCTTTATTCTCGTTTCCGGGAATCAGCTTAGAATCTTCTTCTTTAGTTTCTTCCACTTTAGGTTCCTCTTTCTTTTTAGTTCCAAATTGAAATCCCATATCAGTTCCTTTAACTAAATTCTCTATTCTTATTTTGCATTCTTATTTTTTCGTTTTCTTCATGGATGTATTGAATCAATAATGCTATATAAGTTTCTCTTTCCCAGGGCAACATATTTTCCAATTCTGATAATGAATATTTGTGATGATGCATCAAAGCAAAATTCATTTTGAAATAATTTAGTAAATCATCTTGAGAAAGATTTAAACGAAAAAACTTTGAAGGCCCTCCAATTTTACTACGTTATGTTTGCCGCACTTATCACAATCTGCTTCAATGGTTTGTTCTAATCTAGGCATAGTTAGAAAAAACTCTTCTACTTGCTCAAATTGTTTTCTAGTAAAATCATTTACAAACTCTAAAACCTCATCTTCTGTTTGTTCTGAAGAATCCCAGTAATTTTTCTTATCATAAATACCCTTAATACATTTTATAACTAGTTTAACTATATCATCTTGGTCATTGTTTTCATACGCTTTAATAACTTCCTCATACGTAGGATATCGCATCTCTATACCAATAGTGTCAGTTAACTGTATTTTGCTATTATGTTTTTCATTTTTTACTACTTTAGCATCATATAAATTGGCAGTATGTTCTATTTTATTACCGCAATCACAGTTTATAATTAAGTCTAAAGTTTCACCTATGGATTTTGCTCTAAGTTGAATAAAGATATACTCTATATCAAAATTAGTTAAATCTGTCGTCTTCAATTGTTCAAAGGTACAAACGTTAACTAAATCTTTGATTACTCTAAATATTTCTATTTCATTAGCATCTTTCAAAGTTAAAAGAATTTTGTGTTCTTTAACTAGAAAAGGTCTGTACTTAACAGTTTTTCCTGTAGAAGGAAGTTTTAATTCATAGGTTGGTGTGTTTAGTTTAGGTAAAGCCATACTATATCCTTATCATGCTGATATTGGTAAATCACTACCTGGTGTATCTTCCAAATTACCAGTAGTTGGATTAAATTGTCGTCTCGCTGTTTTTTCCGGTAAACTTTCTTCAGGTCTTTTAATAAATGATTTTGAATCAGGGGGAGGGATGAACGGCATAGTTCTTTGAACAGTAGCTACTGTTTCGTTATCCATAACTGCTGTCCAATATCTGTAAGCAAACATAACAGTTAATCTATGTGTTTGATTTTGCGTTGCATTATTCAATGCCATTATATTAATAGATCTAGGAAAAGCTTCCTTCAGAACACATCTATAAGTAACGTTATCTGTTTCATCTAATTGATAAATTGTAATGTCTTGAGCATACTCATCTTGATATGCAACCAAAAAAGTATCCTGTTCAACAATAGAATAACACCATTCCTCAAAAAATCTTTTTATAATCATTTCTCTATCAACATGAAAAGTCATAGATATACCTTCACCGCCGAATTCGGCGGATACTGGTCTTTGAAATGATGGTCCGAATATTTTATAGTTTTTAGTGTTTACTATTAAAGGTGGAAAATTGGTTTCTTCGCAGTATAAACTCACCACTCTACCAAACTGCCTGTAAAATGAATTTAAACCTAAAGGTACGGGTATTTCTACTTCGAACCGATTTGGTCTTGCTAAACCATAACCCAAAACTTCGCTTCTAAATTCATTTAAACTAAATGTTGCCATTAGTATTTTGCCTTTGAATCTTCCCAAACTTTGGTTTTATTTGCGCCCACAAATTTGTCTACGGGTAACAAAGCAGCAGTTACCCAATTAGTTATAGGTACTTCAAAAAATCTAGATTCCACGTGATCTGCTAAATAATGTTTTACACAAGCTTTAACTGGAGCCAGTCTAGAAGATCTAGTTAAAATTCTCCATGATATTTGTAGTTTTGTAGTCTCATTCATTTTGTCATTATTTAGATATTCCGAAAGATATCCTAACAATTTAAATCTTGCCAAGTACGGCAAATAATGTAAATTTAAGCCATAGAAACCATTTGGTATTTTTCTAAAAGGTAATACCAGGGGAAAGGTATCATAATACGGTAATTTATTTTTATGTTTTGGATCATAAAAGAATAAATACATTTTACCAGGAATCACTCTGTTTACTAGATATTCTCTTTCTCTCATAATGTTTGTGCCGCTCAAAGTACCAAGTTTTCTTACTTGGGCTTGATACCATTGAACAGACATATCGACATTTTTTGGGTCGACAGATATGGAAGTAAAGGAGGTAGCCATAGTATTATTTATTGTAGGTTTGAATTCCTAAATCTTTCTCAGTAAGTATCATGAATTTCATCTTGCGATCTTCGCAATATTCGAATGCTGCCTTCCATTTGGCTTCATTTACCCCATATTGGAACACCTCATCTATAAACTGTTTGGTTTTGCGTTTAGGTATAGAAGGAGGTTTGGTGAATTTTTCTGGTTTGATTTCTATTAGATATTTTTGAATTTTACCAGTTTTATCTAATACTTTAATAAAAAAATCCACGAAATATCTGTGTACTTTTTTATCAATAGGAGAAATATATGGAATAATAATTGTTTCTGAACCCCATTCTAAAATTGCGAGGTTGCCATCGCACCATTTCATAAATTTGAGTTCCCAAAGAGACCTATAGATAACATTATTGATTTCTCCCCTATATTTACTGGGGTTTATTACTCTATATCGACCTTTGTACGTATTTTTATACATAGTTTTGGAATAAATAATTTATCAACTATTTATAGGCAAAAAATGTCAGATTTAGCTACACAAAGATTAGACGACAGCCCTGTTTGGAATATTGATGTACAAGGTGTTAGCGACGAACAACAGTTTTTATCTGACGTAGGTAATACTGTTACTACATCCAGTAGATCTAAATTTGATATTAATGTTATACGATTTCCCGAAACTTTGGGCACGGATCCTGGTTTACAACATTATGTCTCTTTTTCTATAAACGTAAGAGGTAAATCCAAATATTCTTTAGATGCTGATAGATTATTTTCTATTACTAGAAATAATGCAGCTCAATTAACAGCAGATGAACTGGCTAATGCGACGGAAGGATTGGCTAAAGTAGGAGGAGCAGTACTAGGTGCTAGTTTGGGAAGTATGGCATCAAAAAAATTAGCAGATGCTTTACCCAAAAGTGGTAGTAAAAATACAGCAAATACTAATGTAGGTCGTACAGCTGCAGATAAAACGATACAAATTGGAGCAGGTGTATTGGGGGCAGCAGCCGGAGCTAAATTAGGTGAAACTGCAGCAGAAATTATTAATTCAACCGCTTTATTGAAACCTGATGTATCTTATAGAATATCGGACGTAATAGCATTACATTTAGAGGAAAAACCTTCAGTAAAATATGCTGCAAATTATTCAAATAAAGATTTAGGAACACTAGCAGGTGTTCTTGGACAAACAGGGGGTGGCGATTTAACCGATACTCTTAAGAGCGCAGCAAACATGGGAGGGGAAATAGCATCTGCTGCTATTTTAGGATTAGCAAAACTACCATCTATGTTTGGCGGCACAGATGTAAAATCTGTGATAGGAGCCGGAGCCAAAGTTGCACTAAATCCATTTAGAGAAGTATTATTTGAAGCAATAGATTTTAGAACATTTAGTTTTAAATACAGGCTAATGCCCAAAAGTGAAAAAGAATCAAAAGACATATACAATATTATAAGATTATTTAAATTCCATATGCATCCCGAATTATCTAAAAATCGTTTATTTTTTATATATCCTGCAGAATTTCAAATAACTTATTTTTTTAGAAATCAACAAAACAAATATTTTCATAATTTTGCCCCGTGTGTTTTAACTGATCTTCAGGTAGATTATGGAGGAGAACAATTTTCCTCATTTAGAGACGGAGCACCGACTGAAATAAATTTATCTCTTACATTTAGAGAAACAGAAATTCTTACCAAAGATAAAATATTGGATGGATTCTAATGTATTTCGAAAAATTTCCTTATGATGTTTATTCTTTAGATGATTTATCATCTGTTCAACTTGTAAAAGATATTTTACGCAGAATAACTATTACAGATGAAGTCAAAAATAATACAAGTATATTTGATCAATATGATATTAAAGAGGGTGAGACCCCTGAAAGATTAGCGGATAAATTTTATGGTGATTCTAACTATCATTGGGTAATTTTACATCTTAATGAAATAGTTGATCCTAGATTCGATTGGCCATTATCAACTTACCAATTAGAACAATATGTGGGCTCTAAATATGGAATAGCTAATGTTCAAGCAACTCATCATTGGGAAGATGGTAATGGAAATTGGGTTAACAACACTTATCCTTCAGCAACAGCAATTTCTAATTTCACGTATGAGGATAAATTAAATGAAGATAAAAGAAGAATTAAAATTTTAAAACCAAGGTTTTTAGCTTCTGTAGAAACAGAATTTGATAATAAGATTAAACAATGAGATCTGAGGATGTCCTGCAAAAAGCAGGTGAAGTTATAATAGAATCTATGAAATTACTTAGTGTTAATAATACATTAACTGATCTTGATGAATTTTTAATTGAATTAAATTTGTATGAGGATATATTTACCAATTTTATGCGAGGTGAAATATCTTTGTCTGATAGTAGAAATCTAATTCAAAGTTTGCCTATAATTGGTGAAGAATACTTATTACTTAGATTTAGAACACCAACTTTTCCTAACGCTATAGAAAAAACCTTTAGAGTAGTTCAAATTACTGATAGAAAAATTGTAAGAGATAATAATACGCAAACTTTTGTATTACATTTTGTTTCTCAAGAATTAATAGCTGACGTTTTGCTTCCATTGTATAAAAGTTTTGAAGGAAGTATTGATGATGTTGTTATAGATATTTTTACTGATAATCTAATGATGAATAGGGAATTTGAAACTAATAGTGATGAATCTATTCTCAAGGAAATAGAAATAGTTACCCCGTTAAAAGTAATTACAGAAACAGAAAATAAAGTAAAATTTGTAAGTCCAGGTTGGTCTCCCTTTAAGTGTATTAATTGGTTGGCATCTAAAGCAATACCTAAAGAAGGTAAAGCATGCAATTTTTTATTTTTCGAATCTAATAAAGCTTTTTATTTTGGTAGTATAGAATCAATTTTTGATTTTACAAATAAAAACAAAAGTTTTTTAGGAACCTATACTATATCAGCATCTAATATCAAAGAAATAGGCAACAATACTTTAAACAGAGAATTTTTTATCACAGAAAGTGTTGATATGGTAGCCACTACTGACCACATTAAAAATTATACCAATGGATATTTGGCAAATAGATTAATAACATTAGATGTTTTTAATAAAGTATATGAATTAGTAGATTATGATCATACAACAGAATACTTTAATTATAAGCATACCTCAGGTGAAAATGCTATTCCAATTTTTGCAAAAGACAGTTTAAGAAATCCTGCATCTAGTGTGCATTTTTATCCTATTAATCCTAAACTATACAATAATTTTACTGGTAATATTAACGAAAAAATTAAACAAATCTACGGAAATAGAAAATCCTCAATGCTTGAATTAACTAATTTAAAGTTAAATATTAATGTGCCGGGTAGAACAGATGTAGAAGTTGGTTCAATGTTAAGATTTAGTTATCCTGAACTCGGTCCACAAGACAACCCAAATACTAAAAATGAGGATATTCAGTATTCTGGGTACTATATTGTTACGGCTATCAGACATAAAATTACTAAAACTGATACTATAGAACATAGAATGATTATGGAAATTACTAAGGATTCACTTGTAGTGGGTGGTGACGTATGAATATTTTTAATAAAGATGGATTTATATGGTGGATAGGTGTTGTAGAAGATAGAATGGATCCTGAAAAATCTGGCCGTGTACGAGTAAGAATATATGGATATCATACCGACGATAAATTATTATTACCTACTAAAGATTTACCTTGGGCATTACCTATAACTCCCATTACATCTGCGTCTATTTCAGGTATAGGTTCAACACCCTTAGGCCCAATTGAGGGTACTTGGGTAATTGGTTTTTTCCTCGACGGCGCTGATATGCAGCAACCTGCTATTTTTGGAACGATAGCTACTAAAGCTGCGCCAAAAGTATTTGTTCAAACTGAAGAAAAACCTGTAGTGGTAAACACGAATGATGGCATATTGAAAGATAGTCAAGGGCAACCCGTAGTAGATAGTAGTGGGCAACCAATAAGAGCAGGAGTGCCAGCAGTGGAAGGTTGGGAATTAGGGCAAACTTCAGAAAAATATGAAACTGGAGGAAAAGGTCCAGGCACTATAAACAACTATGCTAACACTGGAGATTTTGGAGGAGCGTCATATGGTACTTATCAGTTTGCTTCCTATTTACCCGAAACATTACCAAATGGTAAAGCCAGACCTAATTCCAAAAAATCGCCTTTAAAAGATTATTTAGCAGCATCTAGATATGGAGAAAAATTTACAGGAATGGAACCAGCTACATCTTCATTTGATAATATGTGGAAATCGTTGGCTGCATCCAATCCTATAGAATTTAAAAAAGATCAACACGATTTTATACAAACTAAATACTACGATGTAATGTTAGCTAGCCTTAAAAGAAAAGGCTTGGATTTGTCTAAGTTTGGCCCGGGGGTGCAAGATCTAGTATGGTCAACTGCAGTTCAACTAGGACCTAATAGAACAAGTGTTTTTACTACACCTTTAGAAGGTAAAAGCGAATTGACCGATAAAGATATAATTGAACTTGTATCTAATTTTAAAATTAACAGCGTAGATACATTTTTTAAATCAAGCTCAGATAATATAAAAACTAGCGTTAAAACAAGATGGCAAAATGAAAAAACAGATTTGCTTAAACTGGTACAAGCATGAGTGATTCTATTACTAAATTAGTAGGAGGTAGATTAGCTTCATCTTTAGGTAAAGCATTTGCTAGTCAAAATAATTTACCTATCAATAATACAGTGTTGAATACTATTATACCCAGTATTTCCACTAACATTGCTAAAGAAACTACAGGTATAGTTAATAAAGAAGCAAATTATCAGCTAAACGAAATTCCTAAAAATTTAGTAGGTATTAATAATCCGGTAAATATAGTTTCTGGAAATATTCCTACATCTGCTTTGACCAATACTTTAAGAGATAATTTAGATGGCAAAGTTTATTCTGACGTAAATAATTCTATTTTACGAAAAGTAAACGAAGTGCTTAGTTTAAATTTACCTGGTGGTAGTAATAATCCTAGTTTTGAAAGTTTAAAAAATAATATTTTAAATTCTGTTCAAAATGATGTCGACAGAATAGTTAATTTAGCTTTAGGTAATTTTACAAATGGTGTTTTTAGTACTGGTATAACAATTCCGCCCATAGTGCCAGGTATAGATAATTTATTTAATTCTGGTGATTCAAGTATCGGATTGCAAAGATATGATGATCAATATAACTCAGCATTAGTAGGTAAAGCGTTAACAGAATCTCAACGTTTTAATCCTGTAAATTCAGAAAATATTGCTAAATTGGAAGTAACTAGAACAGGTTTTTCTGATCCAACTGCAACCTACCCAACTGAGGAATATAAAAACAGACCCGATACAAATAAACTAGCTACGGGCGACGTAAACGGAACAGTAGTTCAAAAGAAAAATGAAGAACGGATGATTGGGGCCAAATTACCAGGCAATTCTTCTTGGTCACAGCCCGAATCCCCCTTTAAAGGTGAGTATCCATACAATAAAGTTACACAAACAGAGCAAGGTCACATTATTGAAATAGATGATACGCCAGGTGCAGAAAGATTACACATATATCATAAATCTGGAACATTTGTTGAAATAGATTCCAACGGCTCTTTGGTAAAACGAACCAAAGGTTCCAATTATGAAATAATAGATAGAAACGGATATATTTCAATAGCAGGTAAAGCTGATATTTCTATAAATGGAGCATGTAATATTTTTGTGGGAAATGATGCAAATATAGAAGTTGAGGGTGATACTAATATTACATGTCATAATGATATTACTGCACAAGCAGGCGGTGCTTTTAGATTATCTGCAGTTGAAAGTTTTAGTATTAGAAGTGCTAATGTATTCATAGAAGCAGACAATGAATTAAATGTTTTATCTGGGAATGTTACCAAATTATCGTCTAATGTGATACATGGTAATGCTATATCTAATATGTTTATCTCCTCTAAAGATTATTATGGTAAATATAACAACAATTATTACATTGAAGTTTTGAATGATTCCCACCTTAAAGTTGCAGGCGACCAATATATTTCATCAGATAATTTTTATAATAAACAATCTGCTTCTTTTTATGTAGAAACAGGTAATGATTTACATCTTAATGTAACGGGTAATTTTAATGCAGATACAGGTGGTATTTTTGATTTTGCAAATGGTTCCGCAGACACATCGAAAAATGCTTTGGAATCTTTAAGAGCAACAACTGCTTTAAATTCATATGCAGGATTAATGATAGGTAGAAAAGATATAAATTACATAGATATAGCTGATCCGTTGTTTCTTACAACAGCAGATTTGTATGTATTGTCCGCAGAAGAACCAAATGATTCTGAAACAGAGGTAAATATAACTAGAAAGAACGCATCTACTGCAGGAATAGTTTCTAAGGAAAAATTTGAAGAAATACCTGTACCTTTAGTATCAGATAAACCAAAAAGTGATAACAGTATTTTCATAACACCTGGCGCAGAACTTAAAAGTATTTCAGAGGCACCAGATAACTTTAATTTGTCTCCCAATTTTACGTTGGGTATGCTTTCTAGTAAAGCCGCAGTGACAAAAAATAAACTTACAGCCCAGGCAGGAAGAACATACGGAGAATTACTATTTAATCTAAGCGCAATAGCTTTGAATATATGTGAGCCTGTTCTTAAATTATATCCTAACATGTACGTTACTTCGGCTTTTAGATTATCTGGTAATTCTTCATCCACATCGCAACATCCATTGGGGCAAGCAGTTGATATTCAATTCAAAGGAGTAAGTAAAAAAGAATATTATGAGATTGCTAAAATTTTAGCAACTAAGTTGAACTACGATCAATTACTGTTAGAATATGCAGCAACTACTAATAATCCCTGGATACATATATCTTTGGATGTTGCAAAAAATAATAGAATTCAAGTGATGACTTTTAATGATCATAAAAAATATGCCGATGGTTTGAGTCAATTGGCATAACCGATAAATAATAAAATGCCTGGAATTTCAAGAGTAGGTCTAGATACCGCCGGAGGCTTAATAGTTGGTGTTCTGCAAACTAAAGTTAAAGTAGAAAATAGATATGTAGCCTTAATAGGTGCAGCAATTCAAAGCCATGGTAGTGGATCGCATGGCAGTGCTATAATGATCGGAGGATCTTCTAAGGTTTTTATACAAGGTATAGGTGTTTGCCGACAAGGTGATAGTGCGTCGTGTGGACACTTTGCTACGGGTTCATCAAAAGTTTTTGCTGGATAAAATGGCAACGATACAAAGAAATACTAGAGAATTTACAGATTTTAGTTTAATTTTTAATGCACATCCCTCTACTTTAGATGTGGTAAAAAAATCAGATGCTGACGCTATTAAACAATCATTAAAAAATTTATTATTAACTAAACATTATGAACGACCATTTCATCCCGAAATAGGATGCCAAATTCATAGTCTATTGTTTGAAAATTGGGATCCAATTGTTGAAAGAACAATGCAACAAACTATTTTAGACTTGGTAAATAAATTTGAACCAAGGGTTAAGATATTAGATATACGAATAAATCCTTTACCTGACGACAACGGATTAAATATTACTTTGGAATTTAAAATAATTAATACTGACAGACCTGTGACATTCACAACAGCTTTAACTAGAGTACGATAATGGCTAACCTTAGAATAGCAGAGCTTGATTTTGGCACTATAAAATCTAATCTTAAAACTTTTCTAAAAGCACAGAACGAATTTTCGGATTATGATTTTGAGGGATCGGGATTATCTACTTTAATTGATTTATTGTCCTATAATACTCATTATAATGCATATCTGGCAAACATGTTAGTAAATGAAATGTTTTTGGATAGTGCAGTAAAAAGGACGTCAGCTGTATCGATTGCAAAACATTTGGGTTATACTCCTAGATCTGTACGAGGAGCTAGAGCAACTATAACTGTTCAAGTAAATAGCCCAACAGGATCTCCATCCAATGTTACAATGGATAGATATACGCCGTTTACTACTACAGTTAACGGTACAAGTTTTACTTTTTTAAATACTGTTCCATATACTGTTACTCCATCTGGCGGCAATTATATTTTCACAGATATTGAGATAGTTGAGGGTCAAAACTTTGAATACAAATACACAGTAGCATCGCCAGGTCCTTCAGAAAAATTTGAAATACCTTCCGAAAACGTTGATACATCTACACTTAGAGTTTTAGTACAAAATTCATCTGCTGACACTATACAAACTGTGTATTCGTTATACAATGAATTATCAGCAGTCGAATCAGATTCTTTAGTGTATTATATTGAAGAAAATGCTAACGGTAGATATCAAATTTATTTTGGTGATGATGTTTTAGGGAAAAAACTTATAGCAGGAAATATAGTAATTATTCAATATTTGGTTTCCAGTGGTTCAGATTGTAATGTATCTAGCTTGTTGCCTCAAACCTTCTCTCTATCCGGAACTATAGATGGTAATAGTAATGTCACTATAACTGTAGGAAGCAATTCTACAGGTGGGGCTCCCAAAGAAACTATATCAGAAATAAAATTTAACGCGCCTAGGCAATATTTAAGTCAAAACAGAGCAGTGACATCTGATGATTATAAAACTATAATACAAACTAATTATCCTTTAGCACAATCAATAGCAGTTTGGGGAGGGGAAGACAATGTGCCTCCTATATATGGTAAGGTTTTGATTTCACTTAAACCTTATGCGGGTTATGTAATAAGTAATTTGACAAAAGAATCCATAAAAAATGATATTCTTGCATCTAAAAAAGCTATAGGTATACAAATAGATTTTGTGGAACCTCAATACTTTTATGTTAATTTAAATGTAACAGTAAATTACAATAGTAGAAATACTACATTATCTAATTCACAAATTAAAACTTTAGCTACTAATGCTATAACTAATTATTTCGCAAACAATCTTGAAAAATTTGATGCTGATTTTTATCTTTCTAAGCTATCGAAAGCTATAGATGATTCAAGTTCTGCTATAGTTGGCAGTCTTATAACTTTATCTTTACAGAAAAGAATTGAACCTACTCTTAATGTAAATAATTCTTTTTTAAGTAGTGATTCTATTAGATTTTTTCATAAAATTAAACCATATGGTATTTCTTCCACACGATTTAATATAATAGTTGGGACAGAAACAACTGCAGTTACAATAACTGATACACCGAACGATACCCCTATTAATGACAACGGTTTAGGTACTTTAATTTTAAAAAATGTATTGACGGGTTCTACTGTAAGCACAAATATAGGATCAATAAATTATGCTACAGGTGAAATTACTATTACGTCTTTGTTGCCAATAGGTTATCCTTCAGGTCAAACAGATATAAGAATTAATGCCAGATTGCAAGAAGCTTCTTACAATCTAGTTGCCAATAGAGAACAAATTATAGTTTTAGACGATAGTACTTTAGATCCTCTTGCTAGCAGACAATCTGGTTTAACTGTAACTGCCTTAGATATAGCATTGTAATGCCAACAACAAGAATAAAAGAAAAATTATCCACACTGGTATCAACTCAATTACCAGAACACATAACCTCAGACTATCCTACCTTTAGATTATTTTTAGAAAAATATTATGAATTTTTAGAACAAGATCAAAATGCCCAAGAATTACTTCAGAATGCTAGATCATATGCCGATATTGATAGAACTATAGATTCCTTTGTTGATTATTTTATTGATTTGTATGCAAAAGGTATACCTAAAACTATATTATATGACAAAAGAGCATTTGTAAAACATGCCAGTGATCTGTATAAGCATAAAGGTACAGAAGATGCTTTTAGAATTTTATTTAGAATCTTGTTTAATGAAGAGATTGATTTTTTCTACCCAAATCAAGTTATATTAAAACCGTCAGATGGCAAATGGAATAAAGATTACGTTCTAAGAGCTAGTGCTATTACCGGCAGTCCTTTTGATTTATCCGGAACACAAATCTCAGGCAATTTATCAAATGCTACAGCATTGGTGGAATCAGTTTTAAGTTTTGCTTCTGGGTCTGATACAATCTATGAAATTTATCTTAATTCTGATAGTGTTATTGGTAATTTTATAGGCGGCGAAAATATTATTGGAAGAAAACTTACCAATATTAGCACCCTAGCCAGTTCTGTTATAACAGCAAATTTATATCCTATTGTATCAAAAATTGATATTGTAGATGGTGGTTTAGGATATGTTTTAAATCAATCTATTTCTATTGATAGTGCAAACGGCACCGGTGCTTCAGGTGTTGTAACAAGTGTTACTGATGCAGGCGCAATCAGAGAAATACAATTATCAAGTTATGGCTACAAATATGATACAAAACCTAACGTAACGATTTCATCGCCTACTGCTACAGTAATTGGAACATATAAAATTGTCTCTAATGTGGCAACTATAAGATTATCAAATAATCATAGTTTATTAGTAGGAAGTAATGCCAATGTTACTTTTACTGCAAACACTTTAAGTGACTTAAATGGTTCCACTAAGACTTTAACAATATCATCTGTACCTAATTTAAAAACTGTAGTTATTTCTAATATAGCTCCTTTTAGAACCGGTGTAATAACTGCACAAAATGCTAATACTAGTGGAAATGTTACTTTATCATATACCACTAATAAATTTCTGACGGGAAGATTTACTATATCAGATAATTTAGTAAGAACCACATTGGGTATAGAACACGGTTTAAAAACTAATGACAACGTAAACGTTATTTTCAATAAAACAGATGTTGATTCATATACTGCAGATTTTAAATTAAAAAATTATAATAATGTTACTGTTGGATTTTCTGAAACACATAATTTTGTGGTCAATGATAAAATAAATGTTACATTTGATTCTAACTATACTAATTCAACAATAGGCACATATGTATTAAAAACATTACCAGGAGCGTCATCAAATACTGCTAATTTATATTTTAATACTGCCCCTCATTCGTTTTTGACAGGACAAAATGTAAATGTAAAATTTGGTTTAACAATAACTAATGCAGTATCAGGTACATTCTTAACTATTGCCAATGTAGGTATAGCATATCTTAATACCCCACATTCGTTTAAAGTTAACGATTCTATTAATGTAAGTTTTACTAGCGCATTGTTGACTGATGATATAGATAAGACATTAATAAAGGGTAATGCAAATATAACACTAGGTAGTAATGCATTGGTCGGTAATGATACTACATTTTTATCTAATTTAACCGTAGGTAATGCTATAACTGTTAATTTGGGTAATTTGTATTATGTAGCTAACATAGCAAGTAATACATTAGTTTACTTAAGCTACAAAGCTAAATCAAGTGAAACATTTGCAAATGTTTATTTGGCTACTAGTAATCTTAATAGTAATTCCACTATTACTGCAGTAACACTTGTACCCAACAGTAAAAGAATATTTTTTAGTATTGCTGATAAACCAAATACTTCAGGTGATATAGTTATATCTAATAATTTTACTAATAACTTAGTAAATACTTTTATGACCGCTGTAGTTGTAGGAAACGGATATCCCATCTACAACTACATAGATGTAGCTTTACCGTCTGGATTTGCTAATGCTAATAGTAGAGGTGTTGTAACTGTAACTAATCAAGACGTAAGTAATATTATAGGAAATACTGCTTCACAGGTCACCGTTTTAGCAATCCCAAATAAAAAATCTATTGTTTTTGAATCTAATATATCATCGAATATAGTAGCGTCCAATGGAACAGTTATAGTTAATAGTGATTTGCCTGGGGATATAGAAGATTTTTCTAATGTTTTTTCTATTTTATCTGCCCCAAATTTAAGAACAATAACGTTTGCATCATCTAATGCTAATACTAGAGGTAATGTAACAGTTTTTTATAGTAAAGCAGCAAATCTACAAGCAAATATAGGAGCTTTAGGAATAGGACCAGGCAGTTGGTTAGACGACTCTGGTAGATTAGATGAATCATTCAAGATACAAGGTAGAATAGGCACAGATGAAAGGGTATATTATCAACCGTTTTCGTATGTTATAAAATCATCTCAACCACTTTCCGCTTGGAGAGAAGCAGTTAAAAAGTTATTACATCCTGCAGGATTTGAGGTTTTTGGTGAGGTCGTATTAACCACAACTATTAACGAAGTTCAAAATGTGACTGCTCAAGCCAAATTTTTCCCAATAAAAATTGTTGGTAATGTTGATTCTAGTTCTACAACAGTATTAGCGGATACCTTAGAATATACCGCAGACAATCTAACTTAACTATATAAATAATTTGATAACAGAATAAAAAAATGCCAGCAATAATTACTCAAAATCTAAGATTTCATAATTCTGAGCAGTTTTATGAAGCGTTTACTGAACCAGCTAACACTTTGATTTATGTGTTCATAGCTAAATCTAGCCCATGGAACGATAATCTTGATACTGTTGGGGTAGTCGCTAATAGAGTCGATAGTCCAGAATTGACCTATAAGTTATATGATGAAATGATAGCAATGAAACGTGTCTTATCTACGGATGTAGAATATGTTGTACCTCGATACGATTGGGTATCTGGTACTGTTTATAATTATTATGATCATACGTCTAATACTCTTTTTAATAATGAAATTACAACTAGAGTAGGAATAGCAGGGGCAGTACAACAAACTCTACAGCCTTTTTATGTTTTAGATACAACTACATTTAATGTTTATAAGTGTTTAGCTAATAGTAAGGGAGCACCATCTACTGTAAGACCTGCAGGTTCCTCCGCTAATGTCATTACTATGGGTGACGGATATCAATGGAAGTATATGTACAATATTCCTGCAGGTAAAAGAAGTAGATTTTTGAATAGTGATTTTATGTATGTTACAGATAATAATTATTCTGCTAATATAGATGGTGCGTTGGATATAGTTGTAGTTACTAATACTGGATCAGGGTATACAAGTGCGCCCAATGTTACTATTTCTGGGGATGGAGTTGGAGCTACAGCCAATGTAACCTTATCGGGAAATACTGTAGCTAATGTCAATATAGTATCCAGAGGTAGCGGATATAGATATGCAAATGTTTCTTTTTCTGGAGGTGGTGGTTCCAATGCCTCAGCTAGAGTAATTATTGGGCCGAAAGGTGGGCATGCCGCGAATGCAAGATTAGAATTAGGTGGATTCTTTTTAATTCTAGCCCCACAATTAATAAATGAGGAAAGTGGAATTTTTCCTGTTGATAATGACTTTAGAGTGCTAGGATTAATAAAGGATCCGCTTGAATATGGTACTATTACTGTAGCGTCGGGTAGTACTTATTCTTTGAGAAAAAATTTATATCTAGCTAATGTAACAGGCGCATTTTCTTTGGATGAATTTTTAGCAGGTAGTAATTCAAAAGCAAATGCTATAGTTACATCAATCTCCGCAGATGCAGGAAATGCCAAAGCTAATGTGAAATATTATCAAGCATCTGGTGCTACCGCCAACGCAAATTCTTTTTCGGTTGGGGATACGGTAACAGGGTTAAGTTCAGGTGCCGCTGGCAATTTATTGTCAATAACAAATGAAGATATTGAACCAGATTCGGGTCAAATTTTATATGTAGATTCTTTTAGACCTATACAAAGAGCTATAGATCAAACAGAAAGTTTACAATTAGTAATAGAATTTTAAAGGTAACTCATGTACGTTAGTAGCCAAAGTCCTTTTTACGACGATTTTAATGAATCCAAAAAGTTTTATAGAATCTTATTTCGTCCGGGTAGAGCAGTTCAAGCTAGAGAACTGACACAATTACAATCTATTTTACAAAAACAGATTGAAAGATTTGGCTCTCATATCTTTAAAGAGGGATCAATTGTTATACCTGGTTCCCAATTTTATGAAACTAATTATAACTACGTAAAATTGCAGGCAACGTATAATTCTATCGATGCTGATAATGTTATAGATGATTTGGTGGGAGAAATAATTGTAGGTCAAACTAACAACGTACGAGCAAGGGTAGTTAAAGTAATTACGTCCGAAGGTATTGATCCTCCCACACTTTATGTAAAATATTTAAATTCAGGAACCAATGGTACTACTTATTTGTTTGAAGATAATGAAATTTTACAACAAGATACCGTTGGATCACCTATAAATGTTAGAGCTATTTCTGCAAATGCTACAGGTATAGGGTCTGCTTTTAGTATTAAAAGCGGTGTAATATTTGTAAAAGGTATATTTGCATATTTTGAAGACTCAACGTTGGTAGTTAGCAAATACTCAAAACAAACTTCAGATAAAAGAATAGGATTTTTGATTACTGAGGAAGTAATAGACGACCAAGATGATTCATCGTTACTTGATCCGGCAGTCGGAACAGCAAATTATTTTGCTCCAGGCGCAGAAAGATATAAATTAGATCTAACACTTGAAGCCAGAGGTATTTCTTTTGATTCCGCTGTTGATGATACTAACTTTATAGAATTGCTAAGATTACAAAATAATGAAATAGTTTTTCAAAAGCCTAAGGTTGAATATAATATTTTAGCTGACGAACTAGCTAGAAGAACATATGATGAGTCTGGAGATTATTCCGTAATTCCGCATAAAATAGATTTACTAGAACATCTTAGAACATCTAATAATAGATTAGACGGATACTTGACAGTTAGTCAAGGAGGCGATGATAGTAAGTATGTAGTAAAAGTCATGCCAGGAAAATCCTATATCAAAGGATATGAAATAGAAACTTTAACCAACAAATATATTGTTGGTAATAAAGCTAGAAATTTTGCTAACGTAAATTCTGGAACCGTATCTGTTGAAGTGGGAAATTATGTAAATATTACCGATGTGCATAGTTTGCCGGACGTATTGACTTTAAGTAAAGTAAATTTATATAATAAATTTGTGACAGGCAAAGGGGCGACCCCATCAAACGCAGTTCTTGTGGGTAATGCAAGAGTAAGGGCCTTTGAATATTCTTCGGGTACCGTGGCCAATAGTACAACCGGGGTTTATTCTTTGTATCTTTTTGATGTTAGTATGGTTACTGGGTATAAATTTGAAAATGATGTAAAATCTTTTTATTATGATAATTCAGGTTTTGAGGATTTTACAGCAAATATTGTTCCTACACGTGTATCTATAACAGGTTCTGCTACAACAACTAATAGTAGTAATGTTATAACAGGTTCAGGTACTCTTTTTAATTCGGAATTGGTTGCCAACGCTTATGTTAGTATAGGAAATCAATTATTTCAAGTTGCAAGTATAAGTAATAATATTTCATTTTTTGCTACAACTAATGCTAATTCTAGTGTAACAGGCGAAACAATCTATATCAATAAAGCAACTATAAATTCCAATGATAAACAAAGTTATGTATTCGAAACACCATATAAGTACATAAAAACTATTGATCCTGATGAAACAGAAACAACTTATACTGCAAGAAGAATAGTTGATACTAACTTATCGAGCGGTAATATTACTCTAACTGCTAGAACTAATGAGACATTCTCACCATATTCTGTAGATAATTATAAAATTTTAATTAAACAGTACGGTAGATATGAGGATTTAACAGGTAAAGTTACAAGAGGTGGAACTCCTACAGGTAGAACTTTAACTATTCAATTAGGTGCTAATACAAATATTACAACAGATGCAGTGAGAATTTTTGCTACAGTTAATAAAACTAATTCTGCTGCATTGGAAAAGAATAAAACTTTACAAACTAATTCTACAATAGATTATACAGATGCTAATACTGCAGCTGCTGCTATAGTATCATTAGGAAAAGCAGATGTATATAAATTGGTATCCGTTAGTATGTCAAGTACTGCATTTGGGACAAGTTATAGTTCAACTAATGCGACAGATATAACTAATAGATATTCATTTGATAACGGTCAAAGATTACAATTTTACGATGTCGGTAGAATCACACTTAAACCAAATCAAGCTAAACCCACTGGTCCTATAAGAATAACTTTTGATTATTTTACTCATAGTACCACCGGCGATTATTTTAGTGTTGACTCTTACACTGATATAGAATATAAAGATATACCTGCGGTAAATTTAAATGGAAAAACCTATAATCTAAGAGATTGCTTAGATTTTAGGCCTAGAATAGGTGACGATTCTACATTTTCTGCAACAAGCTCAGTTATAAACGAGTTTTTAGATCAAGAAACTGATTTTCAAACAGACTACCAATATTATTTACCTAAAACAGATAAATTGGTGTTGGATCGTTCCGGTAATATTTTTATAGTTTCAGGTATAAGTAGTAATAATCCAAAAGAGCCAAGTACACCTGAAAATGCAATGGCATTGTACGTGTTCCGTCAATCCCCTTACGTAAGAAATGTAGAAATTGATGTCAATGTCACTGAGATTGATAATAGAAGATTTACAATGCGAGACATTGGTCGTATTGAATCTAGAGTTAAAAATTTAGAATATTACACGTCGTTAAATTTGCTAGAAACACAAACAGCAACGTTACAAATACAAGATTCTTTGGGCTTTGATAGATTTAAAAACGGTTTTGTTGTAGATAATTTTTCTGGGCATGGAATAGGAGATGTATCTAATCCCGATTATAAGGTGTCTATAGATTACAATAAAAAAGAAATAAGACCTCTAGTTAATCAAATTTTCAAACCTTTATACGAGGTAAATTTATATTCTACGCCCGATACTATAACAAACAGAACAGCAAATAATTATTCTGTAGTAAACAAACTCATTTTGCCGAAATATACACACGAGGCGTTAGTTTCTAGCACAAGTGCAACTAGAACTGAATTTGTAAATCCTTTTAATATTACAACATTTAGAGGCATTTTGACTCTAAATCCTTCATCAGATTCTTGGCACGATGAATTATTGTTACCTATTCTTAATGAAAATAATAATGGTAATTATGATTCTTTGACTAGTATTTCTCAAATACAAAGAAAATACGAATCTATATATGGTAATTGGAGAGATATATGGTATGGTAATGAAAGAACCAGTGATAAAGATACAGGTGATGGGGCATTAAGAAAAACTTCTACAATTCGTACATCTGATCTTATTTTAAATAGTACCGGTAATAGATATGAGATTATGGAAACCTTGGATACAACTGTTACTGATGAAAAAGTTATATCCAGAGTAGTTATACCATTGATGCGAGATAAGGAAATACATTTTACACTAAAAGGTATGAAACCCAATACAAAATTATATGCCTTTTTTGATGATATAAATGTTACTAATTTTACATGTATAAGTTATCAAAGAGCAAATGTAATTGCTACACTAACAGGTGAAACTGCAGACGAGGTTATTAGAAATAGAAATCTAATTACTGATCAATATGGAGATTTAGAGGGCGTATTTAGTTATTCTGCTTCACAATTTAAAGTATCGGCAGGTAGTAAAAAATTAAGATTTAGTGATTCTGTTAATAATAGTACAGATCAAACTACATTTGCTGAGGCAGTATTTTCTTCTAATGGACAGTTAACATTTAAAGAGAAAATTATTTCTACTCAACCTGTGAATGTAAACACTGCTTCTTCCAATCCGAATACCTCAGGCACATACCCACCATCTACCGTGGGTCCGTTGGGATTTTCCTCAGTCACACCTGGCGGCGAGGTAATTAAACCTGTTACTAATTTTGGATTATTAGTTGCTGGAGGGCCGTCAATAGGCGCATATAATACAGAGAAAAATCAAGAAATTTTTGCAGATAAACTAGAGGAACAGGGATTCGTTGCTGCAGATATTGTAAATTTAACTTCGGATGTAGGTTTGGCGGGCGCATACGATGCAGCTGATACTTTTCCAACAAGTACTAATCAATTCGATTATAAAGAATTTTTTGATGAAGCTTCAACAAGCACAGGTGCTATTAGTTCTGCTATTACTTCTGCAGGTGCGTCTGGAGATAAAGTAATAGATCATTTCTCTGCAGCTTATGAAACAGCGAAATCTATGATAGGCGATGCAGCATATGCAGTATCAGCGTGGAATTGTGTGAGTGATGCGATTAAAAATAACCCCGGAGCAACTATTGATCAATTAGCAGATAAATATGGTTTTCCTGGTTGGAAGGGCAATCCTTTCGTAGAGGCCGTGTATTCTGTAGAAACTGATTCAGCTTTAAAAGCAGCCACAGGATTAAATGATCAATATCATGATACCGGAGATTATAAATTACATTTAAGTGCATCTTTAGTTGCAGGAAAAATGACTATGGGAACTATTCGTGCTCAAGATAATGATTTTATTTTGAATTCTATAAGTGGTAATTAGTATAGACAAGGACAGCAATGACAACATCTAGTAGATTAATAAGCAGTAGTATTTTAAGTGAGGGCTCTACTTTAACTTATTTGGATCCTTTGGCTCAGTCTTTTTTAGTTACCGAGCCTAGTATTTTAACTAAAGTGGACCTATATTTTTCTAATAAAGATGATGTATTACCTGTTAAAATTGATATTAGAAAAATGATTAATGGGTCTCCTAGCACAATTATAGTACCATTTTCAGAAAAAAATATTGCCGCGGCTAATATTTTGACAAGTGCTAATTCTTTAGTTGCTACTTCAGTGGAATTCAATGACCCAGTATTTGTAGAAGCTGGAGAATATTGTCTAACTTTATTTTCAGATTCAAATAAAACTAAAGTATGGATAGCACAACTAGCAGAAACAGATGTAGCAACTGGCATAGTTGTGCAAAAACAACCAACTTTAGGCGTTTTATTTAAAAGTCAAAATGGTTCAACTTGGACACCTGATCAATTACAAGATTTAAAATTTACTTTATATAGAGCAAAATTTACTCCTGGCCAAACATCTACAGTTGAATTTTATCCTGGTTCAATTTCACATCTTCAAGTTTTACCGTATGATCCACTTGAAATTTATCCTAACAGAACTACGTTAAAAGTATACCATCCAAATCATGGATTATCAGACGGATCTAAAACATTAATTAGCCAAATTTATCCAGCTAATCTTATGTCTACTGTTACTTATTATGGTTTATTTCCTAATAATATAACAGGTTTCGTTCAAACGGTAAGTAATGTCACTCCTGATTCTTACACCGTAAACATGTCAGGGGTTCCTAACTCTTCTATTACGGGAATAACGAGATTCGGAGGCAAAGCAATAACAGCTTTTTCGGATTTCAAATTTACTGATTTTTTCCCAGCCATTTCTATTCTTAAAAATTCTGATTCTACAGTTACTCATTCTGTTAAACTGACTTCTTTAGATTATTCTGAAGACAATTCTTTTACTGTCGCTACACCAAACAAAGATAATAATCTAGATGCAGCAAAAGTATTACCTTCTGAAACCAATAGGTTCGTTAGTATGGGGAACGCTAAAGCTTTAACATATAAAATAGAAATCATAACTAATGAGGAATACAATGCTCCTATTATTGATACTGAAAAAATAGGCTTAGTTTTATTCAATAACAAAATAAATAATCCTACCTTTGAAACTGAACATAAGGTGGATGCTGAAATACGGCTTATAACTTCTGGTTGTACAACTAGTTTTACTAATTTAACTACAAACACTGGCACTGTAGATTTGTCAAATACAAACGCAAGAGCAAATGCAGTTAGTATCGCTAAAGGAACAACTTTAAGAATATTGGGGGCGAATAATTCGGGGAATGTTAGAGTATTAGAAATTTTAAATAATGGTGCTAATATTTTAGTAAATGGTACTATTACTACTGAAGCTGCTAATGGTTCGGCATCAAGTAATGTAATAGTATTAAGTGGATCCAAATTTATATCTGAAGAAGCAGCATCTGGCGGATCTGCTATGTCTCGTTATATTACTAGACCTCTTAATTTTATAAATCCTAGTACGGCTTTTAAGTTTTTCTTAGATGTATCTAAACCTGTAGATACAAATTTAAAATTCTATTATAGAACAAGTTTAGTAGGTGAAACATCCACATTATCAGAAAAAGAATTTACCGAAATTACAAGTGTATCCATGGCCAATTCTTTGGGTGGAGAATTTTATGAGATAGAAAAGTTAATAGATAATTTAGAAAGTTTTGACGGGTTACAATTCAAGATAGTATTTCTTTCTGATGATATGACTAAAGTACCTAAATGTAGAAATCTTAGATTAGTAGCAATAGCATGAAATATTTAGTAAAAGATCATCCGGGGTTGATAAGAGACCCTAATTCTAAAGCTATTATAAACGAAAATCAAAAAGCATATGAGAAATATTTAAAAGAAAAACAACTAAGAGATAAAAATATCTATTTTGAAAATGAAATAAATAATATGAAATCTGATATTTCTGAGATAAAATATATCTTACGTGAGTTATTAAACAAACAGGCGTAATAAATGTCCATTTTTAATAGTAACACTGTATCAAATGTAAATGTAGGTTTCGCTGCAAACGACGGAACAGGCGATCCCTTACGAACTGCCTTTGAAAAAATAAACAATAACTTTTTTGATGTTTATGTGTTTTTAGGTAACGGAACACACTTAGGTAATGTTACTCAAATCAATATTCTTGGTGGAAATTTAGTAGGTGTAGCTAATGTTTCCACTTCTAATACTGTATATACTGGTAATCTTAGTACTCCTACTATTTTTCATAATTCCGGCACAATAGACATAAAAAATAATCTCAATGTTACAGGTGATTTGGATGTAGATGGAGGAGATTTAACTTTTAGTGCATCTACTATAAACATAGCAGGAACTCCAACAACAATAAGAATTGGAGCATCAGCAAGCACCGTTAATGTGGGATCTACTTCCGGCACAACAACTGTTAGAAACGATTTAAGAGTATTATCTGATTTGAATGCTCTAGGTAATGTGGCAGCAGGAAATGTAAGTACAGACAGAGGAGTGTTCACATTTATAACAGGTGACCATGATACCGGCACACTAAGAAATGCAGTAGTAGTAGAAAAATCACCTTATGTTAATGTTACTCTTTCTGGCAACATTACTGGTACTGCTAACGTATTACTAAGCAATTTAGCTGGGAATATTTTAAATATTACGGCAAATCTTGAAAATACAGGAGTTACCCCTACCACTTATGGTAATTCTAGAATAGTATCTAGAATTACAGTGGACGCAAAGGGAAGAATAACATCTGCAGCAAATGTAGCTTTAGGTGATATCGTTCTTGGAACAGAAACTTCGGGGCCATATGTAGCTAATTTAACTTTCGGTAATGGTATTGCTATATTTAATTTAGCAGATGAAAGTGCTACTCCTAACATTAGATTAACTACAACAGGAGTTACCCCTACCACTTATGGTAATTCCAGACAAATACCTAGTATAGTTGTGGATGGTCAAGGTAGATTGACCTCGGCTAGTAATATATCTTTAGGTGATATCGTTCTTGGAACAGAAACTGCCGGAGCATTTGTAGGTAATGTCTTAGGTGGTACTGGTGTAAGTATCACTGGGCAAGGCGGAGAGTATGCTAACATTGTTGTAAATATTGGGCAAGCTGTTAATACTACAGCAAATGTGAATTTCAATAATGTTACTGTCCAAGATCGCGTAAATGCTGCAACAGGACTATTTACTGGTAATGTCACAGTAGGAAACATAATAGTATCAGGCACAACAACTACAGCCGGGACACAAATTATTACCGGTAATATTACAGTACAAAATTTAATAGCAGAAGGTGCGCCCCAAACCGGAGGATCTGTTGTACAAAGTGTACAAGGTAGATTCAGTAGCAATGTAACCACCGGAAACGTTAGTGGTACTAGAGGCAATTTTACTAGAATAAATGGTATTTTTGATTCGGGTAGTATTAGTTCTACAGTTACATTTCCAAATACCGGTGTTAATGCTGCTAACTATGGCAATAATTCTCATCATGTAGGTTTAGTAATAGATAGCACAGGTAGAATTACTTCTGCTAATATGATTCCTTTTGCGGCAGGTCCTACTGGTCCACAGGGAGCACAAGGATTTCAAGGAGCTACGGGCCCGCAGGGTGCAACAGGTGCCCAAGGTGCAGCAGGGGTTCAAGGAGCTACGGGCCCGCAGGGTGCAACAGGTGCCCAAGGTGCAGCAGGGGTTCAAGGAGCAACAGGTACTGCCGGCGCACAAGGTCCAGCAGGGGTCCAAGGAGCAGCAGGTGCCCAAGGAGCAACAGGTACTGCCGGCGCACAAGGTGCAGCAGGGGTTCAAGGAGCTACGGGGCCGCAGGGTGCAACAGGTGTACAAGGTGCAACAGGTGTACAAGGTGCAGCAGGTGTCCAAGGTGCCCAAGGATTTCAAGGCGCTACTGGTCCACAAGGATTAAATTCCTCTGTAAACTTTTTTGCATCGAACGTTACTGCCAATGTAAATTTATTTACTGCTAATCTTATAGTTTCTAATGCAATAACTGAAGGTGTAGTAACTATATCTCATAATACGTTGACAGCAAATAATGGCACCATTTTAACTAGGCACTTAACAGGAACAACAACTTTTACAGATGGATTATTAAGCGGGCAATCACTTACTTTACTTTTGTATGGTGGAAATACTTATTCGGTGACTTGGCCAACAACAACTTGGATAAGTACTTCAGGTAGTGTAGCGCCTACATTACAATCAAAACACGGTTTAGTATTCTTCAAACAAAGTTCTAACTTATTTGGTGTTTCTTTAGGATATTTTTAATGGCTTGGGTAATTAGAAAAGCAGGTGTAACTAAAACATTCACAACTAATTGGACAACAACTTGGTTAACTAGTTATACAACAAGTTGGACAACATCGTGGAATAGTACATACACAACCTACACATATTCAAATACCACAACCTATTGGACTTCAGTAGTTCAACAGTATGCCGGTGAAGGCCCTGTGATTGTGGGTTATAATTCAAGGAATAGTACATATACAACCTCATGGAGTTCTTTCGTAAATAATGCAGAACAATGTGCCGTGGCAGGTTCTTGTTTTCAATCATATGATAGTCAATTAGGAGGCTGGTATGCAGATAATTGCCCTCCCGGTCAACCTGTAGCACCATGTGTTACTAATGTTAACTCTGCGCCTAACTTATTGGGAAATGGAGTAGTATTTTATATAACTTATTACTCTCCCCAAACAGTAGCTATTAATACTACTAAAAGCCAAAATACCAATGCGACTGTTTATGATCCTATTTATGCACCGGGTCCAATTTATAACTATGATTATTACAGTACTTCAGGTTCTACAAGCACAATAATAGCAAGTAATAATACTACTGCAACATTTAGCCAAAGTACATCTAGAAATACATCAAGTAATACTTCTCAAAATACTTCAAGGATTACGTCTTAATGGGGATAAAACATGCATTTTGCTAAATTAGATGAAAATAATGTTCCTATAGTTGATCCTATTTCTGAAAAAAATTTAAGAGCTACGTTGAATTGGATTTCTTTACCTGAAAAAATTACCCCTGATTCTATCGCAGGTACAGGGTTTGTTTGTGTTAGAGCAGGCAAAGAAGGAGAAGCATTTTCTTCAAATTTGACTCATATCTGTAAACTATCAGGATATGCTATTGATGAAGAAAATCCTGGGTATTATAGACCCATATATACGTTAGAAGAATTATTACCAGATAAAAAACTTAAAAGAATAGAAGATCAAAAAAATAAATTACGTGCAGAAAGAACTAAAAAATTTCAAGAATTAGATTTTATGGTAGCTAGAGCTTTGAGAGAATCAAGAATGAATTTACCATTAACTATTCCTTTAGATGTTTTAGATGCCTATGGTCAAGCTTTAGCAAACATAACTGATCAATCAGATGTATTTAATGTAAATTGGCCGAGTATAAATTAAAATGAATCCCATACCATTTCTGTCGTCAAGTAATACTTTACCTAGTATATTAGTGAATGTTAATACTACTTATGATACTAGTGATTACGACACTACATCTGCATTAGCTAAAAGAATAGAAATATGTAAAAGTTGCCCAGAATTAAATAGTTTAAATTTTTGTAAACAATGCGGTTGTTATATGCCATTAAAGGTAAGAATTAAATCTAGTGAATGCCCTTTAAAGAAATGGAATAGACTAGAAATAACTATCCCTGAAACTAAAGATGATTTAAAAAATTTAGAATTAAATGATTTAAAAAATAAAATGAATTCTGATAATGTATCAACAACTGATAAAGAGATTTATAATGAAATTTTCAAAAGAATTAATGCGGGACAATAAAACCCAACATAGTAAAATAGGAACTTTTGTTTCAAGATCAAAAAGAAATACGTGGGCTGAAGAACAGGAAAATATATTAAGACAAATTTGCCCATATCCTATAAGTTATGATATTCACACTTACAGTCCCAATTTAAGCAATCTTAACTTCACCGAATATGAATATACTGAGTTACTGGGTGGTATTTGGGTAAATCCCCAATGCCTTGAAATCACATGTAGAATGGTTCAAGACGCCTCATTAGAAAATAACAATATTTTAACTAATAATCAAATAAAAAATATAATGGGGGACAAATATGATCTTTCCCCCGTAAGTGACAAATGGAAATCAGCTAAAAAAATTATTTTTATGCCCGGGCACAATTTACTTCCTTTGGCAAGCCATGAAACAATTAGCCAACTAATGTTCAATAATAACGATATATTTTTAAAACCGCATCCTATAACATTTGATAGAATAATAGAATCTTTTGGTAGAGAATTTGGATGGGATAGAGTAATAGGAAGGGAAATATCTGGGTATTCTTTGTTAGAACAATGCGATGAGGTTTATACAACATCTGCTTCAGAGATGGCAATATCTGGTATTTTATTAGATAAGAAAATATTTAATGTTTCAAATTTTCTTAATGAGGGGTATGGTGCTTATTATGCACTGAATAGATTAATTTTTAATGCTAAAAATAACTATGAAGCAAAGGCAAAAATAAGTAACGTATTTCAATCTGAATGGTCTGGTATTTGTTTTCCGCACCACAATAATATTAAAGAAAGATTTGAAAGCTTTTTTACGAAATCTTTAGAATATAAAGAAAAATATAAACCTTTATCCCCACCATGGCATCCCAAATTAAAAGTGAAGGATGAATCTAATTAGTTATTATTAAAAAAAATTCTATTTTTATAGATATACCATCCTGTTAAAATTAATTTTTCGTCTTCAGTTGCAGGATAACCTCTGTGCACGTGTGTGAAATCTGCAGGCCAAATTAAAGTTAACCCTTTTTTTGGTTTTATTTTTAAATTATAATATAAAAATTCTGTTTCACCTCCGTTTTCTATATCATTAAGATATGTTAGAAATACAGCTTTTCTAAACATTTTTCCGTTTTCGGGAGGTCCTTGTTCCGGATGCCAATTTTTATAATTTTTTCCTGGTAAATAATGTTGAAAATTAAATGGTGTACTTGGCCTAATGTAGTTATCACCATTATATAAAATATATTTGTAGTTTTTTGCATATTGTAAAAACAGACCATCAAGAAAATGAAGATACTCTTGTACCAATAAGGTAGGTAATTTTTCAGAAGATATCATAGTATATCCTCTTTCCTCCCCGTTAGGTTTAAAATCTTTTCTTTTAGATTTAAATTCATTTAAAAAAGATTCAACTATCTCATCATCTAGAAAAGTACTACCTATAAAAGTTTCTTCGCCCCGCATTCCTTGTACCGGCGTCATATCAAAAGCTCCGTGGCTTCTTCCTTAGAACCTAATGTACCTGTTACGAACGTATTGAACGCTATGGAAATTCTAGTTTCATTGGAATTAATTTTATCTATCTGATGCATAAGATGAGATGGAAAAATTATTAATGATCCCTCTTCTACTTTCACTTTTTCTAATTTTCTAAATATAGCATTTTTCATTGGTTTAGTTTTGTCAAAAAAATCTAACACTATAAAGTTAGGTTTCAATGAAAATGATTGAGAATTTAAAAATGTTAATGTATCATTCTTGTCTGTTTTAATGTAGTAAACACCAGATAGAATACTATTACTGTGAATATGTCCATGCGCCATTTGTTCTTTTTTACCTATTACTAACCATGATTGAGTAATTATGGGTTTTAAATTAGGATTTATATTTAATACTTCTTTAAAAATATGATCTATTTTTTCCAAAATAATATTTTTTAAATCTAGCATAGCATCATTATCCAAAACATTTTTATTTCTAGAATGCATCACTGGATTAACCATATTTGAATTAGAAGAAACCATATCTTTTTGTAAATTATTTACATAATTCCATTCTATGGTATCAAGAATATTTTTTCTTTCTAAATTTTCTTTTATAAAAAAATGATTAGGAAAAAGATAATTAATTTTAGTATTCATCATCTATACTTAAAAAGGAAACGAGAGTTAATCTAGGTGTTTTGCTTTCTGAAAAAAAAGTTTTTACTCCGTGGTATTGTCTAGAATCGAACGAAAACATTCTGTTGAATTTATTTTTACATTCATAATCTTCTTCAAATTGTTCCCAATGTATTTGCATTTTTTCATCAAAATTTTCCACCTTAATTTTTTTTGTTAAAAAGGGTACCTTTATTTCTGATGCAAAATAAACGTCTTTTACTTTATTCCTTAACTGAAAGATAGTTGTACCGGCAAAAATATCTTCAGGATAATTAAGATACACTATAGCAGTATGTGTCACCTTGCCATTATTTTTTTGCCCCCCCCATTCACCATAATCATGATGTATAAATCCTTTATTGGTAGTATCATCTGGATTATCAGAGAAAGGACTAATTCTATGAAAATATGAATTTATTCTTACCTTTGTCTTTGGTGTAGTATAAATAAATCTACCATGTTTAAATAACAGTTTAATTAAATACTCGCCAAAATCTGGATATTTTCTACACAATTCTACAGTTCTTTGCCCTGGCCAATGTCCAGTATTACTATATTCATATTCTTGTTCATTAGAAAATCTATGAATATCTTCAGGATCTTCAAAAAAGTTATCTACTATTATAGAAGCATTCATATTTTAATATCCACGTAATTTATTTCAGTTGATCCCAGTTTTCCAAAAGGAAAAATATTAAAAACTAAGGATAATCTATCGTTATTTGATTTTATAGGTTCAATCATGTGATAAGTGTGTGAAGAAAAAATTAAAATATCTCCAGTATTAACTGGTATATTACATTGTTTTTGAACTAATAATGATCCTGGATTTTCTTTACTTGGTTTGGATATGTCCAAAGAAAATCTATCCACTAAGGGCATTTGCGAAAAAGAAATGTAATCTTCTGTTTTATCAGCATGTAAATATAATATTCCAGACATAAAACTATTACTATGATTATGTAGAATACTTTTCTGATTCTTTTTACCTAAAACTATCCAAGATGTTGTAATTTGCATAGAAACATCTGAAGTAGTAGCATAAATATTTTTAGATAAATCTTGAACATAGTTTGTAAGCCATGCTTTTAGATTGATTAATTTTGAACTGTTAAGAACATAATTATTTGAACTAACCTGTATGTAGTTCTCTGGTGATTCTACATATGTAGATTTGGTGTTAGAGATTTCTGATAAGATGTAATCATATTCGTCTTTAGAAAAAGCTTGGTCAATATCTGGTCTTTTGACTTGTTCAATAGTAAAAAAATGTGTCGGAAACATATAATTTATTTTTGGCATATTCACTCGCATAATTTATTAGATATATATAATTTTATTTTGGCCTTATATGATAAAAAAATGTAAAATTGTCTTGATGACTATGTTCAAAAATGAATCTAAAAATTTGAAAAGAATGTTAGATTCTACTATAGGATTCGTTGATTATTACATTTTTCAAAACAATGGCTCAAATGATGGTTCTGAAATTATTGCAAATAATTTCTTAAAAGAAAATAACTATTTGGGGCATGTGTATTTTTTAGAAGAAGGATGGATAAGCTTTGGTTGGAATAGAGATCATTTGCTACAGCATGTTCAAAATAGTAACCATGATTGCAATTGGATTTTAAATATAGATTGTGATGAAATCCTACAGATAGACACTAATTTCAATTGGGATATTTTTAATAATTTAGATATTCATAGTTTTGAGGTTACTGCAGATTTCAATGGTAACTTATATCAGCGTGCTAGAATTTATAATTCTAGATTTTTTTGGAAATTTAATCATGATCTAGCACACGAAACAATTTATATGAGCGAACCTAATTTAGGTGAAAATTTTGATAGGTATATACTAGATCCTGGGTTTAGACAGATAGGATACCCAGAAGGACAAAGTTGGCAAAATCCACATAAATTTCTATTTGATGCACTTTGTTTTGAACAAAAACTTATAGAAGAAAATACTTTACTTACAGATATGTATCATTTTTGGTACATAGGCAAAAGTTATTTTGATTGTTTTAGAAGCCATTATCCTTTAGGAAAAAAACAACAAGAAGAATATGCAAAACGTTGTATATTTTATTTTAAAGAATATCTTAACATAGTACATGATTTTGAAACAGATTATACTGCAAAATTTATAGATGAAAAATCTTATTTTACTATGGTTTGTATAGCTGAAGTTTATTATTTCTTAGAAAATTTTGAAGAAAATATATGTACGTTAGAAAAAGCAGAACAATTTTGTCCAGAAAGAAACGATCATCTTATAGCATTGGCTGAAACTTATCAAAATTTAAAAGATTTTAGTAATATGTTAAAGATAACATCTAAATTAACATTGTCTGAAAGAAGAAATCCATATCCCAAATTTAACTTCATTATTAATAAAAATCATTATTATGATACTGGTACGTATGTAAAAGAATTACATAATAAAGCTTTAGAGAATATGAAAGATAATAAAATGTATATATCTGCTCTTAACAAAGATTACAAGAAAAGAATATTCGTAGTAGATGATTTTTACACTGATCCGTATAAAATTAGAGAATATGCTTTAGGTGTAGAATACTCTCCAGATATTAGATATTATAAAGGATCTAGGTCTACCCAACAACACATTTTCCAAGGAACTAAAGAAATATTCGAATCAATTATTGGTGAAAAAATACAACGTTTTCATGAACATGGTATGTGTGGTAGATTTCAAATTTGTACTTCAGAAGATCCTATAGTATACCATAATGATGATCAAAAATGGGCTGCTATGATTTACTTATCTCCAGACGCTCCTTTCAGTACAGGTACAAAGCTTTTAGCAAACAAATTTTCTAAAGCAAGATCTGCTGAAGATGAAGGATACATTAATGCCTTTGATGGTGGATTTTTTGATAGCACAAAATTTGAGATAGTAGATAATATAGGAAATGTATTTAACAGGTTAATTATTTTTAACTCTAAATGTATACATGCAGCATCTCAATATTTTGGGCAAGATAAAAATTCTGGTAGATTAACACATTTATTTTTCTTTGATTAATATGAAATTTAGTTTAATTACACCCACACATAGTTTTAAAAATCTACCTTTTCTTTTAGAACTTTATGCAAGTATAAAAGACCAAACATATACTGATTGGGAGTGGATTCTAATATTAAATGGTGAGTTGCAACCATACGATATACCTAATTTTTTATACGAAAATACTAAAGTAAAAGTATATAAAATTGAGAATAATAAAAATATAGGTTTTTTAAAAAATCAAGCAGGTAAGTTTGCTACAGGTGATGTGATTGTAGAAGTGGATCACGACGACTTAATTACTTTTGATTGTTTGGATGAATTGCATAAAGCTTATCAAGATAAAGATATAGGTTTTGTTTTTAGTAATGATGCAATTTACCAAGCTAATGGAGAATTTATTCCTTACAATCCAGCATATGGTTGGAAATATAAAAAAGTAAATTGGGGAAACAAAGAGTTGTTTGTCATGGATTCGTTCGAACCTACTAGTCATAGTTTGTCATTTATATGGTATTCCCCAGATCATGTAAGATCTTGGAAAAAAGAAGTTTATGATAGTCTAGGCGGATTCAACCCAGAGATGAATGTTTGTGAAGATCATGAACTAATGGTTAGAACCTATTTAAAAACTAGATTTAAAAAAATTGAAAAACCTTTATATATCTATAGAGTAACAGGTGATAATACATCTATCAATCATAGAAATGCTGAAATTCAAATTAAAACTAAAGAAATTTTTAATGATTATGCGTATGATTTAGCAGAAAGAGATGCTAAACTTAATAATTTGAAAATGGTAGATTTGGGAGGAGGCATAAATGCCAGGCCCGGTTATATAACTATAGACATAGCTGATGCAGACATCGTGCATGATTTGAATAAAGGCATCCCTTTACCTGATAATAGTGTGGGTGTACTAAATGCTAGTCACATATTAGAACATCTTAAAGATCCTATTAAATCTATGAGCGAAATTTATAGAGTACTAGTGCATGGAGGTTGGGCATTTATTGAAGTGCCAAGCACTGACGGAAGAGGAGCATTCCAGGATCCCACACATATTAGTTTTTGGAACGAAAATAGTTTTATGTATTATACAGATAAAAATCTTGCTAAGTATATTAGAAACGATAAGATTAGATTTTGTGTTTATAGGTGTGAAACTTTTTTCCCCAACGAATGGATGAAAAGTATAAATAGTTGTGTTACTGTAGCTTGGTTATATGCTATTAAAAATAATGAAATACGTTTACCTGGATTATGGAACATATGAAATATAGTATTCCACCGTATGCTAATAAAAATGAGGGTTTAGTTTATGTTGAATGGAAAAATGCTTTTTCCGAAAATGATATTTTATCAATCATTTCTATAGGCGAATCATTACCCTTTAATGAAGCTGGGATAGTAAATGATAAGGATTCAACCATTTTAAATTTAAATGCAAGGCGTTCTAAAACGTCTTGGATAAATTTAAACAATGAGACCGAGTGGTTATACGAAAAAATAGCATATATGGTTAGAGAAGTCAATGCTGATTTTTATAGATTTGATATAGACGGGTTGTATGAATCATTACAATATACTATTTACGAATCCGAAAAACAAAGTTATTATAATTGGCATACGGACATAGGAGTATATGGATCCAGATCTATAACTAGAAAAATTTCAATGAGTCTGTTATTATCAGATCCTTATGACTTTGAGGGAGGCGATTTAGAAATTTGGGGGTCCAATAATACAACTGCGACCAAAGAAAAAGGATGCCCTATATTTTTTCCATCATATAATCTTCATAGAGTGACTCCTGTAACTAGGGGTATACGTAAATCGTTAGTAGTTTGGATAGGTGGTCCAGCATTTAAATAGCCAAAATAGTATCCTTATAAATATTACTATAGGGGGAAATTATGGCTGTTACATCTAATCTAGTAATAGATCAAGGTTCTGATTTTAGTATAGTCATTCGTTATTTGGATGATGATGGAACCGCAATTGATCTAACAGGATTTCAAGCACGCTCTAAAATGCGCAGATCGTATTATTCTGCGAATGCAACTACTTTTGGCGCAGATATATCAGACCCAGCTAACGGTAATGTTACATTAACCTTAAATTCTAATACTACTGCTAATTTAAAAGCAGGCAGATACGTTTATGATGTGGAAGTAGTAGCTAATGCTACTTATACTGTTACTAGAATAGTAGAAGGCACCATAACTGTAATGCCTGAGGTAACTAAATGACAGTAATACTAGCTACTAAGCAAAAAAATGCACAATTAGTAATTAATAAAGGCGGTGTTGCAGGACCAGCTGGTCCTGCAGGGCCCACTGGTCCTCAAGGTGCTACAGGAGCTGTAGGATCCACAGGTCCACAGGGTCCACAGGGAGCACAGGGGGCCACAGGTATAGGTGCCCAGGGTCCTCAAAGTTCTTCAGGTATATCACCTAGCACCGGAGTTGTTGCTGGTACGTATGGTGGAGCTAGTAATGTAGCAGTAATTACAGTTGCAGCAAATGGTTTGATATTTTTCGCAGGCAATGCCGCAGTAGCAGGTGTTAGTAATTTTCAAGCTTCTGGAAATACATTTACAATTACAACTAGTTCTGGAGCTAGTTTTTTAGCAAATATTCAACCAAATTCTGTAAGATTATCTACAGATACATCTGGGCCTTACGTTGCAAATTTGGTAGCAGGAACAGGGGTCTCCTTACTTAATTTAGGGGATGAGGGCACAACGCCAACCATAGCAATAGGGCAAGATGTAGGTACATCTAATAGTGTAGTATTTGCTAATATAACTTCCAATTACAATGTTACTGTGAACGCTAATTTATCTTTTAATTTGGTAGATGCCGGAGAATATTAATGTCAACAACAAGACAAGGGCTTATAGATTACTGTCTACGTAAACTAGGTCATCCTGTTATAGAAATAAATGTAGATGATGATCAATTAGAGGATCGTATAGATGAAGCTTTGGCATTTTACAGAGAATTTCATTATGATGCTGTGGAATTAGTTTATTTAAAACATCAAATTACTCAAGCAGATATAGACAATCAATATCTAACTCTTAGTGATGCTATTACCGGTGTAACTAAAGTATTTCCATTTTCCAATAGAACTACTGGTATTAATATTTTTGACATTAGATATCAAATTCTTATTAATGATCTTTACAGTTTAATGTCTACTGATTTAATCTATTATTCGCAAGTTAGACAACACCTTGAACTAATCAATATGATGCTTGTAGGACAAAAACCTATTAGATTCAATCGTCATATGAACAGATTATTCATTGATATGGATTGGGAAGAGGATGTTGATGTAGGAGATTTTATAGTAATAGAATGTTATCGTATTTTAGATCCAGATACTTATACTGACGTCTATAACGATAGAATACTTAAAAAATATGCAGCTGCTTTAATTAAAAGGCAATGGGGAGCAAATCTAAAGAAGTTTAGTGGTGTTCAATTACCTGGCGGAGTTCAACTTAATGGGCAAATAATCTACGATGAAGCTGAAACAGAAATAAAAGCAATTGAAGAAGAAACAAGAAGTACTTATGAATTACCTGTAGATATGTTTGTAGGCTAATATCATCTAGGCTCATAGAAGAGAATAACACCTTGTCTATACTTTGTCAATAGAAAAGAACAATAATGGCAACCAATCACTATTTTCAATCAGGTATACCGATGGGGATGCGCTCAGAAAGCCATCTGCACGAAGACCTGATAATTGAATGTCTTAAAATTTATGGTTTTGATGTATACTATTTAAATAGAGAATCGGTTAACGAAGATTTAATTTTAAATGAAGATCCTTTAAATAAATTTACTAATGCATATCAAATAGAAATGTATTTGGAAAATGTAGAAGGATTCGGTGGCGATGGTGCCTTGATGTCTAAATTTGGTTTAGAGATTAGAGATACAGCTACGTTTTTAGTATCAAGACGCAGATGGGATTTGGAAATAGGCAGATCTGGTAATGCTATTTTATCAAATAGACCTTCTGAGGGGGACCTAATATATTTTCCATTAACTAAATCTTATTTTGAAATAAGAAAAGTTGTAGCAACCAATCCATTTTTTCAGGTTGGACAATTATACGTTTATCGTTTAGAATGTGAATTATATCAGTACAGCTCCGAAGAAATAAGCACTCAAGATTCTACAATTGATGATACTTTGGGTGCGTACTCTATCAATATTAGCGATTACGAAATTCTATTAGAATCTGGAGAAAAATTATTGTTAGAATACGAAACTCCTTCAGTTGTTATTCGTGAAGAATATGAGTTGAAAGATATAGACAAAATTTCAGATAATGAAAATTTTGATACAAATATATCTGACATACTAGATTTTACTGAACGAAATCCTTTCGGTGAGGTCTATAATGCTTGATAAATTTTATCATAGTACAATTCGCAAATCTATTATAGCATTTGGTAATATGTTTAATAATATTACCATAGATAGAAAAAATACTAATGGGTCAGTGGCGCAAACACTCAGAATTCCTTTATCTTATGCTCCGAGACAAAAATTCTTAGCTAGAATTGCACAGCAACCGGTTGTCGAAGAAACTATACAACAGGTAATTCTTCCAAGAATGTCATTTGAGATGACAGGCATAATGTATGACCCCCAAAGAAGAATAAGTTTAGTACAACAAAATAGATCAGTAAATGCAACAACTACAAGTTTAAATGCTCAGTATGCGCCAACACCATATAATATGAATTTAAGTTTATACATATATTCAAAGAATCAAGATGATGCTTTACAAATTGTTGAACAAATATTGCCTTACTTCAATCCCGATTATAATTTATCTTTAAAGGCAATACCTTCTATGGGTATAACACATGATTTACCTATACTTTTAGAAAATGTTACTTATGAAGATGATTATGAAGGTGATCTGGCAACAAGGAGATCTATAATTTGGACATTAAACTTTGTAATGAAATTAAATTTTTATGGTCCAGTTAATAAACAGGGAATAATAAGAAGAGTAGACGTAGATACATTTTCAGACGCAGAATTATCAAAACGAATTAATCAATACGATGTAACCGCATCTCCAACAACTGCAGTACCAGGAGATACTATAGAATTTGTTGAAAATTTTGAGGATTTTTGATGAAGAAAATGGGAAATTTAGATACGCTATTTAATATAGCGCCAAGTGAAGCTACCAATCTAGTTTTACCTTCTAGTGATAGAGAAACAGATAAAGATGATGATTATCAACTAGCAAGACAAACATTAAGAAAATTAATCATACGGGGTGAGGATACTTTAGATGAGATGATAAATCTTGCCAAGAATTCTGAGCACCCGAGAACCTATGAGGTTGCAGGGCAACTTATTAAAACTATGTCAGATGTAGCAAAAGACTTATTACATCTTCAAAAACAAGTTAAAGATATAGAAACCCCATCAAAAAATCAAGGTCAAATAGGCAATCAAACTAATAATGTATTTGTGGGGTCTACTGAAGAATTAATGAAACTTTTAAAAAATGATAACGGGAAAACCATAGAGCATGGATAATCACTCGTACAACGGTAACCCAAATTTAAAACCAATTGATTATGCTATTAATTATACTATGGAGCAGGTTAAGGAGATTCTTAAATGCTCTGGTGATCCTATTTACTTTATTGAAAATTATTGCAACATAGTATCTTTGGATCAAGGATTAATATTATTTAAACTATATGATTGCCAAAAAGAAAAAGTAGATACGATACTAAATAATCGTAAAGTTATTTTAATGGAAGGTAGACAACAGGGCAAAACTATTACTGCCGCAGCATGTATTCTATGGTATACTCTTTTTCAATCAAATAAAACTGTAGCTATTCTAGCTAATAAATCTTCTTCAGCGAGAGAAGTATTATATCGCTATCAAATAATGTATGAACATTTGCCTATATGGATGCAGCAAGGTGTAAAGACATGGAATAAAGGTGATATAGAATTAGAAAATGGATCTAGAATATTTACTTCCGCTACTAGTTCTTCTGGTATTCGTGGCAAATCTGTGAACTGGTTATATATTGACGAAGCAGCTATTATTCCTAATACTGTTGCTGATGATTTCTTTACATCAGTTTATCCTACAATATCTTCAGGTGAAACTACAAAAATATTACTTACTTCTACTCCGTTAGGCTATAATCATTTTTGGAAATTTTGGAACGAAGCAGAACAAGGCAGAAATGGATTTACGCCACTGTTTATTCATTATAGTAAAATACCCGGTAGAACAGAACAATGGGCAGCAGAACAAAAAGCTATGCTCGGTGAACTCAAATTTAATCAAGAAGTTTTATGTAGATTTCTTGGTTCATCAAATACTTTAATAGCACCAGATACTATAGGTAGAATGTCTGCTTTACCTTACACGCATTCTAAGGATGGTTTAGATATTCTAGAAGAACCTATTAAGGTAGTTAGAACAAGAGAAGGTAAAGTAACACAAAAAGGTCATATCTACATTATCATTGCTGATACCTCAAGAGGAGTAGGCGGAGATTACTCAGCATTTACGGTTATGGATATTACCGAGTATCCTTATAAGGTAGTAGCCAAGTATAGAGATAACAAAATTAACCCATTGCTTTACCCTACTGTTATTGCCAAGGTAGCTAACGATTATAATAAAGCATATGTTCTTGTAGAAATAAATGATAATGGTCAACAAATTGCCAATACTTTGTATATGGATTTAGAATATGAAAATGTATTAGCTGTGGGGTATGATGGTAAAAACGGACAGTTTCTATCTGCTGGATTTAAGAATAGCACAACTTTAGGTATTAGAACAACTAAACAAGTTAAACGTCTTGGTTGTGCTTTACTCAAAGGATTAATTGAAAACGATAAACTTTTAATACATGATGCAGACATAATATCTGAGATCTCAACTTTTGTAGAACAAAAAGGAACATTTGCTGCAGATTTAGGTTATCATGATGATTTAGTTATGACATTGGTTTTATTTGCTTGGGTCACTAATGAGTTATACTTTAAGGATATGACAAATAGCGATTTAAGATTAGAACTGTACGAAAATCAGATAAGAGATATCGAAGAAGATTTAACGCCGTTTGGATTTGTTGACGATGGTATAGATAATCTGGCACCAGAATTAGATAAATTTGGCGGAGATATATGGTTTCATAAAGACTTAAATGCTGAAATGGAAAAACTTAAATATAAATGGTTGGATAAAGTCTAAAACCATTTATTTATAAATAAATAGTAAATAGTTTTTGGAAAATTCAAATGTCTGTAGATGAAAGTTATATTCTTTATAAAACTACTAATTTAACAAATGGTAAATTTTATGTGGGAGTTCATAAACAGAAAACAGGGTTTCTACCTCAAGAATTCGATGGTTATCTAGGTTCGGGTAAATGTTTAATACTAGCTGTACAAAAATATGGTAAAAAAAATTTTATACGAGAAACTTTAGAAGTTTTTTCCAATAGAATTGATGCCGAAAATGCAGAAAGATTATTAGTCAATACAAAATTTTTAAGTGAATTGAACGTCTATAATGTTAATACTGGCGGAGGATTGCCGCCATATCATCCTGATTTATGGATAGGAAAAAAACATAGTTTAAACGCCAAACTTAAAATATCCAAAAATAGAAGAGGGAAAGGAGCAGGCGTACATCATTGGACGAGAGATCACGATAAACAATATTCCTTACAAAAAATGATTGCTATAAATTCTTCAAAAATTATTGAATTCAACAAAAAGTTTAAACCTGCTTTAGGGCATATGAAGACAGACGAGGTAAAAATGCATTTATCCGAAAAGAATAAAACTTTAAAATGGTATAAAAATTTAAATACTAAGGAATGTGTTTTCGCAAGAGAATGTCCTGAAGGATTTATTTCAGGTAGATTATTTCAAAAAAATATAGGAGAATAACATGGC
>Ga0172372_10000322_pt1 | contig 75155 bp, 72 predicted proteins | sample LakKiv5m_2_FD_114544 | JGI IMG/M metagenome (GOLD analysis project Ga0172372, IMG submission 114544) | Freshwater microbial communities from Kabuno Bay, South-Kivu, Congo - kab_092012_9.5m | ecosystem: Environmental > Aquatic > Freshwater > Lake | place: Democratic Republic of the Congo...
CCTGGCAAAACTATGTTATCGAACAGGTGCTGCTGGCCGATAACCCCTTTACCCGCCAGGTGCAGCGCCAGGGTCTGGAAAAGCTCCCCGCCGCCCTGGTGGAGGCGGTCTGTGGGGATCTGACTCACCTGGAGAGCCTCTACCATCTCGATCCCCAACAGGTAGCGATCTGGGTGGCCCGGGTGGGGGAGTTACCCCGGGTACCGGTGGTCTGGCGAGTCTCCAGCCCCAGCCCTACGGCCTTTAGCTTCTCTGCCGATCTAGCTTGGCTGGAGTCCCTGCCGGCCCTGGCCCACCATTACCGGTGTCATGGGGTGGGGGTCCTGGCCCAGTATGGTGCCCTGGGCTGGCAGGGGGGTCAGCTGCGGGGCATGGCCCACCCTGATCCGATTCGCCTGGAGCAGCTGGCGGCCTACGATCGCCCCCGTCAGCTGTTGATCCAAAACACCGAAGCCCTCCTGCGGGGCTACAGCGCTCTCAATGTTTTGCTCTACGGCAGTCGGGGTACTGGCAAGTCCTCCCTGGTGAAGGCCCTGTTAAACCAGTACCGCCACCAGGGGCTGCGGTTGGTGGAGGTGCCCAAGGCCGACCTGCCCCATCTACCTGACATCCTGGAGGTGCTGCGCCCCGCCCCCCAGAAGTTCATTATTTTTGTCGATGATCTCTCCTTTGAGGAGGATGACGGCGGCTTTAAAGCCCTGAAGGTGGTGCTGGAGGGGGGCGTCACCGCCCGGCCCGACCATGTGGTGGTCTATGCCACCTCTAACCGCCGTCACCTGGTGCGGGAGTACTTTAGCGATCGCCCCCGCCCCAGTGACCAGGAGGAGGTACAGGCCTGGGACACGGTGCAGGAGAAACTCTCCTTCAGCGATCGCTTCGGCCTCACCCTCACCTTCGAGCCCCCTGACCAACTCACCTATCTGGCCATCGTCCACCACCTGGCGGAGCAAGCCGGCCTGCCTCTAGAGCGGGAACAGCTGGAGGCCCAGGCGCTCCGCTGGGCCACCCAGCATAACGGCAGATCGGGGCGCAGCGCCCGTCAGTTCATCGACTGGCTGCGGGCCCAGGGGGCGATCGCAGGCCCCCACCCCTGAGGTCTGGGGGTTACCCTAGAAACAGCTGGTAGGCCGGGTTTTGACTTTCATCCCAGTATGGGTAGCCCAGGCTATCTAGAAAGGTTTGCCACTGCTCCATTTCGTCGGTGGGTACCTGGATGCCGGCCAGGATGCGACCGTAGTCCGACCCATTGTTACGGTAGTGAAATAGGCTGATGTTCCAGTCGGGGCTCATGGCGCTGACAAACCGCATTAGGGCGCCGGGCCGCTCGGGAAACTCAAAACGATAGATCAGTTCATCCTGGGCCAGGGCAGACTTACCCCCCACCATGTGGCGCAGGTGCAACTTGGCCAATTCATCGTTGGAGAGGTTGAGGGTTTTGAGGCCGTGGGCTTCGAAGAGGTCCGCCATGGCCTGGGCATCGGCCCGGCCCTGTACCTCCAGACCCATAAAAATATGGGCCTCGCGCTGGTCGGCAATGCGGTAGTTAAACTCCGTCAGGCTCCGGGTTCCCAGGCATTGGCAAAAGGCCCTCAGGCTACCGGGGGTTTCCGGGATGGTGACGGCGAAGATCGCCTCCCGCTGTTCCCCCAACTCGGCCCGCTCCGCCACAAAGCGCAGGCGATCAAAGTTCATGTTGGCCCCACAGGCCACCGCCACCAAGGTCTGGTCGGTGATGGCGGTTGCCTCTACGTAAGCCTTGGCACCGGCGATCGCCAGGGCCCCCGCCGGTTCTAGAATCGATCGGGTGTCCTCAAATACATCCTTGATGGCGGCACAGGTATCATCCGTGCCCACTAGAATAATGTCGTCCAGGTATTGCTGGCAGAGGCGAAAGGTTTCCTCCCCCACCTGGCGCACCGCCACCCCATCGGCAAATAACCCCACCTGCTGCAGCCGCAGCCGCTTTCCCAGTCGCAGTGACTGGGCCATGGCATCGGCATCCACCGGTTCTACCCCGATAATTTTGATCTCCGGCCGCAGTTGCTTGACATAGGCCGCAATGCCCGAGATCAGGCCGCCCCCGCCAATCGCTACGAAAATGGCGTGGATGGGCTGGGGATGCTGACGTAAAATCTCCATGGCGATGGTGCCCTGGCCGGCAATCACATCGGGGTCATCAAAGGGATGGATAAAGGTGAGCCCCTGTTCCGCCGCCAGCTGACAGGCATGGCCGTAGGCATCGTCGTAGGTTTCACCGTAAAGCACCACCTCCGCCCCCCGGCGCTTGACAGCGTGCACCTTGAGGGTCGGTGTGGTGGTGGGCATAACAATCACCGCCCGGGTACCCAGCTGTTTGGCCCCCAGGGCCACCCCCTGGGCGTGGTTACCGGCGGAGGAGGCAATCACCCCCTGGGCCAGTTGATCGGCGGTCAATTGGGCCATTTTGTTGTAGGCCCCCCGCAGCTTAAAGGAGAACACCGACTGCATATCCTCCCGCTTCAGCAGCAGCCGGTTTTGCAACCGGGCGGAAAGGTTGACCGCCAATTCCAGGGGGGTTTCCTGGGCAATGTCATAAACCCGGGTGGTGAGGATCCGTTTCAGGTAGTCGATGGCCATGGAGGGAGGACGGGGTAAACCTTCATTCTAAGGTCCGGCTGAGGTGGTAAAGTATAGCTCTGACAGAACACTTAGGACAGCCTCAGTTGGTAGAAGCCGTAGTGGGCAGATGCTCTGTTTACCTTCACTTGCTGACCGGGAGCCAGCATGCCCCAAAGACAGTTTCATGGACTGGTCAAAGGGCGTCGGGGGGTCCAGTGGCTTGGGGTTAGGATGGTCCGGACGGAGTGGGACTGTCAGGGGTCGGCCTCAGGCGATAGGTCCATATTCACCACTCAACTGTTTTCCTTACCAACATTAGGTTGTCATGATTAAGTCCTGTGCTTTCCCGATCGCCAGCCTGTTAGTCAGTAGCTCCATGCTAGTCACCCCTGCCAGTTTCGCCCAAACTGGGCCCAGTGGTGCCTGGTTAGACAGCCAAACGAATTGGAACCAAGCCCCCTCTGCTATCCCCCGGGCTCCTCAAATTCAGGGGGGTGGCAATCTAGCCAATTGTCAGTTGGGAAGACGCTCCGCGGCCCTGCCAGAGGACCGGCTGGTGGAGGCGGCGGGTTGGTCCTTGATGGGGGCGGCCCAGATCTTTGGCAAGACCACCCTGGTCAGTGGCATGGCCAATGCCGATGGCATGTGTCGCCCCCTCACCTACCAGGTGTTTGTTTTTAGTGGTGGGCAGTTCATCGGTACCCTGTCTCCCATGCCGATGGACTCCCGCACCGACGGTAGTTTGGTGGATGCTAACCTCTATCGGGAGGACTACATTGGTGCCTCCTTTAATCGCTATAAGCCCGAGGATGCCCTCTGCTGCGCCTCGGGTTCGAGTCGACTAACCTACGAAATCAAGCAAGAAAATAACCGGCCGGTGCTGGTGCCCCAATGGCCGGCCAGTTCCGGTCAATAGGTGATTTCTCCCCGTCTCCCCTGCTTACCTCAACCAGTCACCCTGAAACTGCTCAAACCCCAGGCCAAATTGCGATGGAATCCTCTTTGAAACTGGCCGTCAACGGCACCCTGATGCGGGGTCTGGAACTCAACCCGAACCTCCTCAAGGTGGGAGCCACCTTTCTCTACGAAACCACCACCAGCCCCAGCTATCGCCTTTGGTCCATTGCCGATGTCCATCCTGGCATGGTGCGGGTAGACCAGGGCGGGGCGGCGATCGCCCTGGAGGTCTGGGCCGTTCCGGCGGCAGGCCTGGTGCAGGTGTTACAGCAGGAGCCCCCAGGCCTGTGTATTGGCAAGGTCACCCTAACCGATGGGGAAATCGTTCTGGGGGTACTGGCGGAGCCCCTCCTGTGCCAGGGCCAACGGGAGATTACCAGCTATGGCGGCTGGCGCGCCTATCAACAGGCTCAAGGACCAGGGTAGTCGGCCTCACTCACCAGGGCCAGGGCGGTGCGCCAGACCAGGTAACCATTGTGGTTAAGGTGCAGACCATCGGTGGTGAGGTCAGATCGCAGGTAGCCCTCACCATTGACAAACAGGGGGTAAAGATCGAGGTAGGTGGCCCCCGCCGCCGTAGCCACCTGACGGATTTGACCATTCACCGCCACAATTTCCTGGGGAGAGAGGTTGGCCAGGCGATCTCGACCCTCCCAGGTGGCCGTTGCCCCGCCGTGGGGCAAAATTGACTGCACCACAATGCGGGCCTGGGGATGGGTGCTGCGCAGGTACTTGACCGCCGCTCCAAGGTTATTGACCAGGTCAGGGGCCGGGCTTCCCCAGATCAAATCATTAATGCCTACCATGATAAACACCAACTCCGGGGTGTTCTGATCTAATAGGGTCAGGCGATTGAGCAAACCCAGGGATTGTTCCCCCGAGATCGCCTGGTTCAGCCAAGATCGACGGCCGGGCAAAAGCTCTGGGGGAAACCAGAGGGTTAGGGAATCCCCCAGCAGGATGGCCTGGTGGGGCAGGCCGGCCCGGGCGGCGGCCGCCGCTTCGGTTTTTAGTAACCCCACCCACTGGTCGTAGTTGAGGACCTGACGGTTACCCAGACGGGGGGTAAACATGGCCTCGGGCTGGGACCGGGCATCCGCCGCCACCGCAGTGGCGCTGGCCAGCATCGGATCAGTGGAGCGGCTGCCGCGCTGCAGCATGACTAACAACGTAAAAAATAGCAGCCCGTTCATCACCAGGGAAAGCAGCGCCCAGGCCGGTAATTTTCGCAGATGGTGAAGGGTAGGGGTTAACCAGGGGTAACGGGGCTGAGGGGAGGTCACAGGGGTACCTTGCCAGACTAAAAATAACTGCAGGGCATGCTGCCTAGGGGTATAGGCTATCCATAGGTGCTTGAGCTAAGCCAGGCCTTCTTTATCATTAAGGGGCTAGAAGCCATGGAATAGCTCAAATTGTAGATAGATTTAACCAATTTGGATGACCCCTGGCTGGGGCCAATGTCCAGGCTAGCGACCCTGAGGACCCTGCCTACACGTATCCTGCCTACACATTGAAGCGAAATAGCATCACATCCCCCTCCTGCACCAGGTAATCCTTCCCTTCACTGCGGACCCAGCCCTTCTCCTTGGCGGTGACCATCGACCCCGCCTGCACCAGATCTTGGTAGGCTACGGTTTCAGCGCGAATAAAGCCCCGTTCAAAGTCGGTATGGATTACCCCAGCGGCCTGGGGGGCGAGCATGCCGGCCCTAATGGTCCAGGCTCGGGTTTCCTTAGGGCCGGTGGTGAAGTAGGTGCGCAACCCCAGCAGGGTATAGGTGGCGTGAATTAGGCTAATCAGCCCTCCCTCCTGAACCCCCAGGCTCGCCAAAAATTCCTGGCGATCCGCCTCACCCAGGTCAATTAGTTCCGCTTCTACCTGGGCGGAGATCACCACCACCTCAGCCTGTTCTGTGGCGGCCTGCTGACGCACCTGGTCCACCCAGGCATTGCCAGTGGCCAGATCCTCCTCCGAGACATTGGCGGCATAGATGACGGGCTTGCGGGTCAGTAGCCCCAGGGGTTTCACCAGGGCCTCTGCCTCCTCCTCCAGGCTAACCAAACGGGCGGGCTGACCCTGGTTGAGGGCGGGTAGCAGCTGTTCTAGCACCCCCAACTCCGCCTGAGCCTGCTTATCGGCCCGGGCCGTTTTGCGTACCCGGTCGATCCGCCGTTCCAACTGGGCCAGATCCGCCAGGGCCAGCTCCAGGTTAATCACCTCCATATCCCGCACCGGATCCACCGATCCAGAGACATGGATAATATCGTCGTCTTCAAAACAGCGCACCACGTGGACAATGGCGTCCACTTCGCGAATATTCGCGAGGAATTGGTTGCCCAGGCCTTCTCCCCGACTGGCTCCCTGCACCAGGCCCGCGATGTCCACAAACTCCACCCGGGCGGGAATGATCTCTACGGATTTGGAGAGCTCCGCCAGCACCTGTAGTCGGGCATCGGGGACCGCCACAATCCCCACGTTGGGCTCGATGGTGCAAAAGGGGAAGTTAGCGGCTTGGGCCTTAGCATTGGCTACCACCGCATTGAACAAGGTTGATTTGCCAACGTTAGGAAGACCAACAATTCCAGCTCGTAACATGGGGTAAGGGGTAGTTTAGGAAAAGGTAAGGACTTGGGTAATCTCTATCCAGCATAGGGGAGGACGGAGCGAATTTACGGAGATGTTGCTATACCCTGGTAGCTACGCAGTGAAATCCCCCAGGAGTAATCCCAGAGGAGTAGGTCCATGACGATAGCAGGCAATCAGGCCAGCCCCCATCCCGGCTGTTTAGCCTGGGGTGGGGTTATCCCCGGTTTGACCGGGGCAGTAGGCCGGCGGCTAACGCCGCTAGTTGTTATCCTCCTCACCCTGAGCCTGGCGGGTTGTAGAACCCTGGGACTGCCAAGCCTGGTTAAACAGCCCGAGGCTACTGCGACTAATAATCAATTCCTGGAGCGATCGGTGCGGGGCGATCGGGTGGTGAGCAAAATTCTGCCCATCCGCCTACGGCTCCGGTCCGGCTGGCAGGAAGCACCAGCCAAGAGTCTGCATGACGGAGCGGAGTTGCAGGTCTACCATCCCGGCCAACAAATCTACCTGGTGGTGCTGGGGGAAAGCAAGGCAACGGTGCCGGCTGGCACCCTAGAACAGCAGGCTAGCCGTTACCTGGCCCTGCTAGAATCAGGCTTAACGGCCCCCGTCAGCACCCCTGCCCGGACCGGTGTCAGTCAAATTGCTAACTTCCCCACTGTCCAGTACGAACTCCAGGGGCAGGTGCTAGGACAGGAGGTGAACTACCTCCACACCACCCTGGAAGTGGGGGACCACTACTACCAGGTGGTGGTCTGGACTCCCAAGGATAAGTATGTTGCCAATAGGGAGGAAATGGGAGGGATTGTCCAGGGGTTTGACTCAGACCAGTAGCAGGCTATACCGACGGATGGCAATTACCCCCTACCCTGACCTGGGGATGGCAAAGTAGTTATTAAGGGATAAGGCGTGTAATGGTATTAGCACTCTTAAAAAAAATATCTGTGCTAGGGGGGGTATTTTACCGATGGCGACAGCAGGGATCAGGGCTCTGGCGATCGCAATTCCTGGCGGCCCTACTCGCCCTGGTACTCTGGCTCAGCTGGGGGCAACCCCTGACCTGGGCCGGTCTGAACGACGACCACTACGACGGCAACATTTTTGCCCTCTACGCCGGTAATGGTTCCCTGGTGCCCCCCCGGGTAACCCTGAAGCAATCTCTTCAGTACGGCAAACCCGCTGTGGTGGTGATCTACGTGGATGACAGCCAGGATTGCAAGCAGTTTGCCTCGGTGATATCCCAGCTCCAGGCTCCCTACGGACGGGTCGCCAACTTTATTCCGATCATGGCCGACGCCATTCCGGTCAAGGCCAACTACGACCCCAGCGAGCCCGGCTACTACTTCCGCAATGCCGTGCCCCAAACCCTAATCTTTGATGGGGCGGGACAACTAGTGTTTAACCAAACCGGCACCATTGCCTACGAAACCATTGATGACGCGCTGCGGCAGGTATTTGATCTGTTGCCCCGGACTGAGTCCGCGGAGTTACGGCGACGTCCTGTGAATGAATTGAACACGGAGCTGGTGGCTGACTAGGATCGATTAGGGTGTCATGGAGGGAAGAGGCGGCTATCGGACCGCCTCCAGGAGTCGAGAAAAGTAAAACTGGGTTTTGGTCATGGCCCGTCGTTCAACCTGCCAGTCCGCCGCCGTTAGCATGGTGACAATGTCTGATTCGCGATGCAGGTAAGCCCGGGTGGTTTTACTGGGGCCGGGGAAAAACTCCCCAATTTTCTTCAGCACGGTGTAATAGCAGGTTTTGGGGGCAAAGCTGAGCAGTAAACGGGACTGGGCCATGGCGCTGAGATGGTTAATCATAGCCTTGACCTGTTCATCGGGATAGTGAATTAGCACATCCAGGCAGATGACGGTGTGGTAGCTGCCCTCCAGGGATTCCAGGTCCTTCACCTCGAAATGGGGCTGGTGCTCGGCAGGTAGGGTGATCTCAGCCCGGCGTTGAGCCTCTTCCACCATCTTTGCAGAAATATCACTGGCGTAGACCCTGGCCCCGGCCTGAGCCAGGGGAATGGCCAGGCTGCCCACACCACAGCCCGCATCGCAGCAGGTGAGGTCGGTCAAATCCCCATCCGCCTCTAGCCAGCCCATGACGGTGTCGACGGTTTGCTGATGCCCCCTACGAATATCCAGTTGCACCTTGTTGACCTCGCCATCACCGTAGATGCGCTGCCAGCGGTCAAAACCAGTAGCGTTGAAATATTCACGCACAACGGTTTTATCGTCAGAACGATGGTTGGTGAGGGTCATGGGATATTTGAAAAAGTCATTAACATTCCCTAAATTCTAGAGGTTGATTTCACCGTCGTCAAAATTAACCTGGGGCTGGTCAGGGCCTTCATCGGACCTGAGGATGGGGTTAACCGGTTTTCCTGGGGATCAATCCATGGGCTCGGTCTCAGGGATCAGGAGACAGAACTCAAAAGCCAGCAGGAGTGATGAGATTGCTACTGGCTACTACCAGCCAGAACTAATTCTGGCCAATGGTGAGGCTGTAGCTGGTGGAGACAGGGTTAGTATTGCCAACATAGAAGGCGTAGCGTCCTTGACTGAGTAAGCCGGGGGCATTAATGCTGCCACTGGCGCCACTGGCGCGATGGCACTCACTAAACCCGTTAGGGCCTTGAATCAGTAGGGTGAGACCACTGCTGCCGGTGACCCTAATGTCGAGGGAGACAAACTCCTGATTAACCTGTAGAAACTGGGTAGGACTATCCGGCAGCAGACCACAGTTAGAGGCTTGGGTAGGGTTAACCGACCCACTGATCTGCAGGGGCTGGGCTAGGGGAGTTTGACCTAGGGGTTGGGCCACAGCACTGGTGCCAGCTAACACCATTGCTAGACCTAAGCCCCAACTCAAAGTTGATAATGGAAAGGATTTCATAGGGGTTAGTGCCTCCTCAATTAACGATCGCCTAAACATCTATAGCTTGGCCCCAAACCCTGAGGACATCCTGGTTCGCTTAAGACGAACTCTGGATGGATTACCCCGGTAACAGAGGCTACAGCTATATCACCCTTTTATCCTAAGTAAGCTTCACGGGGATGTGCCAGTGACTGTGCCAGTTTCCCCGCCATACCGGGCAGGTGGTCACGCCGATCCCCTCGGATGGGGCCAGGGCCACAACCTGGATAGCTGAGTTGTCAGCCATTACAAAAAAAGGGGAAGTAGAAATTCACTTCCCCCTCTTTTCGTAATGGCAACCCGACTGGCCCTGGTGGCTTAACGGATGTATTCCTTGAGGATACTGTTACGATTGGGATGGCGCAGCTTACGTAGAGCCTTAGCCTCAATCTGCCGAATCCGCTCGCGGGTGACGTTGAAAATCTGGCCGATTTCCTCCAGGGTTTTCATCCGGCCATCGTCTAGCCCGTAGCGCAAGCGAAGGACATCCCGCTCCCGGGGGCTGAGGCTACCCAGGACACTTTCCAAATCCTCCCGTAGTAAGCTTTTGGAGACCTGATCCTCAGGGGTTTCACCATCAGACTCAATGAAGTCCCCCAGGCGAGAGTCTTCCTCTTTGCCGATGGGGGTTTCCAGGGAGATGGGGAGCTGGGCCGATTTGGCGATGAAGCGCAGCTTTTCGATGGTCATCTCCATGCGGGTGGCGATCTCTTCCTCCGTAGGCTTGCGGCCCAACTCCTGAGAGAGTAGCTTAGTAGTCTTCTTAATACGAGAGATGGTCTCGTAGAGGTGAACCGGTAGGCGAATGGTGCGGGACTGATCAGCGATCGCCCGGGTAATGGCCTGGCGAATCCACCAGGTGGCGTAGGTGGAAAACTTGTAGCCCTTCTCGTGATCAAATTTCTCAGCCGCGCGGATCAAGCCCAGGCTACCCTCCTGAATCAAATCCTGGAAAGATAGGCCCCGGTTCATATACTTCTTGGCGATGGACACCACCAGCCGGAGGTTGGATTGGACCATCCTATCCTTAGCCCGTCGGCCAATGTAGAGGCGACGACGGAAGCTAGCCAGAGTGAAGTCAGTACCTTCATCCTCAATAACCGCATCAGCCCATTCTCGATCTTGGGGAGCCCGCTGCAGGGCATCGATCAAGTCCTCCCGAATGCGCTCTAGCTTTAACAGGTCAGCAATCTTGCGGGCCAGCTCAATTTCCTCCTCTGCCCTGAGCAAACGGATGCGACCAATTTCCTGCAGATAAAGGCGGATCGAATCCTCAGTGTAGTGGCGCTTTTTAGTTTGAGTTCGACGGCGAGTGGTTTTACCCTTAGATACCTTGGGGTCTGCCTCATCATCATCTTCCTCTTGAGCAGTAAAGTTCTCGTCCCCATCGGTATCTATCAATAGCTCGATATCGGCTTCGGGATCCATAGTTTCGAGCAAATGGTTTGCTTGGGTCATGCCGCGATCCTCATGCTCCTTAAAATTCAAAACAAAAACTGTGATCAGCAGATTAACTCTTTGGAAAAGATAGAAGACAGATGAACATAAATGCCCTGGCCCAAACTAGGCCAAAAGGCTCAAGAATAGGCTGGCATAGGTAGGACCTATTCCCAACCGTTGACCATCTCAGTTCTCTCCGCTCATCAGTTGAACCTGTGGGAAAACTCCCAACTACCACGGCTAAAGGGGACAGGCTAGTATGGGTGGACTTCACTACCCAGCAATGGATGATTGCCGCCCCTTAACTCCTCCAATTTTAACCGTAATTTTAGGGGATGTACCACCCCCCTTGGCATTTGTAAGGAATAGCTGTAAGCCCGGATAGGCCTGACCCTTAATCTCAAGTGAGTTAACCTTACCCAAATCTAGGACCAGAGATCAAGAATGTCCGATGGTTAAGACCAGATGGTTGATGGTGTTGTCCCTGGGATAATCTCAGTAGATCGCAAAATTGAATCTGGGTAATTCTGGAGAAACCCTTAAGGTAATCTCTGGACCTAAATCTAAACAAGCGATTTCTGAAGCTTCTGTATGGCGTTGCTAGGCGGATAATAAGGAGGCTTATAGTGGTTTTCAGGCGAGGGATGCATGATCCTCCAGCAGCCGAAAAGGCTTTTAGGGCTGAAGATACACCCCTCTGCGGAAAGCTACCATAGACACGAAAATTCTTGCCTCGATCAGGAGATACTCCCATGCCAAATGGTAAGCCAAACATTCTCATTCTCTGGGGCGACGACGTGGGCTGGTGGAATATCAGCTACAACAGTCGTGGCCAGATGGGCTATCGTACCCCCAATATTGACCGGGTGGCCAACGAAGGGGTGGCCTTTACCGATTACTATGCCCAGCAAAGCTGTACCGCTGGACGGGCCGCCTTTATCTGTGGCCAAAACCCGATTCGTACTGGCCTCACCAAGGTGGGCATGCCCGGTGCCGATGTCGGCCTACAAAAGGAAGACCCTACCATCGCTGAACTGCTGAAGCCTCTGGGTTACACCACTGGTCAGTTTGGCAAAAATCACCTGGGGGATAAGGACGAATTCCTACCCACCATGCACGGCTTTGATGAATTTTTTGGCAACCTTTACCACCTCAATGCTGAGGAGGAGCCTGAGGATGCAGACTATCCGAAGGATCCCGCCTTTAAGCAGCGCTTTGGCCCCCGGGGGGTGTTGCACTGCTGGGCCGATGGCCAGGGCGGTCAGCGCATCGAAGATACCGGCCCCCTGACCAAGAAACGGATGGAAACCGTTGATGATGAGGCTACCCACCATGCCCTCAATTTCATTGACAAGAGCCACCAGGAGGGTAAGCCGTTTTTCCTCTGGTATAACACCACCGCCATGCACTTCCGCACCCACTGTGCCGACAAGCACAAGGGCAAGAGCGGCCAGGGCGACTACAACGATGTCATGGTGGCCCACGATGAGCACATCGGTGAAATGCTCAATAAGCTAGACGAGTTGGGGATTACCGAAGACACCATTGTTATGTACTCCACTGACAATGGCCCCCACTACAACACCTGGCCTGATGCCGGTATCACTCCCTTCCGCAGTGAGAAGAACACCAACTGGGAGGGGGGTTGGCGGGTACCGGCCTTCGTGCGCTGGCCGGGCAAGTTCCCGGCGGGTTCGGTGCTCAATGGTCTGGTGACTCATCAGGATTGGTTACCCACCCTACTGGCCGCCGCCGGCGTGGCGGATGTGAAGGAGCAGTTGTTGAACGGCTATGCCGCTGGCGATCGCAGCTACCGGGTCCACCTGGACGGCTTTAACATGCTGCCCTACCTCAGTGGCGAAGTTCAGGAAAGCCCCCGCAAGTCCTTCTTCTACATCAGTGACGATGGCGATATCTTGGCCATTCGCTACGAGGATTGGAAGGTGGTGCTGATGGAGCAGCGGGCCAAGACCCTGCAGTGCTGGTTTGAGCCCTTTGTGTCCCTCCGTGCTCCCAAGATCTTCAACCTGCGCCGGGATCCCTTTGAGCGGGCCGACGAAAACTCCAATACCTACTGGGATTGGGTGATCACCCATGCCTACCTGATCTACGGCATGCAGGGGTTAGTGGCCCAACAGATCGAGGCCTTCCAGAAGTTTCCGCCGCGGCAAAAACCCGCTGCCTTTAACCTGGATGTGGTAATGAGTCAGCTGGAGGAATCCAGCGGCGGTCGTAACCACTAACCCTTCTCCTTACCCAGGCAGAGCGGGCCTGCATCCTCAGGGGGTGCAGGCCTTTTTGGCAATGATTTAGGGTCCTTCTTCATCATTTTGGCCAATCCAGACATCGGCATCCAGTTCCACCAGGTCTAGGAGAGCTTCACCAATCAATCCAGCCTCACCACTGATCCCTAGATCAAACCAACCATCCTCCTGACCATCCGCCCCCAGCAGGGCGGCTTGAATATTAACCCTGAGACCATAGCGACTGACCAGGTTAGAAATAATCGGTTCGCCGTGGTAGGTCTTGGGAATTCTCAGGCGCACCTGGGTTTCGGTCTTGCCCTGGGCTGATCGCAGTTTCAAGGCTTCCAGGCCCAGGCGGGGAGATAGGGTGCCCATGGGGATAAACTCCTTAATGATAGGTACGACGGACGTGGGTATTACGCTCTAGCAGGTATTTCAGCACCAGGGTGACCACCGCCAGGCACCCCAGCAGCAGGGCAGCGCCGTAGGCAGCCGGGTTATCGTACTGGGCGTGGGCTTCTTCAATAAACAGGGGCAGGGTCTGGGTTTTACCGGTGATGTTGCCCGAGACTACCGCTACGGCGCCAAACTCCCCCATGGCCCGGGCGTTACAGAGAATCAATCCGTAGAGTAGGCTCCACTTGATGGAGGGCAGGGTAACTCGCCAGAAGGTCTGCCAGGAGGTTGCCCCCAGGGTGGCGGCGGCCTCCTCCTGTTCAGTGCCGCTTTCCTCCAGGGCGGGCAAAACCTCGCGGGCGATAAAGGGCATGGTGACGAAGATAGTGGCCATGACGATGCCCGGCAGGGCGAAGATGATCTTGATCTCCCCCGCCTGTAGCAGGGGCCCAAACCAGCCATTGTTGCCGTAGAGCAACACCAGCATTAAACCGGCCACCACCGGGGAGATGGAGAAGGGTAGGTCGATAATGCTGATCAAAAGGGTGCGACCGGGAAAGGTCTTATTGGCGATCGCCAGGGCCGCACAGAGCCCAAACACCGTATTCAGGGGCACCGTGATCAGGGTGGCGATCAAGGTAAGCCGCAGGGCATTGAGGAAAAACCGGCTGGTAAACACCGTCCCCAGGGAAGCCCAGCCTCCCTTAAGGGCCTGGACCACCACATTTAAGGCCGGCACCAGCAACAGCAGGGCCAGGTAGGCCACCACCAGGCTAATCAGGCCCCACTTCACCCAATTCACCCTGGGGCGGGCGGCGGTTGGGGTCAGGCCCCGGGAGGGGGGGAGAACATCGGTCATAGGTAACGGCGTCCTTGGGATTGCAGGAAATTAATCAGTAGCAAGGCTAGCAGGGAAATCAGCAGCAGCACTGACCCCACCACCGTAGCGCCGGCGTAGTCAAACTGCTCCAGCCGCTGAATAATCAGCACCGGGGCGATCAGGTCTTTAAAGGGAATGTTGCCGGCAATAATCACCACCGACCCGTACTCCCCCACCGCCCGGGAAAACCCCAGGGCAACACCGGTCAAAATCGCTGGCATCAGGGGTGGCAGCAGCACTCGCCAAAAGGTCTGCCAGGGGGAAGCCCCCAGGGACCAGGCAGCCTCCTCCGCCTCCGCCTCCATTTCCTGCAAAACCGGCTGTACCGTCCGCACCACAAAGGGTAGGGAAATAAAAATCATCGCCACCAGCACCCCCAGGCGGGTGAAGGACACCTTAATGCCGTAGGGGGCTAGCAGTCCACCGATCCAACCGTTATTGCTGTAGATGGTCGAAAGGGTCAGGCCGGCCACCGCCGTCGGCAGGGCAAAGGGTAGATCGATGACGGCGTCTAAAAAACGCTTACCTGGAAACTCATAGCGCACCAGCACCCAGGCGGTGATCAGCCCCGCCACGCCGTTAATCGCCCCCGCCGCCAGGGCGGTGAGAAAGGTGACGTTGTAGGTGGAGAGGGCCACCGGGTCCGTAGCAATCCGCCAGATCTCGGCGGGACTGAGGGTCAGGGCCCTGAGCAGGAGGGCCACCATGGGAATAAATAGAAAAAACGTCAGGTAAACCCAGGTGATGCGCCAGGGCCAACTGAGGGACTGCAGGGGTGAAGGGATCATGGCCGGGGGAAAGAAGGGGAGCAGGGGAAGCCGGGCAGGGCTAAGGGGTAGCCCTTGCCCTCTGGGGTATCTAACCTACTTGCCGACCTGGGCTTGCACCTGATCGAAGATGGCGCCATCGGCGAAGAATTTTTTATTGATCTCGCTCCAGCCCCCCAGGTCAGCGATGGTAAACAGGGTTTTGATGGCCGGAAACTGCTGGGCAAACTCCTGGGCGACGCTGTTGTCAACCGGCCGGAAGCCCACCTTGGCAAACTCTCGCTGGGCTTCGGGGGTAAATAGAAACTGGACGAAGGCCTCCGCCACCTCCCGGGTGCCATGCTTATCCACGTTGGCATCCACCACAGCGATGGGGTTGTCGATGGAAATATTCACATCGGGGATGATGTAGGGCTGCACCTCACCCTTTTGGGCCGCTAGCAGCACCTCGTTTTCGTAGTTAATCAGCACATCCCCCTGCCCGCGGGTATAAAAGACATCGGTGGCCTCCCGGGCATCCTTTGGCAGTACGGGCACGTTCTTGTAGATATTGGTAACAAAGTCCAGAGCCTCGGCCTCACTCTTGCCCGCCTGGGTTTTATAGCCCCAGGCGCCCAGGAAATTCCACTTAGCGCCGCCGGAGGTTTTGGGGTTAGCGGTGACCACCGCGACATCCCCCCGGGCCAGGTCATCCCAACCCTTGACGTTTTTGGGGTTGCCCTCCCGTAACACCAGGGCCGCCACCGACCTATGGACAATGGCGTCGTTGGGGGCTTCCTGCTCCCAGCCGGGCTCAATCAACCCTCCCTCCTGGAGCTTTTTCGTATCCCCCGCCAGGGCCAGGGCCGCCACATCCGCCTCCAGCCCATCCAGAATAGCCCGGGTCTGGGAACCGGAGCCACCGTAGCTCTGGTTAAACTCCACCTCCTGGCCGGTCTTTTCCTTCCACTGGGCGGCGAACTTGGGAATGATCTGTTCGTAGGCGGCCTGGGTGACGGCGTAGCTGACCAGGGTGAGTTCCACCTTTTGCCCGGCCTTTTCCGGGGGGGCAGGGCTGGTGGCGGTGTCTGGGGCACCGCTACCGCAGGCGGAGATCGCCCCCACCACACCCAGGCCCAGGGCAAACTGCAGGACGGCCCGCCGCGATCGCCGCCCGGCCCGGGAACTCAAAATCGAGGCCAGGGCTGCCTGGCTGGTGTTGGTTTGGGGTTGCAGCGGATCAGGCAACGTCATGACAAAATCTCCCACAAAATCTACGACATTCCCATCGACTTTCCGACGGTAGGACAAACTGTATCACAAAAATTCTAGTTTTATTTCTACTTCAATTCAGTTTCGTTTCAATATAGTTTGATACTTAGCTGCGATTAATATCTGCTATAGTTGGATTCTGACTTCGCTCTGGCTAGGTGACGACCCGGGTCGGATGCTGGATGAGGTGGGGATTGGCGACCTGGTCACTCTCTGGCTACGGGCTGCTGATTCCTGAATTGCTAGCCCATCCATGCCTCCCGGCTCAAGTCGATACCCTTATCTATTGCATCTGGATCGAGTTCAAACGTTCGCACTAGCGGGGGAAAACTATGGGTATTAAGGTAGAAAATGTTGCCAAGCGTTTTGGCGACTTCCAGGCCCTGCATCCGATTGATATTGAGATCCAAAGTGGGTCCCTGGTGGCCCTGCTGGGGCCCTCGGGGTCGGGCAAGTCTACCCTGCTGCGGGTGATTGCCGGTCTAGAGCAACCCGACACCGGTAAGATCTACATTTCCGCCCAGGACGCCACCTACAAGCCGGTGCAAGACCGCCATGTGGGCTTTGTGTTTCAACACTACGCCCTGTTTAAGCATCTAACGGTGCGTAAAAATATTGCCTTCGCCCTGGAGCTACAGAAGTGGTCGAAGGACCGGGTTAAACACCGGGTGGATACCCTGCTGGACCTGGTGCAATTGGGGGGGTTGGGCGATCGCTATCCGGCCCAGCTCTCCGGTGGCCAGCGACAACGGGTGGCCCTGGCCCGGGCCCTGGCGATCGAACCCCAGGTGCTGCTGCTAGACGAGCCCTTTGGCGCCCTCGACGCCAAGGTCCGTAAGGACCTGCGGGATTGGCTGCGTCGCCTCCACCAGGAGGTCCAGGTCACCACCGTGTTTGTTACCCACGACCAGGAAGAGGCCATGGAAATTGCCAACGAGATTGTGGTGATGAATGACGGCCAGGTAGAACAGGTGGGATCCCCAGCGGAGGTTTACGAAAACCCCGCCAGCCCCTTTGTGATTAGCTTCATTGGTGCCGTTAATGTGCTGTCTCCAGATAAAACCTGGCAGTCCTTGCATCGAGAAGCCCCCACCACCGCCGAGATATTTCTGCGGCCCCACGACATTGAGGTGTTTCTAACCCCTCAAGACGCCAGCCTGGAGGCCACCATTAACCACATCATTCACCTGGGTTGGACCATTCGGGTGGAGCTCACCCTCGACAATGGTCACCCCATCACCGCCCACCTCAACCGTGACCAGTACGATCAATTAGGCTTGAGGGAGGGACAACGGGTTCACCTGCGGGCGCGGCTGATTCGTAGCTTTCAGGAGGCCCCGGGCCAGACCGTGGCCCATGGATTAGGGATTTAAGCTATCCATTCAGTCAAAACACAGACTGGGTTGGTCAAAGCATTTGCTGCGGAGCCCTTGGAACCTTAGTGTGAGCTTGGTCGGAAACCTTAGAGTTCGAGCAGATTCAAGCACGCTGCTCAAACTAGAGTGGCCTGGGTTTAAAGCTGTAGCAGGTGATGAATTCACCACCTGCTTAAGAGGTTGAAGGAGGAATGCTGAACCAACCTAACCAATCCGCAACAGTTCCACATCAAACAGTAGGGTGGCATTGGCGGGAATCACGCCGCCAGCTCCCCGGCTGCCGTAACCCAGCTCGGGGGGGATCACTAACTGGCGCCGCCCCCCGACGCGCATGGTACCGACCCCCTCATCCCAGCCCTTAATCACCTGGCCCACGCCAATCTGGAAGGTAAAGGGACGGCCGCGATCGCGGGAACTGTCAAACTGAGTGCCATCCTCCAGGGTGCCGGTGTAATGCACCGTCACCCGCTGACCCGGCTTAGGCATGGCGCCCGTGCCCTCCACTAGGTCAGTGTATTGCAGACCAGAGGCGGTGGTGACCGGTGCGGCTTGCCCCTCAGCCGGAGCCACAGGGGCGGGTTCCGCCAGCAAATCTGCGGCCGTTCCAGGTGACTCTACCGCCGCACTAGCCAGGCTGGTTGGCGTCACCGTCGTGGTCACCTCCTCCGTCTCCCCTAAATTAACCGCCGTGGCTACAGCCTGGGAACCGGTAAACTGGGCCGCTAGCAGGACTAAACAACAGGTCACCAGCACTACCAGACTAATCAAAATTTCTTGCACGCCCCTTCTCCCAAATTCTTTGCCAAGGTTTATTGATAGTCATAGTATAGCTTTGGCCAGAACCCTTAGGACAGAGCGGATCAGGTCAAGCCAGCCCTGGTCAAACAAAACAAAATCCCCCTACCCCAGCCTTCCAAGTGGCACAATAGCGAAGGCTTTCACCTGCAAGGGGGCGGAGGCGCGCCAGAACGCCTACCCTAGGATTGGTTTTGACCAACAAACCCTGTCCTAAGCCTCTGGCTAACATTGATTCTGGCTAACACTATAAATTCGAGACCTTACCACCATGACCCAGGCCATTACCCTAAACCTCTCGGAGGGATCGGTGCGGTTCAACTTCTCCACCACCGCTGCCCAGGATCTCCAGACCGCCCTCACCCATCTGCGCAGTCAATGGCAGGGGCCCGCCGCCGCTGGCCAACGGCAACCCCTGGAGTACCGACACACCGGCGATGTATTTTTAGAGATTTTCTGTAACCCCAATATCTGGCCCAATGCCTTCGCCGCCAAGGTCCTGATTACCCTGCGGGACGATCGCATCCGGCTCACCACCGAAGCCAGTCTCTCCCAGCTCCAGGAGGACCTCAGCCAGTACCTGGGGTAGGGAGCTTTCCTGGAAGAACCCTGGCCACCCAGGAAAAGGACCCGTGGGAGTGACTAGGCCTGAAAATTGACAATTCGGCCAAAGTCCCCGGGATCTAAACTGGCCCCACCCACCAGGGCGCCGTCAATCTCCGATTGGGCCATCAACTCATCCACGTTGCCAGGCTTAACGGACCCACCGTACTGAATGGTGACTTCGGGGTTTTTGAGTAATCCACGGATAACCCCAATCACCCGATTGGCCTCCTCGGCTTCGCAGGTGTCACCGGTGCCGATCGCCCAAATCGGCTCGTAGGCAATCACCAGGTGAGTTTGATCCACCCCCGCTAACCCCTTTTCAACCTGGTGGGTAATCACCGTTTCAGTCTCTCTGGCGTCCCGCTGTTGCTTGGTTTCCCCCACACAAAGAATAGGGGTTAAGCCACAGCGCTGGGCCTGAAGCAGTCGCAGGTTGACGGTCTGATCGGTGTCACCAAAGTATTGCCGACGCTCACTGTGGCCCACAATCACATAGCGCACCCCCAGTTCCCGCAGCATCTGCCCGGATATTTCCCCGGTGTAGGCTCCCTCTGATTCCCAGTGAATATTTTGGGCCCCCACCTTCACCCGGGCACCGTGCAACCCTTGGGAGAGGGCGTTGAGGTCGGTAAAGGGAACACAGAGGACCACCTCCCGATCACTGGGGGTATCCTTCAGATGAGCCAGAAAGCGATTCACGAAGTCCAGGGTTTCCGCCTGGGTTTTATACATTTTCCAGTTGCCAGCAATAATAATGTCGCGCACGGTGCTCTAGGGCCAATGATGGTTTATATACTGAGTTGCATCCTATCTAAGAAAGGCACCCCGAATCAAATTCTTCTATACTCCAGTCAGGGAAATCTCCCTACCCAGAGTCAAGTATGCTCAAACCCGCTTCCCAGCCAGGGGATGGACAGTATAAAGATGTTCTGGTACTTTCGCAAGGGAGAATCCAGGATGGTCAGGTTGCTTCAATGACGGATCAGGCTGCTAAGCCCTGCAAGAGTAGTACCAGCTATTAGTTAACCCCGACCACTGAGGGCGCGATCGGTTTCCCGTTTCTCCTGCTTCTGTTTCAGGGCTTCGCGCTTATCGTGGAGTTTCTTGCCGCGGGCCAGGCCAATGCTAACCTTAATCCAGCCCCCCTTCAGATAAACCTTCAGGGGCACCAGGGTGAGGCCCTTTTGTTCCACCTTGCCGATTAGTTTACGAATCTCGTCACGGTGAAGGAGTAACCGTCGCGGCCGCCTCGCTTCGTGGTTATAGGCTTTGTTGGTCATGGTGTGGGGGGAAATGTGAACATTTTGTAGCCACAGTTCTCCGTCCCTGAGTTGGGCGTAGCCGTCCCGCAGGTTTGCCTTACCCTGGCGAATGGACTTTACCTCCGACCCCAGTAGCTCCACCCCGGCTTCGTAGGTTTCTAAAATTTCGTACAGATGTCGGGCCTGGCGGTTATCGCTCAGAACTTTATACCCACTACTGGAATCGGCCATCGCATTCCCCTACTCCACCACCACCCGCCACTCGTGGAGTTCATAGTTAACGCAGCGGTACTTAATTAGCGGATCGGCAGCAACAATGGCTTCGGCTTCGGCCATAGAAACTGCTTGAAAGATCAGCATACCACCTCCATATTCAGCCCAGTAACCGCTTTTCGCCTGGTGACCCCGGTCAATCAGGTCCCTAACGTAGGCCAGGTGATCGGGCACGTATTGGTCGAAGGTGGCCTTGTCAACCACCCCTCTTTCGATTTTGACAAACCAGGGCATAGGCTAGCAGTAAGGAGACGTACGGTTTACCGGCAACCAGGGCTGGGGGCAGCCCTGGGAGGGGAGTTCTGGCAAAGGCCATCCATAATTCCCATAGTCCCTTGACATTCCAGAAAACAGTAGCTTAAGATACAGAAAATAAATCGTTCATCCTTTGCAAGGTGTTTTAGTGGGCTTTGCAGGGACGGAAGTAGGGGTTGATCCCCCCGAAGGAACGCGCCCCAATTTTTGGATCAATCTACTACGTTGATCATTTTGGAGGCGACATTATGAAACTCACCTATCGCGGCATTAGTTACGACTATACTCCCCCCACTGTGGAGTTTACCCCTAGCAACGAAGTTGGCAAGTTCCGAGGCCTTGACATTCGCTTTCGCGCCCTGAAGAAGGCTCCAGTGCAGCAGTCCACCCTGGATTTGGTTTATCGTGGGGTGGCCTACAGTACTCATTCGGCTCAGCCATCGATCAGCCAGGCAGGGGCGGCCGCCCCTACCCCCGTCCAACCCGTTAAGGCAGGACTGGTCAAAACCGAAGACAAGGCCCGGCTGATGATGATGAACCGCCATCGCTCCGTCAAGCAGCGTCAGCAATCGATGCTGACCCGCCTGGCAACGGAGGCGGGGCTGGCTTAGGGTGCATCTAACTACTGGAACCCCATCCAGGGCAAGGTTCACCCCAGTTTTTGGGCCACCTGCAGCCGCAGCGGTGCTGCAGTCAGCTAGCCCACTGCCCGTGAATTAGCCCTACCTCCCCAGGCCCCCAGAGATAAACTTTCTGGGGGCTTGCCATGGGGCTATTCCGTCAGGCGAGGACGATGGCCGTGGAATCGATAGCGCCAGTAGTCCTGGAGAATGCGATCGTGGTCGAAGCAGAGTTGGTGGGGTTGCTCCCAGGGCTGGATGATGGCGGCGGTCTTAGCATCGTCCCCGGCCACGGGGTCTGCCCTGGCCGTGGCCAGGAATACCACGCTGAGGGTATGCTGGCGCAGATCCCGCCGGGGGTCAGAGTAGACGGCAAATTGTTCCACCAGGGTGACCGCCAGCTGGGTTTCCTCCAGGGCCTCGCGACGAGCAGCGGTTTCCACCGATTCTCCGTAGTCCACAAAGCCCCCGGGCAAGGCCCACCCCAGGGGCGGATGGTGACGCTCGATCAAGACAATGGGCCGGTGGGGGCGATGCATCAGCTCAATGATCAGGTCCACCGTGGGGGTAGGGTTTCGATAGGCGGTCATGGCGGGAAAAAAGTGAACGAATAGGGGGATCGAACACCCACCTGGGCGGGCTGATCATGAACCATCGCTATGGTACAGTCAACTGGAATCCCCTAGGACTAACTATGCCCTTTCCCAGAGCCAGCGGCATCCTACTACACCCCACCAGTTTCCCCAGCCCGTGGGGGATCGGCGATCTCGGTGCGGCCGCCTATGCTTTTATCGATTTTCTAGAGGAAACTGGCCAGCAACTCTGGCAGGTGCTGCCCCTGGGCCCACCGGGACACGGTAACTCCCCCTATATGGGCTATTCCTCCATGGCAGGCAACCCCCTGCTGATTAGCTTAGACCCGCTCTGCGATCGCGGCCTGCTAACCCCTGACCAGTTCGGAGAGCTGGGGTCCCTACCCACCGATGAGGTGGCCTTTGATCGGGTGGTGCCCCTCAAGACCGCCCTGCTGGAGCAGGCGGCCCAGGGTTTCCTGGCCCAGGCGGATGTCTCGGAGCAGCAGGAGTTTGAGCAGTTTTGTCAGGATTGCCACTTCTGGGTGGAGGAATTCGCCTTTTTCATGGCCCTCAAGCAGGCCTTTGGCGGCGTCAGTTGGACCGAGTGGGAGGCCCCCCTGGCCCGTCGTCAGCCGGAGGCCCTGGCGGTGTGGCGGCAACGCCTGGCCAGGGAGATTTTTTGCCATAAGTTTCTGCAGTTCGAGTTTCATCGGCAGTGGCGGGCCCTCAAGCAGTACGCCAACCAGCGACAGATTCAAATCATTGGCGACATTCCGATCTACGTCGCCCACGACAGCGTGGATGTCTGGGCCTTTCCGGAGAACTTCATGATCGACCCCGATACCCTGGCCCCCGCCCAGATGGCCGGGGTCCCCCCCGATTATTTCAGTGCCAACGGTCAGCTCTGGGGTAACCCCACCTACAACTGGGAACAGTTGCAATCCCAAGGTTTTGACTGGTGGATCCAGCGATTTAGAGCCCTGCTAGATTACGTCGATCTGGTTCGGGTAGACCATTTCCGGGGTCTGCAGGCCTACTGGGCCGTACCCGCCGGAGAGACCACCGCCATCTACGGGGAGTGGGTTGAGGCCCCTGGAGCTGAGTTATTTGAGGCGATCGCCGCTGAGCTAGGTAGTCTACCCATTTTGGCGGAGGACCTGGGGGTAATCACCCCAGAGGTGGAGGAACTACGGGACCGGTTTGGGTTTCCGGGCATGAAGATTCTGCAGTTTGCCTTTGGCTCCGATAGTGGTAACCCCTACCTGCCCACCAACTACGTCCACAACAGTGTCGTCTATACCGGTACCCATGATAACAACACCACGGTGGGGTGGTTTGAGACCCTGCCTAGCTACGAGCAGGACCGCCTGCTGCTCTACACCGGTTGTTTCTGTGTTGAGGGGATACATTGGACCCTGATTCGCCTGGCCCTGATGTCCGTGGCCAACCAGGCGATTATTCCCCTGCAGGATATCCTGGGCTACGGCAGCGACTCCCGCATGAATCGCCCTGGGGAGGCGGAGGGAAACTGGAGTTGGCGTTACCCCGCTGATGCCCTCAGCTCCGAGGTGCGTCAGCGGTTACAGGCCTTAACGGCGCTGGCCAACCGGGCTGCCCCCCCCAGGCCATGGCCCTCGGAGTCCGAGACGATGGCCTGATACCTATACCGGATCTTCCTCCAGGTCGACCTCCTCCTCCAGATCGGGAGCTTCCTCGACTACCACGGCCCCACCGGATATGGCCAGTTTCTCCCGCACCTGGGCCTCTACCCTGGTGGCAAAGGCCTTATCTTCAATCAGGCGCAGAACCGTATTATCCCGTCCTTGGGCGACGTTATCCCCCTCGTAGCTATACCAGGCCCCCTTGCGCAGAATCACACCGGTCTGCTCCGCCAAATCCACCAGACAGCCCATGGTGGAAATCCCCTGGCCAAAGAGGATGTCAAACTCGGCGATGCGGAAGGGGGGGGCAACTTTATTTTTGGCCACCTTCACCTTGGCCCGGATACCGTATTCCTCCGTACCCTTTTTAAGGGTTTGGATGCGACGGATATCTAACCGCACCGAGGCGTAGAACTTGAGGGCATTACCGCCGGTGGTGGTTTCGGGGTTACCGTAGGACACGCCGATTTTTTGTCGCAGCTGGTTAAGGAAAATCACCGTACACTGGGATTTGCCAATGCTGCCGGTAATTTTTCGTAGGGCCTGGCTCATCAGACGGGCCTGGAGACCAACGTGGGCATCCCCCATTTCCCCTTCGATTTCCGCCCGGGGCACCAGGGCGGCGACGGAGTCCACCACCACCACATCAATGGCGGAGGATCGCACCAGCTGATCAACCACCTCCAGGCCCATTTCACCGGTGTCAGGTTGGGAGACCAGCAGCTCATCAATATTTACCCCCAGGGCCTGGGCATAGACCGGATCCAGGGCATGCTCCGCATCCACAAAGGCGGCCACCCCGCCGGTTTTTTGCACCTCCGCCAGGGCGTGGAGGGCAACGGTGGTCTTCCCAGAGCTCTCGGGGCCGTAGATCTCGATAATTCGACCCTTGGGCAAACCGCCCCCCAGGGCTAAATCAAGGGTGAGGGCACCCGTGGGGATGGTTTCCACCTTCATGCGGGCTGCATCTCCAAGACGCATGATAGAACCCTTACCAAAATTGCGCTCAATCTGGTTAAGCACCAGGGAAAGCGCCTTCTGTTTTTCCGAAACCTCGTTATTTTTGGAAGCCATAGCTGTCTGGAAATAGGGGGAAAAGAAAGCAACGCAAACAATCAGCGGGGGATGCACAGGTTGAGCGGGCTAGCTAGCCCTAGTAAACCCCGAGCCTGGGCAAAAGTCTAACTGCAAACTATAGCTTTGGCCAGAACGCTTAGGATAGGGAGAGTCGCTCAATTGGGTGTCTCCTAGGAGGAGACCAGTACTTGGCGGCATCAATTCGACAGCCCCTTGAGAGGGTCAGTAGTCAGGGGTCAGGGGAAGCGGATCTATTTACGGTGGAGGCTCCTAGCTGACAGGCTAGTGCCTTGTCTTTCTGAAACCAATATAGTACACTTGAACCATTAAGGCAAGCCCTAGGGGCAATGGCGAGGTGAATTACCCATGGTAACCCGTTCTTTAATTCATGTTTCCGTATTTCCTGGTTGGATTGCCGGTGTGACCTATCACCGGGGGGAGGGCTATCGCTGCTGGGTGATTAATCCCGATCTAGCGGTGCTGAACGATGGTGAAATTTACCCCAGTAGCCAGGCGGCGATCGCCGCTGGTCGTCAATTCATTCACTATTCCATCGAGGCTGGGTCCTCCGGTTAGTCGGGGCGACGCCCCTAGCCAGCTGAGGGGGTGGGGTTTAGGGGGGAGATGTTTTTACTGCGAAAAGTGATGGTGGCGCCATCGTTAGACTGCTCCACCACCAACAGCGGGGTGGGTTTAGCCTTTTGATCCCAGTGGATATGGGCAATGCGGCCCTGGATAGTCGGTTGCCAGTGGCTATCCTCCAGGGATGAGTCCATAAAGTTCTCAATGCAACTGATTAATTCCTTGATGGTGGCGGAGGTGGTTTGGGTGGGTAATTTAGCTAACTTGATTTGAATGCGGAAGAGCACCCGTTGGTTAGCCGTGGGGCTATCGTTGAGTTTGTATTCTATGTCAAAGATTTCGTCCACCACGCGGGCCCTGGCCCCCAATCCCCTGGGATTGGGGGAGGAGCGCAGGGCCGCGGTAATTTTCTGTTTTACCTTAGCCTTAAGTTGATTCACAATCACGGCATGGAAAAATTCCTCCTCCATGCGCAGGCGCAGGTAGTCCAGGTTAAACTCCCGGGAGTGGATCAGGTCAGGGTTGCGCTCCATCTTGCTAAGGGTCTGCAGCGCCATTTTCATCTTTTTGCGTAGATCCTGGTTAAGGTAGCGCTCTCGCTGCAACTGCTGGGTCAGTCGACGAATTTGCCGATAGCTATGGAGTCTAACCAGCAGCACGGCCACTATGCCTAGCCCTGTGCCGATCATCCACAGCTGAGGGTTCTTTAGGACAGTTGGTAGACCCTGTTCACCAACAACGGTGGTTATGGCGATAGGTACAAGCATGACTAGAACTTTAAGGTAAGTGACCAAACGATAAAGATTGGATTTATATTTCCCAAAAGTCTATTCCTGATCTACCCCAGGGTGAATTTCTGGCCTAGGCTGCCGTCAGGCCACGATGGCGAAGTAGGGCCTCCGGGCTGGGTTCTCGACCGCGGAAGCGCTTAAATACCTGCATGGGATGGTGACTGCCCCCCAGGGATAGGACCGTATCTCGAAATCGCTGGCCAATTTCCATCAGGGCGGTTTGGTCGTCAAGGTCCGCCTCTTCAAAGGCCGCGAAGGCATCGGCGCTGAGCACCTCGGCCCAAAAGTAGCTGTAGTAGCCGGCGGCGTAGCCCCCGGCAAAGATATGGCTAAAGGAGCAGAGGAAGACATCCTCCGGTAGGGGTGGCAGGACGGAGGACTGGCGGGCAATGCGTTGGCTGAGGTCGGTAACGCTATCATCCCCACCAGGATGATAGCGGTGGTGCAATTCCAGATCGGTCCAGCCAAAGCGAACCTGGCGCAGGGTAGCGGTGCCGGTCATAAAGGTGCGGGCCGCCAGCAGCTTTTGGTAAAGGTCCTCGGGGAGGGGTTCGCCGGTTTGGTAATGACGGGCCAAACCGAGCAGGGTAGGGCGATGGTAACACCAGTTTTCCATGAACTGACTGGGGAGTTCCACCGCATCCCACTCAATATTATTAATACCAGCGGCACCAGGATAATCGACCTCAGTCAGCATGTGCTGTAGGCCATGACCAAGCTCATGGAAGAGGGTTTCCACTTCGGCAAAGGTCATCAAGCTGGGTTTGCCGTCGATGGGAGGCACCTGGTTGCAGACCAGGTAGGCAATGGGTAACCGCACTGTGCCATTGATTTTGGCACGGCTGATACATTCGTCCATCCAGGCGCCGCCACTTTTTTCGGCGGGACGGCTGTAGGGATCGAGGTAAAAGTGGGCGATCGGTGCTTGCTGACTGTTGAGCACCTGAAAGTAGCGCACATCAGGGTGCCAAACTGGGGCCTGGCCATCGGCCGGAATAATGGTAATGGCAAAGATGCGGTGAGCCAGGGCAAAAAGACCCTCCAATACCTGGGGCAGGGGAAAGTAGGGACGCAATTCTTCGTCCTTAAGGCCGTAGTCCTGCTCCCGAATGCGCTCCGCCCAAAAAGCAATATCCCAATGGGTGAGGTGATCGGCCTCCGCTGTCCCCTGGGCCTTGGCAAAGCACCGCAGCTGATCTAACTCAGTGGTGGCCCGATCGTAGCTGGCCTGGCGCAACCCCTCCATGAGTTCGTAGACGGCCTCCACCGAGGGGGCCATTTTACTAGCCAGACTCAGTTCGGCGAAGGTACTGTAGCCCAGAATCTGGGCCATTTCATGGCGCAGCTCGAGAATTCGATCAATGTGCTCCCGGTTGTCGTAGGCACCGCTGGAGGCTCGAGTAATATGGGCGCGATAAACCTGCTCCCGCAGATCCCGATGCCGGCTATGCTGCATAAAGGGGCCAAAACTGGGGTAGTCAAGGGTAATACGCCAGGGACCAGTGGCGGTAGTGGCATCAGGATAACCCGCCTCTCGTGCGGTCTGAGCCGCCAGGGCCAGTAAACTCTCCGGTAGGCCCTCCACCTCTGCAGCGGTGGTGAGGTGCAAACTAAAGGCCTTGGTGGCATCCAGGAGGTTGTTGGAAAACTGGGTAGAGCGTTCCGCCAGGGCTTGCTGAATCTCGTTAAAACGATCGCCGCGATCGCCCTCTAGCCCCACCCCAGATAGCTCCGCCTCCCGCAGGGCCGCCTCCAGGATGCGCTGCTGGGCCGAATCCAGACTATCCCAGCTATGGCTGGATTGCATGACCTTCATGCCGTCATAGATGGGGCGACTCTGGGCTAGCCGGTTTTCAAACTCCACCAGGGCGGGCTGAATGGCCTCATAGGCAGCCCGCAACTCAGGACTATTTTTAACCCCCATTAAATGACCGATCACCCCCCAACTCCAATGCAGTCGTTCTTGAATTAAATTGAGAGGCTCCATCAGCCCAGGCCAAGTAGGGCAGAAGTCCTGCTCTAAGGCTTCCAGCTTAAGGGTTAGCTCGGCCAGTAGGGCCGCAACCCCAGGCTGAATATGGGATACATTAATTTCGTCAAAGGGGGGAACCCCGACCCCGATCAGCAGCGGGTTGAGCAACAAGCCAGAAGATGCCATAACCAAACCAATAGTCAATACACCACAAACCCAAATTGCTACCTGAAGTAGTACGAGGGTTACTTCCAACTATAACAATAGAGCGAAAGTTACAAAAAGTAATCTTAAGTAGAATTTAAAGATCCTTACACTAGAGTCCAGGGATGCAGGTCACTTCGTACAACAAACTGCTCAGAATTACCAACTTAATCTTGGTCTTCCAGGCTAGCCCAAGTGGCAGCTCTCTGTAGAAGCTGAGGAATTTCTTGGTTGTAAGGCAGCTCTAAGATGGTCTCATGGTAACTCAAGTAACCGGAATCAGCAAAGCGCATCAACATCCGTTCCAGAGCCGGCCAGACAACTACAGTGTACTCCCAGTCATGACTAAGGTCAGACCGGTCGGCAATTGACCGCAACGCCCAGAAATAACTATTACGCACGACAGAGCCAGACTTTTTATAGTGTGGTACATCCGCCTGGTGCAAGTAAAGGATGTCGTTATCAACTCTCGCACGCATGCGCTTAGTGTCTATAATAGCTTTATCCTAATGTAATGGAGACGACTCCAGACCTGATCGTCAGGGTCTGGGTGACTTCACATCAAAATCCAGAGGGTTCGCTATCAGAGCCTTAGTCAAACAAATCAAATCAGAACGCCACCCAAGCTCGATTTTTACCAATCCACCCTATCCTAGGTATTCTCGCCAAAGCTATACCCATAGTACTGACAAGGTGATATGAACCTGGGTTGGGATTGTAGCTCACTGACTCGGGGCTAGTGAGGTAGCAGACAATTGCTATATGATCGGTAGGCAAGGGTGTCTCCCAGTCTATCTCTACCGGTGGCTATGGTTAGCGCGGTTTGTTTGCAAAATGTGCATAAGGTCTACGATGGTGCCCTGGTGGTAAACGACCTCTCCCTGTCGATCGAGTCGGGTCAGGTGTTTGGTCTGCTGGGGCCGAATGGTGCTGGTAAATCCACCACCATTCGCATGCTCACCACCCTCACCCAGCCTAGCCAGGGTAACATTGTGGTGGCCGGTTATGATGTCAACCGGCAGAAACTGGAGGTAAGGCGCCAGATCGGGGTAGTATTACAACAAGTCAGCGTCGATGGTGACCTAACCGTCTGGGAAAATATGGAGTTCCACGGTCGCATGCACCATCTGTCAGCGGTGCAACGGCACCAGGCGATCGATACCTGGCTAGAGTACGTGGAGCTAACCGATCGCCGGGACGATAAGGTTAAAACCCTCTCCGGCGGCATGAAGCGCCGTCTACAGATTGCCCGAGCCCTGCTCCATAACCCCCAAATCCTATTTTTAGATGAACCCACCGTTGGCCTTGATCCCCAAACGCGGCGACGGCTTTGGGAAATTATCCAGCGGCTTAACCAACAGGGCATGACCATGCTGCTCACCACCCACTATATGGAGGAGGTGGAGTACCTCTGCCACCGCATTGGCATCCTTGACCAGGGCAAACTGATTGAAATGGGAAGCCTCGATCAACTGCGCCAGCGCCATGGCGAAGGCATTGTCATGAGCCAACGGGGCGATCGCTGGGATTACCAATTCTTCCCTACCCTGGCGGACGCCAACCACTACCTGGAGGCCCAACCGGATAAAACCGGCATGATGGTACGGCCTTCTAACCTGGAGGACATTTTCGTGGAGTTAACCGGTCGTAATCTGGACTAGTACGGTGGGGGGGTAGGGGGCAGAAGTCAGTGGTCAGGAGACGCAAGTCAGTTTCTCCCCTACTCCCTTTCCCCTGCCCCTGTTGCCCTGCGCCCGTTGCCCTAGAAATCAAAATCTCCGTTACCCTAGGACAGGGTTTGTCATAGAAGTGCCCATGTCCAGCCTAGCCACCACCATCGAGGCCATCTTGTACCTGAAGGGACAGCCCCTCACCATTGCCAAGCTGGCGGAATTGGCCCGCAGCGATCGCCCCACCATTGAGGCGGGTTTGATCGAGCTGATGGATGACTACGCCCACCGCGATGGCGCTCTGGAAATCGTCGAAACCCTAGAGGGCTACTCTCTACAACTGAAGGAACGCTATCGTTTCCTGGTGGATATGCTGATTCCCCTGGATCTGGGGGTGGGGGCCCTGCGCACCCTGGCGGCGATCGCCCTGAAGGGCCCCCTCAGCCAGACCGACCTGGTGGACCTGCGCGGCTCCGGAGCTTACCAACACGTTCAAGAGTTGATCGCCCAGGGGTTTGTGCGCAAGCGCCGTCCTGCTGAAGGGCGATCGCCCACGGTACAGGTGACGGATAAATTTTACCAACACTTTGAAATTGATCAACTGCCGAAGCTGCGGCCTAAGGCGGCAGCCCCAGCCCAGCCGGAGGAGGAGGGGGCGGTGGAGTCGGAGATCGGGGGTGGGACCTAACCCCTATTTTATAAATTGTTACGCTATTATCAACTATACGGATAGATACCCGTCAGGGAAAGGGCAGTGTTGGCTACAGCCGGGTCATGCCTCTGTCGCCTTATACTTTACCTGCCCCTGGATTGTTACCAGAGGTCTCTAAGTTTCTATGGTATTTAACCCCGAAGACGGTGAATTCATTACCCTATCAATGGATACGGACCACTCCAATGAGTTGTTGAAGTATCTCCAGCACCAGCCTCCGGAAGTGCTTAGCCGCGTCGCCCAATCCGTCAGCAGCGAAATTAAGCAGATTATCTCCCACAACGTTCAAGGTTTAGTCGGGGTTTTACCCGGTGATAGCTTTAATGTGCAGGTGACTACTGATCGGGAGAACCTTGCCGGGCTGCTGGCCTCAGCCATGATGACCGGTTACTTCCTGCGCCAGATGGAACAACGCATGGAGCTGGAGCACAATGTTTTTGGCTCCTTCATGGCCAGCGACAGTTCCGAGTCTGAGGCCTAAACCTTTCCTCATCAGCCTTTTCTCCGGGCAGTCAGGATCTTGACAGGGCCCCGGCCGCACCTGTTATATTACGAAAGCAACGTTAATGGGGTGTCGCCAAGCGGTAAGGCAGCGGGTTTTGGTCCCGCCATTCCTAGGTTCGAATCCTAGCACCCCAGTTAGGTATAAGTTCTAGTTTAACGGCACATGGTTAGCGGTTCATGATTGGCATAAGCTTGTATTCCAGCCGCCTATGACTGTCAGGAAAGCTTACCAAAGGTGATTTTGGACAGTCGAAGTGGTAAGGGCGGCTGCGATTGTGCGCCGTTCATTGGGATAGATGGATTGTTCAGATTGCTCTACATCTCTGAGCAGCCATAGGGTTTATATAACTTAAGCGTCGGAATAGCCTACCTTTGACTAGTAGCGATAGTCGCGTGGCAACAGCTGTATCTTTCTCCAGCAGTGTTAGGGTCAGGCCGTCAGTTGGTCGGCAATGGCGGTGGCCCAGACCTGGGTCAAATCGGCCACCCTGGCCTGGATCAAGGGCTGGCCCTCGGCGCTGACCAGGGCCAGGCTGTCCTCCTGCACCTGACCCAGAGCTTGCCAGTGGTCTGGCAACTCCGCCTGCAGGTAGGCTTCCCACTGGGGTTGGGCGGCGGTGACGATAGACGCCACAATCCGGGCTCCCCCCTCGCCAAACAGCAGTCGGTCCCAGCGCAGCTGGGTTTGATCACTGGTCAGACCCAGGTGAATCCGGGCCCCCAGACCACCGCTGATGCAGCATTCCGCCAGGGCGATCGCCAGCCCCCCCTCGGCACTATCGTGGGCCGACTGCACCCAACCCTGGGCAATGCCCTGGCGGCAGACCGCCTGCACCCGTTGCTCCAGGGCCAGATCAATTTTGGGGGGGTGGCCACTCACCTGCTGGTGCAGGGCAGCCAGGTATTCCGACCCCCCCAGGGTGACCAGGGGCCAACCCTCCAGACTGGCACTACTGGTTTGATCGAGGCGCACCCCCAGCAGGTAAATCAGATCCCCCGCTGAGCTCCAGCCCTGGCCGCAGCACCGCTGCACATCCTCCACCAGGCCCACCATGCCCACCACCGGGGTAGGGTAGATGGGTTGGGGCTGGCCCCGGCTATCCAGGGTCTCGTTGTAGAGGGAGACATTGCCGCCGGTGACCGGGGTGGCGAGATGGCGACAGGCCTGGGCCAGGCCTCGACAGGCCTCCGCCAGTTGCCAATAGCCGATCTCCTGCTCGGGGCTACCAAAGTTGAGGTTATCGGTCACCGCCAGGGGCAGAGCCCCCACACAGCTGAGGTTGCGGGCCGCCTCCGCCACCGCCGCCACCGCCCCCTCGTAGGGGTTGAGGTAGACGTAGCGACTATTGCAATCGACGGTGGCCGCCAGCCCCCGGGTCACGGCCCCGGGCTGGTGGTGGGGCACCGGCTCCTGGGGCCGCAGCCGAATCACGGCGGCATCGGCGGCCCCCGGGCAGATCCGGGTGTTGTTTTGCACCTGATGATCGTACTGGCGGTAAACCCATTGCTTAGAGGCGATGTTAGGCTGGGCCAGGAGCCGCCGCAGAACGGCGGTCCAGGGGAGCAGGTCCGGCCCCTGCTGTAACCCGGCCAGGGGGGCAGCGGGCAGACTCTCCTGGCGCCAGGCCCAGGCCCTCTGGGCGTAGCCCGGCGGGGTGGGCAGCACCTGCCGGGGGTAGATAGGGGTATTCTCCGCCAGGGCCAGGGCGGGGATGGCCGCCGCCACCTCCCCCTGGAACAGGATCCGCACCATCGGTTCGGCGATTACCCGACCCGCCACCACCCCCTGGAGGCCCCAGCGTTCAAAAATCTCGATCACCTGCTGCTGCCGCCCCTCTTCCACCACAAACAGCATGCGCTCCTGGGATTCGGAGAGCAGATACTCGTAGGGCACCATGCCGGTCTCCCGCACGGGAATCAGATCCAGGTCGAGCTCAATGCCCACCCCCCCCTTGGCCGCCATCTCGGCGGTGGAGCAGGTCAACCCCGCCGCCCCCATGTCTTGGGCGGCGACGATGGCACCGGTCTTAAAGGCCTCCAGGCAAGCCTCCACCAGACATTTTTCCAGGAAGGGATCCCCCACCTGCACCGCCGGGCGGTCGCGGTCCGAGGCCTCGGACAACTCGGCACTGGCAAACCGCGCCCCCCCCATGCCATCCCGGCCAGTGGTGGAGCCGACGTAGACCACCGGGTTGCCCACCCCCGCCGCCCCCGATTTAACGATGGTCTCGGTCTCTAGAATGCCAATGGCCATGGCGTTGACCAGGGGGTTACCGTTGTAGGCACTATCAAAGTAAACCTCCCCCCCCACCGTCGGCACCCCAAAGCAGTTGCCGTAGTGGGCAATCCCCGCCACCACCCCCTGGCAGAGACGGCGACTGCGGGCATCCGTCAGGTCGCCGAAGCGCAGGGAATTGAGCACGGCGATGGGGCGGGCCCCCATGGTGAAAATATCCCGGAGGATACCCCCCACCCCCGTCGCCGCCCCCTGGAAGGGCTCCACCGCCGATGGATGGTTGTGGGACTCGATCTTAAAGGCCACCCGCAGTCCATCGCCGGCATCAATCACTCCGGCGTTTTCCCCCGGCCCTACCAGCACCCGCTCCCCCTGGGTGGGGAACTGCTTTAGCAGGGGGCGGGAGTTTTTGTAGCAGCAGTGCTCCGACCACATCACCCCAAACATGCCCAGTTCCGCCGGGTTAGGATGCCGCCCCAGCCGCCCTACGATATCGTCGTACTCCGCTGGCTTGATACCAGCGGCGGCAATCTGATCGGGGCTGAAGGGGGCCTGGGCAAAGGCGGTCATACCGGGGGCGGAGACGGGGTTTACTTGTTGGGCTGGGGCGTCATGCGCAGGTAGGGCTTGATCTCCGTCACCCCCTTGGGGAACCGCTGCCGCGCTTCCTCGGTGGGAATGGTGGGAGCCACCACCACGTCATCGCCATCCTTCCAGTCTACGGGAGTCGCGACACTATAGTTATCGGTCAATTGCAGGGAATCAATCACCCGCAAAATCTCGCTGAAGTTACGGCCGGTGCTGGGGGGATAGGTGATGGTCAGCCGCAGCTTTTTGGCGGGATCAATCACAAACACGCTGCGCACCGTCACCTTGGCATTGGCATTAGGGTGGATCATGCCGTAAAGGTCAGAAACCGCCTTGTCGGCATCGGCGATGATCGGGTAATCCACCGCGACCCCCTGGGTTTCATTGATGTCGCCAATCCAGCCGTTGTGGGACTGGGCATCATCGACGCTGAGGGCAATCACCTTCACCCCCCGCTTTTCAAATTCGGGCTTGAGGCGGGCAACGCTGCCCAACTCAGTGGTGCACACCGGGGTGTAATCGGCGGGGTGCGAAAACAGCACCACCCAGCTATCCCCGGCCCAGGTGTAGAAGTCAATTTCCCCCTGGCTGGTTTGCTGAGTAAAGTTAGGAACCTGGTCTCCCAATTGTAGTGTCATGGTGAATCTCGCTAGGAATCTCAACAACAGAAAACGTAACCTTCAACCCAGTTAATTGGCTGGGTTGTCAGCATTATTTAAGCTTATCTTGCCACAAACCCCGGTATTCCGGTGGGATTTAAGGGCTTATCTTAAAGCTTCGCTACCTGCCGTAACCGAGGGACACTCTGATCGGTCCCCGCTACGGCCCTACAACCAACCCTTTAGGCGGTAAATCACCAGGCCCACGTACTCCTTCAGGCCGCGGGTGAGGGAGTGAAGATTGTCGGTTTGGGGCACCCAACTGAGCAAACGGCCCTGCCAGGTGGTTTGGGCCAGGGTGAGGCTATCTGCCACAATTTGAAAGTCCGTAGGGGCAGGGGTGGCCACAATTCCCTGTTTCTTAAAGATGGCCAGGGATCGGGGCATGTGCAGGGCGGAAGTGACTAAAAGGATGCGGTTAAGGCGGCGATCGCGCAGGATGGTCTTCACCTCCCGGGCATTTTCGTAGGTGTTCAGGGATCGGGGCTCCTTCACCATAGCCGCCGCCGGCACCCCCAGGGCAGTGGCTAACTCCACCATGTCGTCGGCCTCTGACTGGGGGTTGGGGGACCCCCAGGTGATCCGGCCGCCACTAAAGATAATCAAGGGGGCCTTGCCGGCCTGGTAGAGGCGCACGCCGTGCAACACCCGATCGCCCTCCTCCGCCAGATCCACCCAGGGTCTGGGGAAGGTGGCCGGCTTGATACTGCCCCCCAACACCACGATGGCATCGGCCCAGGGCAGGTTCGCCGGGGGCAGGTGGCGCCACTCCAGCGATCGCACCAGGGCAGTGGCGGTCCAGCTGTTGCTGCTCAGCACCAACAGGGCCAGGGCCAGGCTAAGACTGAGGGCGGCCCAGGCGGGGCGCCGCCACAGCAGCACCAGGCTGAGCCCCATCAGCAGGCAGGCCAGACCCAGGGGATAGATCAGCAGGGGTAACAGTTTAGATAGGAATAGGAACATGGGGGTCGACCTCCTAAGCGGGTTGTTTCATAAGTTTTAGCTAGCACGCTTAGGACCCGGTTGGCCGATCATTTTTCTGTCTCCTATGCCAATTTCGTAACTGACGGGCGTGCTGTTACGAGACCGGAAAAAGCGAGTACCGAGGGACGTTTTGGCTCGCCTTCACCCCTGGATAGATGGATCCCTAACTCTGGGGAGAGGCTGCCGTCGGTACCCTGTAAAGCTGCTTGGATCCCGTCTATCCTCCTCCTGGGCAGCCCATCACAAGCCTGGGACTTTTTCTATGAAAAGTATTGAAAAAAGCCTGGAAAACTTAGAATTTTTTTACATCAGTTTTCCTTTCCCCAGGTTTTCCCCAGATTAGCCTAACTTTTCCACACATTTTGACGAGGCCATGAGGGTTTGCCTGACTATAGTTTTTTTCCAATTCCACAGCGGTGTCCTGGAGTTAGGGGACCAGGGTCACCCGGGGGGGGTGGCGAGATCCCTGAAACCCCCATGACCTCGTTGAGCCTGGATTTTGCCTAGACCACAGGGGGGGTGATGACAAGGTTGACATCCCCCAGGACTCTGGTGACAATGATGCGACCAAGGAAATCAGCCCTTGTTTCTGACCCGTTCGGTTGACCTCTAAAGCTTGATTTTAGGGGGTCTCACCCCCTTTTACGGGTTAGCAGGGGTAGGTTTTTGGCGTCTAGTTTTTACCGTTGGGGAAGTTCAAATGAGTGAGTCAATGACGGAAACAATCGCCCCGAGAATTAGTTTGAATGTGGAGGTGCCGGAGGAACTGTTCACCGCCATGCAGGACTACGTCGGCACCCACCCGGCCTGGAGTCAACATCGCGTGTTTTGTGCCGCCCTGTCCCTGTTTTTGATGCAAAATGGGGTTAGTGATCGCCGCATTAACCGGCTGTACCTGGACGCCGTATTTGACTACGCCGCCTGATGCCCTTGCCCTTGAGCCACCATGGACTTTGAGACCGCCCACCAGTTCCTGCTAGGGCAAACCCTTGCCAGCGACCGCTCCGATAGCTTTATGGCCTGTCTGGGCCAGGGGCGGCCCCCGGTGCCGGGCCAGGTCACCTCCCTGCTGCTGGCCCTGAAGGTACTGTTTACCGGCTTACGGGGGGAGGCCTACCTGGATCGGAGCCTGGTGCAGGCCCTGGTAACCCTGATCCACAGCGCCCCCGAGTTACTGCGCCAGGGGCAGGCCCAGGGGATACTCTGGCCCCCCCTGCTGGAGGCGGACCTACAGCGCCTCAGCCAGGGGGCCCAGGCAATTATTCAAGACCACTGGCCAGAGTAGGATTGCCCCTATCCCCAGCATGCTCCTTAGGGGTGTGACCGGGCCTGAATCAGTTCGATGAAGCGATCGCTGACGCTGTGGTCTTTGGTTTGCACGGCGTGGTCAATCAGTATTTCTCGTAATTGCAGGGCCCTATCCAGGGGTAACTGGGTGGCCAATAGCAGGTACACACCACGAAAACGAGGATCCCCCAGGTGCTGGGCCGGTCGCTCGTTGCCCTGGCCCCAAAAGGTCTGGACAATAAAAAAGTCCTGGATTTTTTCATGGCGAAATCGCCATTCGGTGAGGGTACCGCCCTGGGTATCGGTGAGCTGACGGCGCAACACCATGCGGTAGGGCTCCATGCTGCTCAGCTCTTTAAACCAGGGCTCAGCCGGAATGATAAACTGATCCGCCAGGCGCATCTGGTAGGCCATTTCCCCGAACTCCGCCAGGGGGAAGGGTTGGCGCAGGTGAATATGCTCGTACCGGCGGGCCATGGTGTCGTACTGCTGTTGTTGCAGGTTGAGCAGGTCGGGCTGTTGTCCCTCCGCCAGCATCTGGGCGACCAGGGTCAGTTCCATGGGATTAGAAAGGGTTTGGGCCATGACGTCCCGGCCTAGGTGATCGGGGTCCAGGTGGGCTAGAAAGCTCTGACAGGCAAGATCGTACCCAACCCCTTGCCGGGGGGCGGTGGCGGGTAGGTTAGGCCGGCGCGATCTCAGAAAATCCCCAATCTGGGACTCAGTTAGGGGCTGGAGTTGGTAGACCCTGGCACTGGCGGGGGGAGTCCAATCCATGGGTTGGGTGGCCATGAGTATATTGCCCCTAACGTAGGTTTCGGCAAACAGGGTGATTTTGGCGCGGGTGTCGGGGGTAACTTCGTTTAGCCCGTCAATGCAGAGATCGAGGGCACCGCTGTAGATCAGGCTTTGGAGAAAGTCCGTATCCTGGGCGGGGCCATGGAGACGGTCACGCAGGGCTTCGATTACACCGCCAGCGCATTTGCGGGCGGGCAGGTAGGCCACCAGGCGACGGCTGCGCTTGACCAGTTGCTTGAGGGCCATGGTTTTACCCAGGCCCGATTCTCCCTCCAAAACTATCTGCCCCTTCAGCTCGGGGAGAGCCGCCATCAGCGGTAGCCGCTGCCCACTGCCCTGCACCACCACATCAGACCCGGCAAAGTAGCCTTGGCGGTCGGCCTCCTCCAGGTTGGCTTCGGCAAGCAAATTAGCCCGAAAGGGGGCAAACAGCTTGGTCCGCAAAAAGGGCACCCAGGTAAGGGCCAGGCCCACGTAGCCCAGGCCAAAGATTTTGCGGACCCTGGGGTTCCAGAAAAATAGGGCCTGCACCTGGGGCGATCGCGGGTATAGGGCCACCAGGCCCAACCAAAACAGCCCATGCAGCAGCAACGTGGTGGTTCCCGTACGCACTACCTTAGCCAGCACCCCTTCCAGGGAAGAGTTACCCGCCTGGGTGGCGGCGATCGCCTGGCCCAGCTGCCATTGCAATTCCGCCGTGGCCTGGGGGTTTTGCTCCAGGTTGGCCAGGCCCTGGTTAAGACTTTCCAGGTAGGCGGACTTTTGCCTGGGGGAGGGGCTGCCGGGGACGATTAGCCCGGGGCCAGGCTGGCCCAAGCTGGCGCTTGCCACCGCCAGCAGCGCCACCGTGTTTCTCAAAATTGTCGGGTCTGACTGCTGCAGCTGGCTGACCAGGGTGTCCAGGTGGGGCAACAACAGGGGGCTGGTTTCCGCGGGGGCGTTGGCGGCGATGGTACCTAGAGCCGTGGAGGCCTCCACCGCCAGCTCACTGCCATTCCCCTGGATCTGAGCGACCAGGGCCTCTACCACCGCCGGGGTCGGCACCCGTAGCCCCCGCAACCCCTGGGCCACTGGTAACTTCTCTGCCTCCCCCGCTGCCCCATCCTGGAGGATGGCCACCAGCGGGTCGGGCTGGTTGCGGTCGGCCAGGGCCCGGGCCGCCGCCGATCGCAGATCAAAGTCTGATTGGGGGTTTTCGAGCCGGGCAATCAAGACCGGGTCTACCAGCGCCGCTTCCCCCTGTACCTGGCCCAGGGCATAGGTGGCGGTAATGGTTAGGGACGGGGGAGCCTTGGTTTGGGTCAGGGCCTGGGCGATCGCCCCCTGGCGGGACCCCTGATCCGACAGGCGAGCCACGGTCCCCAGCACCGCCGCCGAGCGTTCCTGCACCTGCTCGTCGGGATCGGTCTGTAGGCGGGTAATCAGGGTTTCCGTCAGGGCGGGGGTGCCGTCCACCCAGGCCGGCTCAGCGCTGGTGAGGGTCAGTAGCCCTTCGAGGGCCGCGATCGCCTCTAACCGCAGATCCCGATCGCCCTGGTTAAGGGCGGTTACCAGGCCAGGCATGGCCTCGGCCCCACAGGCTTGAATGGCCGTCATGGCTTGCTGCCAACCGCTGGTGTCAACCATCGCCTCTAGATGGCCCCTAATCTGGGCCTGATCACAGGTTTGGGCCAGGGATCGCCCGGCCCCACCCAGGACAGCCAACACCACCAGGCCCGACAGCCAGACCTGACCCACCCACCGGGCCCTGGAGCCATTCTCCCCAGGGACAGAACTGACCAGCCCCCACAGATCCTCAGGATTACGATTAGGGTAAACAGAGGCCATCACAGCACCATTCCATATTCCATTTAAAGGGAAGGGAGCACGGCTTAACCAGATCATGGCCATGGTCCGGAGGGATCACCCCTCAACTGCAGATCCAGACTATCAGGTCTATTCCTTAACGGAATAGGGCATTGATTTCACTACCACTCCGCATCAGTTGATGATTGCGCGGGTTGCTATCGTCGTTGCTGGGGTTACCGTCCTGCAAGGATTTGCACCTGCCCGGCAAAGGAGGAACTGCGCTTGAGCAGGGTAAAGTCAATCTGGCTAACGCTCAAGTCTGGGGGCGAAGCGGTTTGGCTGGTGTTCGGGTCTGGTGGATTGGGCGAACGCTCAATCACAGGTCGAGCGATCTCCCCGATAATGCTGCCGATAATGTTAGGTAAGTGTCGAGCTATCTCGTCGTTAAGGTTTGGCTGGTTGGTATCTGGATCTGGGGGCGAAGCAGTGTCACCCTTGAGCAGAGCCTCGCGATAGGTCTGGTAGGGGCCTAGCTGGGAGGCCATTTCCGGTAACCAACTGTTGGGGTCAAGGAAGGAGGTAATTTCCGGAGAATTGGCGATCGCCCGTCGCTCTTCCAGTGAAAGGGGGCCGTAGATAGGACCCTTCCCCTGACCGACTCCCTGCCTGGTCCAGGCTAACTGGTAGCGCTCTCCGCCGGAGAGCCTCTGCCGCTGGGAGGTGCCATCAGGTCCAACCGATATTACACCCCCCAGCACCTTCACATCCAGACTGTAGTCGCTGGCTTCAACTAGAGCCCAGGCAGCCTCCGGAGTAGCCGGTTCTAGGATAATGTGACCGGTCTGGCCATTTTCCTGCAAAGCCTGGTAGAGAAACACCGCTACATCCGCCCGTGAGGCCCGTTGGTCGGGGTAAAACCGATCAGGGTTGGGCCCCTGAATGCGAATGCCCTGACCAGTGGCGGCCCCCACCTGGCGCCTGGCCCAGGGGGGAATCTGGTCAGCATCTCCATAGAATTCCCCCAGGTTGTCCTCACCGGTGAGCCCCAGACCACTGGCCAGGGCCACCACCGCCTCCACCCGGCGAATATTGCCCTGGGGTTGAACCAGGCCATCGTCATAGCCGGAAATAAACCCCAAGGCGTAGGCCTGCCGAAGGGCGGCGCGGGCCCAGTGGTCGATACTATCAGGAAAGTCTTGCTCCGGTCGGATCGGGGTGCGATCGCTAAAGGCCTTATTGACCAGGGCGGCAAACTCCGCCCGGGTGACCGGGGCATCGGGCCGAAAGCTGCCGTCTTCGTAGCCGGCAATGATGCCCAAAGTACTCAGGGCCTCAATTTCCACCTCCGCCCAGTGGCCCTGGGTATCCGAAAAACTAGCCTTTAGTTGGTTGGTAGGGGGCAGGGCCTTGGAGCCCCTGACCGGAGTCCGGAAGGGCTGCCCCACCCGTACCTGGGAGCAGGTGGGGGTGCCGCTACCGGCGGACCAACCGATCACAAACTGCCCCCGCCGTCCGTTGCAGGGATACCAGTATTCTGAATCGCGAGCGTCACTGCCGGCCCGCACCAGGTAGTTGGGAATGGTGCCACTGCCGGTGGTGGGGCGAAAGCCAATGTGGGCGTTAGATCGGGCCGGTACCCGGAGGCGATCGCCGGGGTTGCTCATCAGCCGGCCTGGCTCGGCCCGCCCTCCTGTTAGGGTGACCTCTCCGCCATCGTGCACCACCCGGGTAAGCACCCCCGCCCTGGGGGTAGCCTGGGCCAGTTGGAGCCTCCCCCAGGGGGAAAAGTTGACCCCCTCAGGCCCTGGTCGGGCCATGGGGTTAACCCCTGGGGCAAGGGTTGGGTAGGCCGCCACTGCTGCGATCGCCCCTACCGGCAGCCCCAACAAGGGGGCCACAGCTGCCGCCACCAGGCCACCGGTCCAAATTTCCGCAGTCAGCTTTCGCCAAGCCATGACGGGCTTCTCCTGGATGATTTCTTAACTTGATCGGCCTAATCCCTGGTTTTCAGTCCTGGGGTTGGCCTAACCGTCCCCGTTGATATTTAGTGTTGACCAATTACCCTAGAACGCACAATCACCCCTGGGGGTGATGCTTCCTTGCCCGTGCCCATCACCGTTGACTAGGCCTGGTAATCCTGCATGGCGCTAGGACGCAGTTGCTTCAGCACGGGGCTGGCCTGCCGCACCATGGCCTCCGACCCCCGCACCACCACCAAAAATTGACCTTGATCGAGGCGCTGGCGGTAGGGGGGGTTGGGGTCACCGGCAATCACCAAACTCGCCCCACCCCCCATAAAAAATGCCCCCATGGCCCCAGCGATCGTTCCCAACAGGCCCCCGATCAGCTGATTCCCCAGGCGGCCAGTCCAAGTGAAGGTATCCAGGCCGGTAATGATATTAAATAGAAAGCCGGCGGCAAAGCCAAAGGGGACCAACCACAGTAACATCAGCCGCACCTGGCGCCAAGCCGGTGGGTTGGGATCGATTAATCCGTAGTCATCGGCGCTTTGGAAGCCCCGGCCCAGGATCGCTACACTATTGGCGGGCAGGTTAGCCGCCACCAGGGCGGCATGGGCTTGCTCCGCCCCCAGACGGTCTTCCATCACCGCCACCAGGTAGTTCATCAGTGCAATCCAGGCTCAATTTGGTTGAGGGGAATAAAGCATTCCGAGGGTAGCAACACCGGCTTATCCCCAAAGATCAACTTACCCCGGTGGGTTTTGGTGCTGATGGCAATGCCAATCGGTCGCTGCATATCCTCAGGGTGCACTTCGTAGTAGGTGCGATAGATTTGGCGGGCCGACTTGAGCAGGGCCGGGTTCAGCAGGGGCGGTAGGGTCCCAGCCCCGTCGTGGCTGGTGGGGGGCATGGGCAGGGGCGGGGGGGAAGGGGGTTGCTGAAGACTGTACACGGCTCACCTGGATGGATTTAGACAAGACTTTAATCGAAATTTCTAGGGGCGGCAAATCCTTAACATAGGTTAACCAACGCCCACCTGGGGGGAAATGGGCAGGGGCAGTTGCTCCAGCGCCCGTAATAGGGCTTCCCCCATGGCCTGACAGCCCACCTCGGTCATCCCACTGGCCATGATGTCGCCGGTACGATAGCCCTGGTCTAGGACGGTGGTAACCGCCTGCTCGATCAGGGTGGCGGCGGTGGGTTGGTTAAGGCTATAGCGTAACATCATGGCCGCACTCAGCACCTGGGCCAGGGGGTTGGCCCGGTCTTGACCGGCAATATCGGGGGCGGAGCCGTGCACCGGTTCGTATACCCCGGGCCCCTCCGCCCCCAGGCTGGCGGAGGGCAGCATGCCGATACTACCGGTGAGCATGGCGGCGGCGTCGGAGAGGATGTCACCAAACAGGTTGCCGGTGACAATGGTGTCAAATTGCTTGGGCCAGCGAATCAGCTGCATAGCGGCATTGTCGACGTAGAGGTGGCTGAGGGTGACATCGGGGTAATCCTGAGCCAGGGCGCTAATGCGATCGCGCCACAGTTGGGAGACCTCTAGCACGTTGGCCTTATCCACGGAGCACAGCTGGCCCCGGCGTTTTTGGGCAATCTCGAAGGCAACCCGACCAATGCGATCGATTTCTGTGGCGGTGTAGGCCATGGTGTTCACCCCCCGGGTTTCGCCGGTTTCCGTGGTGAAGATTCCCCGGGGGGTGCCGAAGTAGATCCCGCCGGTGAGTTCCCGCACCACCATGATGTCTACCCCCGTCACCACCTCCGGCTTCAGGGAGGAGGCCTCTATTAGCTGGGGCAGAATGGTGGCGGGGCGCAGGTTGGCAAACAGCCCCAGCCCCGCTCGCAGGCCTAGCAGGCCGGTTTCAGGGCGTTGCGATCGGGGCAGGTTATCCCACTGGTAACCGCCAATGGCGGCCAGCAACACCGCGTCACTAGCCCGGCAGGTGGCCAGGGTGGCGGCGGGCAGGGGCTCCCCCGTGACCTCAAGGGCGGCGCCCCCGATCAGGGCCTCGGTAAACTCAAAGGTCAGGTCTAGCCGTTGACCAACGGCCTTGAGCACATCCACCGCCACCGCCATGATTTCGGGGCCAATGCCGTCACCGGGGAGTAGGGTAAGGTGGAAACTGGAGGTCATATACCGGAGCACCTAGAATAGAGGGTAACTGGCTGATTATCATACCCCAGGCCCTCCCGGGATGAACTATATTTTTATCGCCAACGCCAGATCCCCATGGCCCAGTACCTCTACCTACACGGCTTTGCCTCCGGGCCCCAATCCCAAAAGGCCCGGGGGCTGGCGGCCCGGTTCCAGGCCCAGGGGCTAGAGCTGGAGATCCCTGACCTCAACCAGGGGGACTTTAGCCACCTCACCCTCAGCCGCCAGATTCGCCAGGGGGTTGAGCGGGTCATGGCCCAGGCCCAACCGACGGTGCTGATCGGCTCCAGCCTGGGGGGGCTGACCGCCGCCTGGGTGGCCCAGACCCTGCATCACCAACAGCAACGGCAGAAAATCCTCCAGCTGGTGCTGCTGGCCCCCGCCTTTGGCTTTTTAGACCAGTGGTGGCCCCGGTTGGGACCCGATCAGCAGAACCACTGGCGGCGCCAGGGCTACCTGCCTATCTACCACCACACCGCCCGCGAAGATCTACCGCTCCACTACGGCTTTATCACCGATGCCCAAACCTACCGGGACGAGGAGCTGTGGGCCCCGGTGCCCACCCTGATCCTCCATGGCCGGCAGGATCAGGTGATTAGTATCGAGGTCAGTCGCGCCTACGCCGTCGATCGCCCCTGGGTCACCCTGGTGGAGCTCGAGGACGATCATGGGTTGCTCAGGGTGGGGGCCAGTCTGTGGCAGCACACCTGGGAATTTCTGCGATCGCCCCCCGTCGCCCCCTAGGGACTGAGTTCGGTGCCCAGCAGACAGGCCTGCTGCAGCTCCGCCCCGCCCAGTTGGGTGTGGTGCAGTCTGGCACAGAGCAGGTTGGCGCCGCTCAGGTCCGCCCCCTGCAGGTTAGCCTGACTCAGGTCCGCCTCCTGCAGATTGGCCTGATCCAACTGGGCCCCCTGCAGATTAGCCTGGCCCAGATCGGCCCCCTGCAGGTTGGCGCGGCTGAGGATGGCTCCCCGCAGGTCCGCCCCCCGCAGGTCCGCCCCCTGGAGATCCACCGCCTGGAGGTTAGCACCACTGAGACAGGCCGCCCCCAGACTGGCTCCCACCAGGCGGGCCCCGGTCAAGTTAGCCCCCCGCAGGTTAGTGCCCCGCAAATCGGCACCCTTGAGGTCCGCCTGCATCAGGTTGGCCCCCCAGAGATTGGCCCGCAGGTCCGTCTGCCGCAGGTTAGCACCCATCAAATTAGCCCCCCCGAGCTGGGCCTGGTTGAGGTTAGCCCCCACCAGATTCGCCCCCACCAGGTTCGCTCCCGCCAGGTTCAGCCCCGCCAGGTTGAGCTGACTCAGGTCCCCCTCCTCCAGGTCCGCCCCCGGTAGGTGGCGGCGCTGACCGGCCCGTAGGGCGGCCAAATCGGCAGCGGAGTCGAGGCTGGGGTGGGACATGGCGGGCAGGGTTAGGGAGAAAGGGAAAGGTCGGGGTTGAGCAGGTTAGCCACCAGACTGGTGGGCTGGGTGATGGGGGGCCCTAACCCTTGCTGAAGGGCACTGGCGGTCAAGCCGAGCAACTCCACCAGGGTGGGATCCCAGCGGCTACCCGCCTCCGCTTGACAGGCCTCTAACCCCTGCACCAAACCCCTGGTGGCCTCCGTTGGCGGAGTTTCAGCCCCGGCCCGGCAGCGCTGAAACTCCGCCGCCAGCCCCAACAACCGCGATTCCAGGGGGATCGCCTCTCCCGCCAGACCGGCGGGGCTACCCTGGCCATTCCACCACTCCCCCTGATGGGCAATAATGGTGGCCACCGCCCGTAGCCGCGGCATCAGCCGCAGGGATTGCACCGCCGGCACCAGGGGGCAGGCGGGACCAGCGGCGCTGCTATCCACCGCCGGACTGACCGGGGCAATCCGGTGTAACCAACCCGCCAGGCGTAGCCGCTGCACCTGCCAGGCCGGCAGATCGAGCAATTGGCCCATGATTTCTAAAACCTCCACCACCTCCCTGGCCGCCAGGGGGTTGAGGGGATCGCTGCGGTCCACCCACTGGGCCATACGCAGAAAGGCCTGGAGTTCATTGCTGGCCAGATTTTGGTCCAGATCCTGGGAGTGGCTGAGGCTGGGATCATCGAGTAATTGGTCGCGCTGCTGTTGCAGGTAACGCACCACCTGGGTAACCGCCGGTGTGACCTCCCGGTGGTTATTTTGTTGCTGCTGTTGCTGCCAAAGGGCCTGCAGGTGAGCCTGCAGATCGGGTTGGTAGCGGCCCAAGTGGGCGATCGCCAGGGCCGCCGCCTGAATCACCAGGGGCCGATCAAAACTCCAGAGGCCGTAAAACTTTCGTTCCAGGTCCACCGTGGGGGAGCCAGCCGGGCCGTAGTCAGCATCGCTGAGCTCCTGACACAGCACCATGGCGCTGTAGTCGGGGGAGAGAATGATCAAATGCCATTCCTGGTTGACCGGATCATCATCGGCCAGATCCACCAGGGCAACGTTGGGACGCTGGCTGGTGGGGTGGCTGTGGAAGCCCGCCTCCGGCGACGCCATAATCACGATTTGTTCCGCCTGATCGGCAATGGCTGCGTAGCGATCGGCCTCCTGCAGGTACCATATGCCCCGCTGAAAGGCGGTAATCACCAGGGGCTTGAGCCCCTCACCGGGTAGCCCCAGGATGAAATCCTCCAGGGCATGGCAAAGGGCCACCAGGGTGTTTTTGTAGTACACCCCAAAGTTAATGGGAGTGGAATCCGCCTCCCCCCCTGTCGCCACCACCTGCTTTAAAATTGAGCCCTGCAGCATTGCCCTTTGCCCTAGCCGTGCGCCTCTCTTTATGGATGATAACCCAGGCCGGTGCATGGCTGGCCCTAAACCTGGGGTGAAGCCCTGGGTCAAGAGTATGAATACCTGATTCGCCCGGTGGTTCCACCCAGCTGAGGTCGAGGTCCGATCCCTTACTGGTGGGGCGATGGCCCCTGGGGAGCAGCTTGGCACAGGCGCAGGCCAAATAGGATGCGCAGGCCCAACCGTTCGTACCAGGGCAAGTTACAGAACGTAACCAGAGACTTGTCTTCCGGTACCAATCACGGTTTAGTGTTGAGTAACCTTACTAGCCTGGGGGGTGCTGTCCCCAATCACCTATGTTTCCTATCCATCGTCCCCGTCGTCTGCGCCAGCATCCTCAACTGCGCCGCATGGTGCAGGAGCATCAGGTTACCCAGGCCGATCTGATCTACCCCCTGTTTGCCGTACCGGGTCAGCAGGTGGCCCGGGAGGTCAGCTCCATGCCAGGGGTGTACCAGCTGTCCGTCGATAAGATCGTCGAGGAAGCCAGGGAAGTTTACGATCTGGGGATTCCAGCGATTATTCTGTTTGGCATTCCCACCGATAAGGATGGGGAGGCCACCGGGGCCTGGCATGATTGCGGTATTGTCCAAACCGCCACCACCGCGGTAAAACAGGCGGTGCCCGATCTGCTGGTGATCGTTGATACCTGTCTCTGTGAATATACGGCCCATGGCCATTGTGGCTACCTGGATCTGGGGGACCTGAGTGGTCGGGTACTGAACGATCCCACCCTGGAACTGCTCAAAAAAACTGCCGTTTCCCAGGTGCGGGCCGGGGCCGATGTGATTGCCCCCTCCGGCATGATGGATGGCTTTGTCCAGGCCATTCGCAGTGGTCTAGACGAGCAGGGCTTCACCGACACCCCCATCCTCTCCTACGCCGCCAAGTACGCCTCTGCTTACTACGGCCCCTTTCGAGATGCGGCGGAGTCAGCCCCCCAATTTGGCGATCGCCGCACCTACCAAATGGACCCCGCCAATGGCACCGAAGCCCTCAAGGAGATCGCCCTGGATATGGCAGAAGGGGCAGATATGCTGATGGTAAAACCCGCCCTGGCCTACATGGATATTATCTGGCGGGTGAAACAGGCCACCCAACTACCAGTGGCGGCCTACAACGTGTCCGGCGAGTATGCCATGGTCAAGGCCGCCGCCCTCAACGGTTGGATTGACGAGCAACGGGTGGTGATGGAGACTATGACCGGCTTTAAGCGGGCTGGGGCCGATCTGATCTTGACCTACCACGCCAAGGATGTGGCTCGCTGGTTGGCCTAACCAATAGCTACCTAATATTTAGCTCGGCATCCTAGTCGCGCCTAGCGGTCCCATACCTATCCTGCAAGAGGACCCTACCAACTTTGAAATGGCGGAGCAGGGTAGTCGACAACCCGTCACTGGGTTCCCAGCGCCTCAATGCAATACTACCCCAGCCACACCGTGGCTGGAAATCTGGTCACCATCAGAGGTTGCTTGAAAAGGGTTGCCCCAGGTATAGTTCGCCGCCAAGGGGCCGCCAAAATACTGAATTTTGCGGTGATTATTCTACTCCATAGGTATAGTTTGAGACTCTCTTTGGCTTTTCAAACAACCTCTCAGGGACCTTTACCCCGTGAAAGTGGGGTATCAACTGGATCAAACATTTCAACTGAAAAACTTTACAGAAAATTCATAGAGGCAAATCCGTCGCAAAGTTACAACGAAATTGCATCAGAACCTATGACTGGTTCAAAAGGAGTAATTTAAGATACTAATGTTACATCACCTTCTTACTTTGATCGTTTCCTAATTTCAAACAGGTCGTTTTCATCCATTTCATCCATCAATCAAATTCATAGTTTGGTTCTAGCTTAGAAGGCAAATGTTATGTTGTCATCCCAAAACAATCAGGATCAAGATGATGCCTGTTGGGCATCGCCGGTATTAGTCGACACTACCTTTATAGCTACGGTCCTGGACAGGCAGCATCCATCGGTAACCTCTCTGGGCAAGCGTTTCATCGATGTTGTGGGCGCTTTAGTTGGTCTTACGCTTCTAGGATTGCTTGCTGCCCCCGTCGCCATACTGATTAAGTTAGACAGTCCGGGCCCTATTTTTTATTCCCAAACTCGTTATGGCCTTAAGGGTAAACCCTTCACAATCAGGAAGTTCCGTTCCATGGTTCAAAATGCTGATGAGTTGAAGGCTAACGTTACCAATGAAGCCCAGGGGCTCATCTTTAAAAATGCTGCTGATCCCCGCATCACCCGCGTAGGGCGTTTCCTTCGAAAGACCAGCCTTGATGAGTTTCCTCAATTTGTCAATGTTTTGAAAGGTGAAATGAGTCTGGTGGGGACGCGCCCCCCCACTGGAGATGAGGTATCTCGCTATAGTCCCCATCATTGGCGCCGGTTGGATGTTAAACCCGGTTTAACTGGACAATGGCAGGTGAATGGCCGGTCAATAATTAAGGATTTTGAAGAGATTGTTAAACTCGATCTTCACTATCAACGGGTTTGGTCTCTGGGTCATGACTTTAACTTAATTCTGAAAACCTTTCTTGTACTCTTTGATAAGACCGGAGCTTATTAGTACTGCTTGGCGTCAATACATCCATTTCTCTTAGCTCTTGAACTGAATTTCAACTCCGCTTTAGAGGATCGCCAAATTTACACCACCGAGCACAAAGTAGGTGGGCAAAATAAAGCTCTGTTAGGTAACGGTTGAAACGTCTGTAACTCGGTTCATAGGCTTGTAATGTAACGCAGGATAATTACGTCGACCTACTTAGTAAGTCCTGGCATAAACTTACCTGCTTCGCTTGGCTGCTGATTTTCGACTCCTGGCCCCCCTCGAAGGATAATCGACTTACGCTACGCCACGAAGTGCTAATACTCTTTAATAATGACTCTGCCTATTATTTACGGAACTGAGTTCCTTGACCATAACCCTGGCCCCCTACATCCAGAAAATGCTGGTCGATTAAAGGCGGTGGTGAGTGCATTAGGAGACCTTGGTTGGGAGGATCGCCTGGAGTGGCAGCCACCCAGTCCGGTGGATGAAACTGTTGATCGGGCTATTGCCCAGATCCACAGTCCTCACTATATCCGCCAGCTACAGCAAATGGCGGCGGTGGGGGGTGGTCAACTGGATGGGGATACGGTGTTATCGGCCGCTAGCTACGGGGTGGCTCGACTAGCGGTGCGGGCCTGGTTAGACGGGGTGGATCGGGTGCTGATCAGGGGCGAGCCCGCCTTTGTGCTGGCCCGGCCCCCCGGGCACCACGCCCTTCGTGATCGGGGCATGGGGTTTTGTTTACTGGCTAACGCCGCCATCGCCGCCCACTACACCCTGGCCCAGCCCGGGGTGGATCGAGTCGCCATCCTGGATTGGGACGTGCACCACGGCAATGGTACCCAGGCCCTGGTGCAGGACAACCCGGCCATTGCCTACTGTTCCCTGCATCAGTTTCCGGCCTATCCCGGCAGCGGTCGGGCGGAAGAAACCGGTACCCACCACACCCTCTTGAACATTCCCCTGCGGCCGGGCAGTGGGGCCCAGGTCTATAACCAGGCCTTTGAAGAGCAGGTTTTACCCTTTTTGCGAGACTTTGATCCGCACCTGCTGATCGTCAGTGCCGGCTACGACGCTAATGCCGCCGATCCCCTGGCGGCCATGGCCCTACAACCAGGAGACTTTGGGCGCTTCACCCAGTATTGCCTGGGGTTAACCCGACGGGTACTGTTTGGCCTAGAGGGAGGCTACGACTACGATGCCCTGGGTCGTTCTGTGATAGCCACCCTAGCAGCCTGTCTGGAGTAGTGAGCCGGATTAGTGAGCCTGGCTAAACTTACCTAGGTCTCCTGGCTGCTGAGTACTGACGCCTGAACTCTGACTCCCTCTTAAAGGACCGGGAATTTACGTCACCTAGTCCTAAGAGGCCTCCTGCTGGATCGGGGTCAGATATCCGCGGGAAAGAAAGGGGCAATCGATCAGTTGGACGGTGGCCTCATCCGCCCTGACCACTAACCCCGCCCCGCCGGCTTTGGTGCGCACATAGCCCAGACCAATCGCGGCCTCGGGGCGATCCACCACACTGGTCACCACCCCTACCTTTTCCCCCGCCAGGGTCAGGGGGGTACCGCAGGCCACCGGGGCACTGAGCCGCAAACCCCAGAGCTGCTGTTTGACCCCCTGGTAAGTATTGAGGCGAGCAATGGTTTCCTGGCCAATGTAGCAGCCCTTATCAAAGGAGAGGGCCTGCCATAGCCCCGACTCCAGGGGATTGTAGTCTGCCCCCAGTTCCTTCCCAGGGGCGGGGCGGCCCTGCTGCACCCGTAGCTGCTCCCACACCTGTTCCCCAGCGGGTACGGCCCCGGCCTGGCAGAGCTGGGTCCAAAGGGGGGCGGCGATCGCCGCTGGCAGCAGCAGGGTATACCCGGGTAGCCCCAGCCCCGTCCCCACCGCTAGCCGGCATTCCCCTGCGACGGTCCTGACTAAGCGGTGATCGCCGTAGACCGCCATCGGTTCCGGGTCTACCCCTAGCTGGGCGATCACCTGGTCAGCGGTGGGACCCACCAGGGTAAAGGCCAGGGTTTGGCCACTGAGGTTCTCTAGCCGCACCTGATCGGCGGGAAAAATATAGCGATCCATCCAGGCCATCAGGGGCTCCGCCTGTCCCGGGGAGGTGAGCAGGAGCAGGGCCGCTTCAGTGACGTAGGCAGTTACCAGGTCGAGGGTTCTGGCGGTGGCGGTGACAAATACAGTATCGGCACCGGTTCCCGGCGGCCGCTGGGTAAAGCTTTGGGTGGTCTGATTGTGTAAAAATCGATGGCGATCGCCGCCGATTAAGGATAGGACACCCCAGTGGCTCCGATCCAGCAGGGCACAGCTCCCCTCTACGGCGGCCAGAGCCAGGGGATCGTTACCAAAACTCTGGGGCCCAGGGGCCTGGTCAAAAATTCCCCCCTGTTGCCGTTGTTCCTGTCGCAATCGATCTACCATTGGTGGTCGACCCGTTTAGAGAATTTCAAAGTTTCACTATAAACCCCGCCGCCAGGTTGATCCGGCGACGCGGCCATCGCCCCCACCCCGAATGGGTCGGCGGTGGTATCCCTTGCCAAGAGATACTGCCGGACAGCCCCCTTGCCCACCCTAGGGAACTTGGGGGCTGTCCTGGCTGAGGGCCAGTTTCTCCCGGTCTAGGCGGCGCTTGCGGGCGTAGAGCTGAATAGTTGCCGCCATGGTCACCACCAGCCCCACCACCAGCCAGGTGGTGGCGCCGGTGGGAAAGTTATTCTTAAACACCACCAGCATGACAATCACCACCAGCAATAGGGTGGGGGCTTCGTTGAGGGCCCGCAGTTGCTGGCTAGACCATTGGCACTCCCCCCGCTGGAGTTGCCCCATTAGCCGACCACAGTAGATATGGTAGGCCAACAACACCCCCACCAGGGCAAGTTTAATGTGCATCCAGCCGTTCTTCAGGTAGTCGGGCATGGTGACCAACAGGGCGATCGCCATGGCCACCGTTACCACTAACCCCGGTGTAGTGATGATAGTATAGAGGCGCCGTTCCATAACTTCGTACTGGCGTTTGAGAATGGTTTGGGCAGGTTCTGGCTCCGCTCCCGCCTCCACATGGTAAATAAACAGGCGAACCAGGTAAAACAAACCGGCGAACCATACCACCACTCCAATAATGTGAAAGGACTTTAACCAGTAATAGGTCATGGTCTTACCTTGAGGTTTTCTCCAGGTTCAAACCTAACATTTTCCTACTCTGGGGGAAATCCTTTGCTTGTAGCACCCAGTGCCCCTAGCGTAGCAGTCGCTCCCTTGCCGCTGCCTGGGGTTCGTACCAGTACTGTCGGTAGATCAATTCCAACTCACTACCGGCCTCAGAGAAGTAGTCCATCTGCTGGGACTGCAGACTCACCATCAGGCGAAACACTAGCAGGGCCATAATCGCCACCACCATACCCGCGGCGGTGGTAATCAGGGCTTCGCCAATACCAGCAGCGGCGGCGGTGGCCTGGTCTGCACTACCGCCGCCGCCTATGTTCAGGTTACTAAAGGTGGCAATCAGGCCAGTGACCGTCCCCAACAACCCCAGCAGGGGGGCCACCGCCACAATAGTTTCCAGCATTTTATCGCCCTTGCGCATCTGAACAAACTCCTTATCTGCCGCCGCCTCCATAGCCAGACTAAAGGTTTCTGGCGAGGGTTCCCGCAGCCGCAGGGGGGCAAGTAAAAAGCGCCCAATCGGCAAGTCCTGGGCCTGGGTGGCCAGGGCAGCGGCTTCAGTCAGATCCCGCCGCGCAGCCTCCAGCACCTCCTTTACCACTCGCTTTTCCCGACTGAGCAGGCGAGTCCAAAACAGGGCTCGTTCTAACCCCGTCGCGATGGTGAGCACCGAACACCCGAGGACGGGCACCATCACGGGCCCCCCCTTCACCAAAAAATCTAGAACCGTGGTCATAGTCCAGTTATCCTGCCCAACGATGCTCTGAAATACAGAAAACTGATTCGGGTTGGGATGATCGGTCAGCCCTGCCATACCAACACCCTAGAATAGCCCAAAGATCAGGCCAGCAAGATTAAGAGAAGCCCCCTTTAATTTTAAGGGAAGATTAATCCGGGACCTGACCAAAGCTATTTACCACACACCAGAACAATTATGGCTTCTGACGGCTAAGCCAGTTTTTAGATTCATGCCGAGGAGTACTTGGCACCGGATCAAGTTAACGGTCCTGACGCACGGTCAGGCGATCTAGGGACTTACCGGGAGGCAGATCGATAAACACCCGATCTCCCGGCTGCAGACCCCCCAGGATCTGAATTTTCTCCCCTACCTGGGGCCCCAGGGTGACCGGCTGGAAGGCCAGGTTACCGGCTGGTTCCGGCACCAACACGCCAGTTTGCCCGCCCTGGGTAACCACCGCCACCGTGGGTAGCACCAGGGCCTCCGCCAGCTGATCCCCAATAAAGGCGACGGTTACGGTCATGTTGGACCGTAGCTGCGTCTTACCTGAGTCCAGCACGATGCGTACCTGGAATAGGGTAACATTTTGTCGTTCGATCGCCTCCGGGGCAATTAGGGTTACCCGCCCTACAAAGGTTTCCTCCGGGAAAGCGTCCGCTACTACCTCCACGGGTTGCCCTAATTTCACCAGGTTGATATTGGCCTCCGGCACCTCCGCCAGCACCTCCAGATCCTGGGCCAGGGCCACGATCGCAGTCGACGTAGCTGAGGATAGTTCCGAAGCGGAGGTGGTGGGGGTGACAAAGGCGCCAGCGGTAGCAAATTTCTGGGTGACAACACCGGCGAAGGGGGCTCGAATCTGATTTTCCGCCAACCGTACCTGACTGGCCTGTAACTGGGCCCGGGCCTGATCCAGGCGAGCCTGGGCCTGGGCTACCGCTGCTGGTTCGGGTAGATTTTGTAGATCCTGCAAACGGCTTTGGGCCTCCCTCTGCCGGGCCATGGCCTGTTCTAAGGCAGCCATGGCAGCGCGCTGTTCCCGTTCAACATTGTCCAGGGTGGTGCGGGAGATAGCCCCACGCTCAAATAAGGCCTGGTTGCGGTCCAGTTCACCCCTGGCCAGATCCAGGCGCGATTGGGCGTCTAGCACCTGGGCCTGGGCCGCCTCCACCGTCGCCGCCGCCTGAGCGATTTCCTCCGGGCGGGGGCCCTGCTGGGTGAGCTGTAGGTTCGCCTCGGCCTCTGCTACGACGGCGCGGTTCTGGGCGATTTGCGCCGTAATATCCTGGCTGCGCATGCGAGCAATCAGTTGGCCCTGGCTAACCCGATCACCTTGCTCGACGTAGAGTTCCTCCACAATGCCGGCATTTTCAGGGCTGAGATTAACCGTTTGGGTGGGTTTTACCCGGCCACTGGCACTCATTCGCACCGTTAGGGGTTCCAGCTTAGCCACGGTGGTGAATTGCTCCAAATCGTAGGGTTGGAAGCGACTACGCCCCCAAACAGTAAGGGTAATCAGCAGCAGCCCCAAAACCACAACTACGCCTGCCCACCACAGTCGGGGACGGCGAACTTTGCCAAATAGGGGAAAGGCCATAGGTAAGGGTCCCAGGGGAAAGGATGTCAATAGGCTAGCAATCTAGGGGGCCGAAACGGGCACTCTTGCCTGGGAGATGGGATAGGACGACCATAGATCAGGGCTGCCAAGCTACCCAGGGATAGACGATGCAGCGGATTTATGGCTTTGGCTAGAACACTGGGGGGAGGGTGGATCGATAAAAGCTAGGGCTGGTTGGGCAGTCTGGCTTGCTTCCCCCAGGCTAGGGCCATACCTACCATTCTGTTGCAGTAGAGCCAGGGGCAATACCAGAGCTTTTACAAATCAGGTATGTTGACAATGGGGAGAGGGTTTGGGGCTCTCCTGGCGGGGAACGAAACCAGAGTATAGAACGGACCTTAACTCCAGACCTTTCCTCCAAGCCCTAATATAGATTTAAGAAGTGAGTCCCTGCCTATGAAGCTGCGCTTGGCCCTCTTTGCTGAGCCTGTTCTGGCCATGGCCAGACGGTTATTTTGGTTAAGTCTCTGGTTGGTCTGGTTACCTACGGTAGTCTACGTTTTTTGGCTGAATCAGGGCCATAACCTGGCTCTGATTCAAGGGACATTGTTCTTAATATCGATAGTGGGCCTAACCATGATCAACGCCGAAACGGCGGTGGTTTTCTACCATTACTATCTGCGTCACTGCCCTAGGGGTCTCCTCCAGCGCTGGCTAAGGACCGGGCACAATCGCTTGCACCCCTCCACCAGTCTACCCCTGCCCCTACCCTTTGTATCCGTGGTGGTGGTGGCTTACCTGCCCAATGAACAGAACATCATTGAGGAAACCCTAGTTCACTGGCTCACCCAGGTGGAGACTCCAGCCGCTGGTTGGGAACTCATCCTAGCCTATAACACCCCCGTAGCCTTACCAGTAGAGGGGCAGTTGCGTCAACTGGCGGATCACTATCCAACCCTTATCCTCTTGCCCGTATCCCAGAGTCAATCTAAGGCAGAAAATCTGAATGCTGCCCTGCGACAGGTTAGGGGGGAGATGACCTGTATTTTTGATGCTGACCATCATCCTCCCCCTAGCTGTTTTAACCTGGCCTGGCGCTGGCTGGCCCAGGGAGATTATGACGGAGTGCAGGGGCGCAATATTATCCGTAATGCCAGGGATAATACCCTAACCCAGTTGATTTCCATAGAGTTTGAGTGTAACTACGGGATCACTCACTACGGTCGCTCTCTGCTGGCGGATACCGCCATCTTTGGCGGGTCCAACGGTTACTGGCGGACTAGCGCCCTGCGTTCTCTCCGTTTCTATGCTAGTCGCCTAACGGAGGATATTGATGCCACGGTGCGGGGCCTGCTGCGGGGCTATCGCCTGGTGCATGATCCGGCAATCATCACCACAGAGCTGGCCCCCACTACCCTACAGGGTCTGTGGCTCCAGCGCCAGCGCTGGAGCCAGGGTTGGCTGGAGGTAGCCTGGCTATATACGGACCGAATGAGAAGATCGGCCCATCTAGATCCAGTTCAAAAAGCCTACTGGATGCTGATGCTAATCTTCAGCCAGTGTTTCTATCCCTTAGTCTGGCAAGCCGTCCCCATGATGATCGGCATTCACTGGAGTGGTTCCGATCGAGACCTAGCCTTTGAAAACCTGAACCTGGCCATGATGGTGTTGTTAAGCTTCAGTACCGTACTGCAGGTAAACCTAGCGATTAGGCTGCGGCCGCAGGAATGTAACTACTCGCGCCGTCATGGCTGGCTTTACTGCCTGCTGTCACCGGCCTATTTTTGGCTGAAGGTGATAGTTGGCATGGTGGCGATCTATAACCATCTCTCTGGCAGCCGTGTCTGGCATGTTACCGCCCGTCCATCAGATACTCTAGCCCTCAGCCTGCAGTCTTCTGAGCATCCCTACCCGGTCAAAAGTCGCTAGTCCGCCCCTAGGAAGGTAGGCTGGTAAAGTTGGTGCTGGGTAATATAGTGCCGCACGGCCGGGGTGAGGTTATCCGTGTCATCGATTTGCCGACAACTTGAGGAGGCTACATCAATGGTCTCAGCGGTATTGGCTATTTCCACCTGAGTATAGTGCCGTAGATTAGCCAATCCCTCCGGTGTAATCGGGTAGCCAGGTCGGGGGACCACCAGCACCTCAACCGCAGCCAAAATATCCTCTGCCCGGTGCCAGGTTAACAACTGATTGACCAGATCCGAGCCAACCACCAGCACCAACGGAGCCCCTGGCCAGCAAGCCTGGGCTCGCTCGATGCTAACGATAGACCAACGATGGCTCAGGTCCTGCCGTAGACCGACTCGATCTGGGGGTAATTGCAGCTCTTCTAGCATTAACCGCAACATGTCAAACCGATTTTCCAGGGGGGTTTGACAGGATTTAAAGGGATTCTCAGCGGTCCATACGGCGACGTGGTCAAAGTGCTGGGCAAGCCAGGTAAGAATAGCGGCGTGGCCACGGTGGGGCGGATCGGCACTGGTGCCAAATAGGGCAATGCGGGGCATTGGTAGGGGCGATCGAGAAGGGATAAGGTGACAATTCAGGTGATCTACAATCAGGATATCGCCATTATTATTTAAGGTGTTCCACCTCACCCCCTACCTGGGCTCAGGCAGACCTCCCTGGTTGACCGGTGTGACTGTAGGTTCGGACAACCGATCGGACCTTGGTTGGACTGCCCAGACGAACCATAGGAGTCAATGAGTTCAATACCCTAACATAGGGCCTGGTCATGACCCCCTTTACCCCATCTCAACCCCCTCTTCCCTCTGTCTCCGCTTGGTTCAGGACGACTGCCATTAGCGTGACGGTAGCTTTAGTTGTAACGGCCATACCAGGTCCGGGGCGATCGGCAAATCCCCAGTGGGGAACTGTCTTCTATGTCAATACCCCATCTGGCTATGCCCTCAACCTGCGCTGGGGACCGGGGAAAAACTTTAGCATCTACCGTAAGGTGGGTCGGGGCTGTCCTCTGGAGTGGTCAGGAGTAAGGCGGAACGGCTGGTTGCAGCTTACCAACGGCACCTGGGTAGCCGCCAATCTGGTCAGTTCCCAGGCCCTGCCTGAGGGCAGTTGCCCCAGGCTAGTCGCTAAGGACAGCATGATGGTAACTACCCCCAGTGGGTACGGTCTCAATATTAGAACCGGTCCCGGTACTAACTTTAGCCGTACTGGTCAGTATGCCAATGGCACCCGCGTCGCGGTTACCCGAAATGCTAGCGGTAACTGGGTTCAACTCACCGATGGTAACTGGGTAGACCGGACCTTCTTAAAGGCTAGTGGAGAACGCCCCATCACGACCCCAGCCCCTGACGTTAACGTCATGGAGCTACAACGACGGCTCCAGCAAGCGGGCTTCTTACCCACTGGGTTTACCATTAGCGGCATCTATGATCAAACCACCCAGGCTGCGGTCAGGGAGTTTCAGCGGGTGAATGGCCTACCGATCACAGCAGTGGTGGATGCGGCCACCTGGCAAGCCCTCTTTAACGCCACTACTACGGCCAGACCTGTGGTTCCGCCGACCCCAAATCCTTCCCCCGATGGTGGGGGCAAGCAAATGCGGGTATCAACGGATGGTGAAGACGGCTTAGTGTTTGACGGACCCGGGCCGGAGTTTAACTTGCTACGCAGCATCGCCAATGGCACCGTCGTCACTACTACGGGTAAAGTATCGGGTAACTGGACTGAGCTAGCGGAGGGCGGATGGATATTTTCCTCATGGCTAAAACCCCTATAGTGCTCATAGTCTGTCTTAGCTATTTTGGCTAAGGTTATAGAGCGGAAAAACTAGGGGCTTGGGTCGGTCTAGAGGTCTGCCTCTGGGGTTAATACGGCGGGCGGCTGGCCCGTGAGGATATGCCCCGGCTGCACCGCGCCATGATGCGGCAGATTGCCGTTGACACTATGAATCTGGCTCATTAAGCTAGCCATTTCAAGGGCACTCATGGCGTAATCCCAGCCGTGGTTAGCCTTAATACCAGCCCGTTCCAGGGCTTGCTGCAGGGTATCCGTAGTCAGAACCCCGAAGACGATCGGTACGCCAGTCTGAAAGCCGGCGGCAGCCACCCCCTTCGCCACTTCGGCCGCCACGTAGTCAAAGTGAGGGGTTTGACCACGAATGACGGCGCCAAGACAAATGATGGCGTGGTAGCGACCGGTCAGGGCGAGCTGGCGAGCTACAAGGGGAATTTCAAAACTACCAGGTACCCAGGCGTAGTCTACCTGATCACCCTCGGGGTTGGGGTCAACCCCGTGACGTTTCAAACAATCTTGACAGCCTTCCAAGAGTTTGCCAGTAATCAGGTCATTGAAGCGACCCAGGACAATGGCAAAACGGCAGGAGGCTGAGCTGGCAAAGTTGCCTTCAAATACAGCCATGGTCTGTGTTGCTAGACCACAAAGTAATTAAGACTGCCTACCACTACCACCAATACCCCCCAAATAATCGACCCGAATAGGATAAGTCGTTTGGATTGATCCCAGTTTTGGGGAGAAGCATAGGCCACAGGGACGTAGACCACCAGCACAAAAGACATTAGGACCAGGGCAAACAAGGCAAACTGAAACAAAATGACCATGGGCTTCTCTCTTAAACACAGCGGTGGAACAACAGACCAGCACTCAGTCCAATGGGCTAGCCCCAGATTCATTTATATCCTGGGAAGCAGCTTCAGCCTTAGGGGGGCAACAGGTGTCCGTGGAAGCCAAACTATCGTGGCCAATCAGTATCCCTCAAGTATTCAGGATGACCTCAGGGCCTGCGATTTTAGGTATAGCCTTTGCTGGACTTTAAGTGTGCCCCCATATTGGTCAGGTGAGTCGATCTGATAACCCCTCTAGTAAGCTATCAGAAAGGGAGCCCCTTGGGGAAGTCATCCCGTCAGATGCAGAGCCCTTTTCTGCGAGGTCGTGCTAGCGTCTAGCTATGCATCTAATCCTATGCCATACTACCGCTGATTTCGACACCCTGGGGGCCGCCGTTGGCTTAGCTCGCTTGCATCCGGGTGCTCGTATTGTACTGACCGGTGGTTGCCATCCGACGGTGCAGCGGTTCGTGGCCCTACATCGGGATGAGTATCCCTTCATTGATCGCCGTGCCGTTACCTGGGACCAAATTACTGCCCTCACTCTGGTCGATGCCCAACAACCAGAGCGGTTTGGCCCCGCGGCGGAGTGGATTGCCCAGGCGGGTCGGGATCGCATACCCCTAGCCCTGTACGATCACCACGCTCCTGGTCCGGCTGCCGGTGCCCAGGAGAGGGGAGATCTAGATCGGTTGGGACGAGGCCCCCAGGTCACCGTAGCCCCGGTGGGGGCCTGTACTACCTTGATCGTCGAGGAGTTACAACGGTTGGCCATCAGTCCCACCGTTGCAGAGGCCACGGTCATGGCCCTGGGCATCCATGTGGATACGGGATCCCTTTTGTTTGAGCAAACCACTGCCCGTGATGCCCGGGCCCTGGCCTGGCTGATGGAGGAGGGAGCCAGTTTGCCCGTGGTTGCAGAATTTGTGGAACCGGGGCTGTCTCCCCAACTTCAGGACCTGCTCTCCATCGCCATGGATACCCTCACGATAGAAGCAGTGGAGGGCTATCGTCTGGGCTCTGTCCTGTTGAGCATGGACCGTTATGTGCCAGGCTTGTCAGGTCTGGCAGAGCGTCTGATTTCCCTGGCGGATGTGGATGGGTTGTTATTAGCGGCCGATTACGGGGGGAAGGAGGCCGCGATCGCAGGGGACAATAGAACCCGCAAGTTGCTATTGATTGGTCGTGCCCAGGGGCAGATTAGCCGTAAAGCCTCCCAGGGCCAGGGCATTGATTGGGGCGCAATTTTTACCCTCCTGGGGGGAGGGGGTCACGCCACCGCCGCCTCCGTCACCTTGACCACGGCCCATCCAGCCCAGGTGGTGGTGGAGGTGATGGCCCAGTTACGATCGCAGATTCCCCAGGCCCCCACCGCTGGCCAGCTGATGTCTTCCCCGGTGCGCACTATTCGACCAGACACCACCATGGCCGAAGCCCAACGTATCCTACTGCGTTATGGCCACTCTGGGCTCTCCGTGGTGGACGCCGCTGGTCAACTGGTGGGCATGATCTCCCGGCGAGATTTAGACCGGGCCCTCCACCATGGTCTGACCCACGCTCCAGTCAAGGGATATATGGCTACCAATTTGAAAACCATTACTCCCCAAACCTCCGTTAATGACATTGAGGATTTGATGGTGACCTACGATATTGGTCGCCTGCCGGTTCTGGAGCAGGGTCAACTGGTGGGTATTGTCAGTCGTACCGATCTGCTACGGCACCTGCACAAAACCCTGATCACCGATGGCTGGCCCGGGCGCTACCCTGCCCTGGCCCCAGGGACGGCCCCGCCAGTCCTGACAGATCTGCTCAAGACCCAGTTGCCTGCGGATCTGGGCCCTATTCTTGAACAGATTGCCGCCGCTGCCCAGGCCCAGGGTTGGCAACTGTACCTGGTGGGGGGAGCCGTACGGGATCTGCTGTTAAGCCTGGATGGGGTAGCCTACTCCCCCCCGTCGGCCAAAATCCCACCCCCGAAGCTAGCTCCTAACTTCGTTGACCTTGACCTGGTGGTGGATGGCAATACCCAGAGCAGCCAGGGGGGGGCTGGAGTAGAGCTCGCGCAGCAGATTAAGGCGACCCATCCGGAAGTCGAGATTCAAATCCATGGCCGCTTCCAAACTGCTTCCCTGGTCTGGCATCGGGATTTGTCCCATCCCCTGGCGGGGTTGATGCTGGATATCGCCACGGCCCGCACCGAGTTTTACCCCTACCCGGCAGCTAACCCTGAGGTCGAGCCCAGCTCCATTCAACAGGATCTCTATCGTCGTGATTTCACCATCAATGCCATGGCCCTGCGCCTCACCGATCCCGACCGTGGCCAGCTACTGGACTACTTTGGTGGGTTGATGGATTTACGCCAGCAGCTGATTAAGGTGCTTCACCCCAATAGCTTTATCGAGGACCCCACCCGCATCTTTCGGGCGGTGCGGTTTGCCGTGCGGCTAGGCTTTAGTTTAGATCCCCAAACTGAGGGCTATATTCAGCAGGCCATTGACAGCGGTATTTATGCCCAAATGCAACGTCAAGTGGAACGGGTGCCCGCCCTTCAAGTCCGCCTCAGGAACGAACTGTACGCCATTCTGGCCTCTGCGGCCTGGCCAAAGGCCCTGGCCATACTGGATCAACTTCGGGCCCTACACTGCCTCTATAATGATTTAACGATGGATTCCCGGCTTTGGCAGCAGCTCCACCGCCTGAGTCGCTGGTTAGACCACTTTGCCTGGCCCTTGCCCTGTCACCCCTGGGAGATGCGCCTGCAGGTCCTACTCGCCGCTGTGCCAGCGGTGGACCGCCGATCCATCGCTATCTCCCTGCAGCTTACCGATAGTACCATTACCCGCCTGAGTCAGCTGGATAGTCTGGAACAGGCCTGGCTAGACCGGTTAGTTCACCCCCTGGCGCCCAGCCAAATTTATGCTCTCTTGCACCAGGCGGACCGACCGACCCTGCTGCTCGCCAGTGTGCGCCATCCCCGCACCCTAGGGCCACCGATCTGGCGTTATCTGACCCAGTGGATAGAGGTGACGCCACGGATCAACGGCAATCAACTAAAAGCCCTGGGCTATAGACCAGGACCAGGGTTTCGCACCATGCTACAAGCACTATTAACCGCTCAGATCGATGGATTGATCCAGACTGAGGCTGAGGCCATGGCCTTTATCACCACCCACTATCCCCTCGAGCAGCAAGCGGTGGCCTCAGAAAATGTTAAGATAGTATAACGTTTTAACTCACTCTGCCGCCCATGACCCTAGCCCCTGGCACCGCCCTACAACATGGCCACTACGTGATTGATGCCCTGGCGCTGGAGGATAGCCTCGGTCCGCTTTACCTGGCTACCCATATTCCCCAAGGACGGCGGGTGCTGATGCGGGTGCTGGGCAGTCGTCAGCCTCAAAATATGCCCCCCGCTGACCAGCGATCGGATTTCTTTAGGTACCTGCAATCTGTTCAGGCCCTGCAGATCTCCCTCTTACCCCGCCAAATAGAGGGCTTCGAAGAGGAGGGGGTCTGCTATCAGGTACTGTCTACTCCCGTCGGTAGCCCCCTCAGTCAACAGATTCACCCCGATCGCCCCTTACCCCTAGCCCAGGCCCTAAGCCTCCTAAACGCTCTGACCGATAGCCTCCAGGCCCTAGGGCCCCTGGGTTGGCTGGGGCTTTGCCTGCAGCCCGACCAAATCTGGTGGGCTCCAGATCGGTCTGAGGCCACCTGGATTGGTTTTGACTTCCCCAGCTACCCTCTGCCTTCCAGGGAACACACGGAAGGGTTGCTGGTGCAGCAGCTAGGTCATTTGCTCTATTTCCTCCTGACTGGTGGTCATGCCGCCCATACCCAGGCTCCCCTGGATGTGGACCTCTGCCACCGTCGTCCCGGTCTACCGGCCAGCCTGGTTCGAGCTTTACAGTTGGCCACAGCTCCGCAGCCTGGGACTTTAAGCGAATGGGGCCAGGCGCTGCCGATGTCCCAACCGGTGAGCATGACACCGCTCGTCCCTGGCTCGAATTCCACCAACGGCCACCGTCCTGCCCTTGATCCCTTACCAGTGACAGGAGGGGCTGGCCCGGCGTTAAAGCCATTTCCCCCCTTTCACCTTGCCTCCCAGCCCGCTCCAACCCTGGCCCAGAGCTATCCTTCTAAGAGTTCTGGGGGCTGGTCTCGATGGGCTACCTACGGCTTAATGGTGACGGCCCTAGGGGCTGGTCTGAGTGGCCTGGTGGTTGGTCTGCAGCTCCGGAACCAGACCCTTGATCCTTCCCAGGCAAGTCGTTTCAACCCCAATCAGTCCTTTCCTCCCCTGGCGGACTGGAATGGCAACCGCCCTGACCAAAAAGTCCTGAGGCCCTTTAATCGGCCCCTACGCCAGCCCGATTACGGTGATGCTCCAGGGCCAGCCCCATCTCCCAGCGTCACCCGGTCTTACCCAGCTGTCACCCCTGCTAGCCCAGTTCCTCAACAATCGGCTACCCCGGCCCTGCCCCCGGCTGACAGTACCCTACTAGAAAATCCCAGCCCTCTATCTACCGAGGGTTCTTTGGCACCTGCCCTACAGCCTAACGCTGAGCCCACCCTACCGGCAATGCCAACACCCATGCCGTCCGCCCAGACGGCACCACCGCCATCCCCCTCCCCGGTTGGGTCAGATATGATGCCAGAGCCGATTACTGCCCCACCGCCAGCCATCGCCCCTGCCCCATCCCCCTCTCCCTCCCCGGTTAATCTTTAACCCTTAGACCACTATAACTGCTTGCAATTCCGGGGGAATTGCACCGGTTCGAACCCAGAAACGACCTGGGGAGGTTATACTCTCTGGGGCTAGTCTTGGCCTCTACTATGGTTTCTTATCCCACTCCTATGCGTCCCCCCTGCAAACAACCCCAAGCACTTCAGCTTCTACTGGGGGCTCTTTGGCCAGTCTTGCTCAGCTTAGGGTTGCTGGGGTGCAGGGCTAGCCAACCCCCTGACCAAAGCACGGTGGCCACCACACCAGCCCCAGCCCCCGAGGCAATTAGTCAGAACCCGACTGTTTCGCCATCCCTCGCCCCTAGGCCCCAGGACCCCGCTGCCCCCCAGACTACCCCTGCCCCTAAGTCTGTCGATCAAAGGGCCACCCTGAAGTTGCCCGATGCTCTGATCACCGCCTGGCAACCGATCAGTAAGGTGCTGTTCAGCTTTGGCGCCATGACCCTGACGCCGACAGAAATCACCTGGGACAGTGGTCAGACCAGTTCCTATACTGTACTGAATCAGGAGCGGGGCTTTTTGCTGCAACTAGAGGCCAACCCCAAGTTCTATGACACCCCTAATGCTTACCTGAAGCTGATCCCTAAAACCAATGAGGCGGGGGCGACTACGGGGGTGGATGTTGCCTTCTATGAAAGTGAGGCCCAGGTTCAGACCGATGAGTACGTCATGTATGGCTCCTACAGCCAGTAGACTGGTGGCGATCGCCACCACACCATCGGGTCTGGCGACCCTGCTACCCATTGCCAGCCATCTATCCGCTACCCTCTGGGTGCCTACCCATCTAGGTGATCACCCGTTTGCCCAGGGTATTGCGGTGCAGTGCTATGGAGGGCCTCTCCGCGACCTGGTTAGTCAGCTTTGGCCCCATAATCAGGGATTAATCTTTGCCCTGGCCACCGGGGCAGTAGTCCGCCTGGTGGCCCCCTTGTTACAGCATAAGGGGATCGATCCAGCGGTGGTGGTACTGTCAGAAAAGGGGGACCTGGTGATTAGCCTTTGCGGGGGGCATCAGGCCGGAGCTGATCGACTCACCCAGGCTATCGCGCACCTGATTGGTGGGCAGGCGGTGATTACGGGGGCGGCGGCGGCCCACCGATGGCCAGCCATAGACCAGATCGGCCAACCCTTTGGTTGGACCCGTGGCCCAGGGGATTGGACCCAGGTGAGTGCCGCCATGGCCCAGGGCAACCCCATTGCTGTTCATCAAGACACGGGTTCCACCCTATGGCAACAGCATTTGCCCGCCGATCATCCCTTTATCTTTTCTGAGGAGCCCCAGGCCCCACCCCAGGCCCAGGTGTGGATCAGTGCCAGTTTAGCCCCTCCCTCCAGTGATGCCTGGGTGCAGTGGCATCCCCGGGTTTTGTGGGTGGGGGTGGGGTGCGAACGGGGTACCACCCGACGGGTGATTGAAGCGGGTATTGAGCAGGTCTGCGGTGCCCAGGGGTTAGCCCCAGGGGCGATCGCTGGGGTCGCCAGCCTTGATCTAAAGGCCGATGAGTCGGGGCTGGTGGAGCTGTGTCGCGATCGGGGCTGGCCCCTGCGTTGCTTTACTGCAGAGGAGTTGAGCGCTGTCCCTGTGCCTAACCCCTCCTCCCTGGTGGAACGGGTCGTCCAAACCCCCAGCGTGGCAGAGGCGGCGGCTATGTTGGCGGCGGCCGGTCCCCTTCGAGTTAATAAACAGGTGGTGCGTCTGGCAGGAGAGGCGGGGGCCGCCACCCTGGCCCTGGCCCAAGCAGTTGAAGAGTACATTGGCCGCCCTGGCCAGCTATTGCTGGTGGGGATTGGCCCTGGCCGCCTGGACCAGATGACTCCAGCGGCCAAGGCGGCCATTGTGGGGGCTGATGCGGTAATTGGCTACGGTCTCTACATTGATCAAATCCGTCCCCTGTGCCGGTCGGGTCAGGTGGTGGAGGCCTGGCCCATTACCCAGGAACGGCAGCGGGCCGACCGCGCCATTGTCCTGGCCCGGTGGGGGTTAAGGGTGGCGGTGGTCTCCTCGGGAGACTGCGGTATCTACGGCATGGCCGGCCTGGTATTAGAGCAGCTCCAGGCCACCGGCTGGGACAGCATGACTCCAGCGGTTGAGGTATTGCCAGGCATTTCTGCCCTGCAGGCCGCTGCCGCCCGGGTAGGCGCGCCCTTGATGCACGATTTTTGTACCATCAGTTTGAGTGACCTACTCACCCCCTGGGAGGTGATTGTCAAACGCCTGGAGGCAGCGGCCCAGGCTGATTTTGTCATCGCCCTCTACAACCCCAAGTCCCAGGGGCGCACCCAGCAAATCGAAACAGCCCACCAGATCTTGATGACCCACCGATCTCCCCAAACTCCAGTAGCTGTGGTGCGATCGGCCTATCGTCCAGGAGAGAGCATACACACCACAATCCTGGAACATCTTTTGGACCTGCCCATTGATATGATGACGGTGGTGTTAGTTGGTAACCAGAGTACCAGTCTGGCTGGCCCCTGGATGGTTACGCCGCGAGGCTATAGCATTAAAACCTACAGCTCTAACCAGAACCCTTAGGACAGGGTTGGCCGGGTAATTTCGTGGCCCGTAACTACCAGGGTTTGTCTTACTAACCATGGAAAAGCCGATGCTGGAAGCTAACCCAGCTCGGCTCCACTCCTTGCCGGTAACCAGTACTCGGTGTGGCGTAAATTCGGCGATCACTCAAGCCAAACCCCTAAGGGTTCAGCTTGGCCAGGATTACCCTAGTCCTTGGATATTTTGGGGGGCTCGCGGAAGGCGATAGCGAAAAATAGCGTACCAATGATGCAGGCGAAAATAAAAATGTAAGCGACAGCTTCCATGGTGAAAGAGCTCCTACTCTACCAGAGTAATTCTAGTGTACAGGCAACATAGAGACGTTGAGGGATGAACCTGATAAACCGGTACTCGACCGTCGAGACGATCATCTTGACAGTCAAGTACCGGGTCAAACCTAAACCGCCCTAGACGGTCTCGCGCTTACGGGTAGAGGTATCGCCCACTTTCTGGAAGAAGCCCCATTCCACCTGCTCGGGAGATAGGTCGGGGTCAACACCGGCAAACACGTCCCGGAATAGGGTGCGGGAGCCGTGCCAGATATGACCGAAGAAGAACAGCAAAGCGAAGACGGCATGGCCGTAGGTAAACCAACCGCGGGTACTAGTGCGGAATACCCCATCGGACCCCAGGGTTTCGAGATCAAACTCAAAAGGTTCACCCAGTTGAGCCTTACGGGCATAGCGCTTCAGCAGAGCTGGATCCGTAATGGTTTGACCGTCTAACTCACCCCCGTAGAAGGTGGCAGTTACCCCAGTCTGTTCAAAACTGTACTTGGATTCGGCCCGTCGGAAGGGAATGTCTGCACGGACAATTCCATCCCGATCCACCAGAACCACAGGGAAGGTCTCAAAGAAGTTAGGTAGGCGGCGAACGGTCAACTCACGACCCTCCTTATCCTTGAAGACAGGGTGACCAAGCCAGCCCTGGGCCAACCCATCCCCTTGATTCATAGGACCTACCCGGAATAGACCACCCTTGGCCGGACTATTACCAACGTAATCATAGAAGGCCAACTTTTCAGGAATTTGACCGTAGGCCGTTGCCAGGGTACCACCCGTATTAACTTCCGCTTGAACCCGCCGCTGAATTTCCTGCTGGAAATAGTTGCTATCCCACTGATAACGGGTGGGACCAAACAACTCAATGGGGGTAGCGGCGCTACCGTACCACATGGTGCCAGCCACCACGAAAGCGGCAAAAAATACGGCGGCGATACTGCTGGAAAGCACCGTCTCAATATTCCCCATGCGGAGGGCTTTGTAAAGCCGTTGTGGTGGCCTCACCGTCAAGTGGAATAGGCCCGCAATAATACCCACAATACCTGCAGCAATGTGGTGAGCCACAATACCACCGGGGTTAAAGGGGTTAAAGCCGGCAGCTCCCCACTCTGGGGCTACGCCTTGGACATGGCCCGTCAGACCGTAGGGATCGGAAACCCACATCCCTGGACCCCAGAGACCGGTCAAGTGAAAGGCACCAAATCCAAAGCAAAGTAAACCCGATAGAAACAAATGAATGCCAAACATCTTGGGCAGGTCGAGGGCCGGCTCACCGGTGCGGGGATCGCGGAACAGATCTAGATCCCAAAACACCCAGTGCCAGCAGGCCGCCAGAAACAGTAGCCCTGACAGAATGATATGGGCCGCAGCTACGCCCTCAAAGGACCAGAAACCTGGATTGACAGCGGCTTCACCGGTTACGCTCCAGCCTCCCCAGGATTGGGTCACCCCTAATCGGGACATAAAGGGCAAAACAAACATACCCTGACGCCACATGGGGTTGAGCACAGGGTCGCTTGGATCAAAGGTTGATAACTCAAACAGGGCCATCGAGCCGGCCCAACCAGCCACCAGGGCTGTATGCATCAGGTGTACAGCGATCAGTCGCCCGGGATCATTAATGACGACGGTGTGTACCCGGTACCAGGGTAGTCCCATTGACTACTCTCCTCCTCTAGGTAAAACAGTGTTGTTTTGAAGTTGTCTTAAGTATGCTAGATACTGATAAGCCTAACAGATTGGGCTACCAGAATCCCCACTTGTGATCGCATCGCCGAGGTTTTTTTGCCTGAGTCAAAAGATTGATGGGTAGAAAATCCTTGGAGATGTAAAAATGAATTACTTCAAGAAGTGTAACCACTTCAAACCTCCCTCGCAACCTCCCTGTCTCCCTTTCCCGAGGCAGGGTTTCAAACAACAGCGCCAGTTGAGCAGCGGAGACAGCCCAAGATGGCGATTTTACCTATGGTTAGGAATACTGGATGGCAAGGAGCGCTAGGTAATGACTACTATTAAGTTTCTTAACGAAGACACTGAGATTATCGTTGCCGATGGGGCCAATCTACGCTTCAAGGCTCTAGAGAACCGCATTGACATCTATACCTTCAGTGGCAAGTTGATGAACTGTGGAGGCTACGGTCAGTGCGGCACCTGCGTGGTGGAGGTGGTGGCCGGTGCGGAAAACCTATCTCCCCGCACAGCGGTGGAGGAACGTAAGTTACAAAAGTGGCCCGCTAGTTGTCGACTGGCCTGTCAAACCCTTGTCAACGGGCCAGTGACCGTGGTTACAAAGCCTAAGCGATAGCTGTAGATGCTAATCGATCCGGTTAGTCCGATGCCAACCTGGCGACAGGATGACCTGGGTCTTGGCAGGTTCGGGGTTAAATCTGGCCGCTAATCTGTCAGATCAGACAGAGTTATCGACAAAGAATGATATTCTAAAGGCGTTGGTGGTCACCCTATCGAGCATCTCGATATCCTTTGGTTGAGAGTAGAGGCAAGCGTTAATGGAAGTTAATAAGCTCGGCTTTGTTGCCAGCATTCTGTTCGTACTCGTTCCTACGGTTTTCCTGTTAATTCTGTATATTCAGACCTCTAGCAAACAGACTGGAGCCTAAACAATTCTGCTTTAATATCAGGTATTTTGGTAGAGCGTTGGTTTATCCAGCGCTTTTTGCTGTTGGGGTATATAGAAGTTGCTAGTCCGACTATTCCTACATTAATTTAACAGCCCTGGGGGGAGAACCATAGATTTAGCCAGGGTCTACTCGGTCAAAGCCACGAAACCATAGGCCATAGACTGCAGTCCAGGACTTGAACCGGAGCCCTTGAATCATTTTTGCGAGCTATATTTGGACCAACTATGGGTTAAGTCTCTAAAGGACATTAGACTTAGTAACAACTTGCTACATTACTTAGTTAGAATTATGGACCTTAAACCTTATGTGCAACGGTCCACTAGTTGTTTTGAGGGGTTTCCCCTTTAACTCTCCTCAAATGTTTCAGACCCCTAGTATTCAAGGTTACAGGGAAAGTCTATGACCTATTGTTTAGGTGTCTTAGTAGATGCCGGTTTGGTCTTGGCAGCTGACTCCAGGACCAATGCTGGGGTAGACTACATTTCCTCCTATCGAAAGCTATTTGACTTCTCCCGGCTTGGCGAACGGGTCATTCTCCTATGTACCTCCGGCAATCTTTCCGTGACCCAGGCAGTGGTACATAACCTCAGTCAGGACATTAAGCGCAACCGTGAGCCCAACCTTTACAGTTTGCCTACCCTTTACGACGTAGCTCGCTACGTGGGTAGCCAAATTCGGCGAATGCAGGAGGACGATCGCTCCTGGCTCGAACAGGATCGGATCGACTTTCAATGCAGCTTTTTGATCGGCGGTCAGATTATTGGAGAGGTGCCGGAGTTGTTTTTGGTTTATAGTCAGGGCAACTGTATTCAGGCCACACCAGAAACACCCTTTCTGCAAATTGGTGAGACCAAGTATGGGAAACCCATCCTGGATCGGACCCTGGCGTTCGACTCTCCCCTGGATGCGGTGGCCAAGTCAGCCCTGCTCTCCCTAGACTCCACCATGCGATCTAATCTCTCGGTGGGGCCGCCAATCAATCTAATGATGTACAAAACCGATAGCTTTGAGGTCAACCATCGCGCCCAGTTTCAAGCCGGTGATCCCTACCTGCTGAAAATGCGCAAACATTGGGAAGTTGCCCTGAAAGAGGCCTCCGCCGGCATTCCCGATATTTGTTGGAATCAGGGTGAACTGGCTCCCATCCTGGGTATCCCCGGACTTGACGTTACCTAAGCTGGCCCAGCATCCGCCGCCGCCAACACCGCCGCCACCGTTAGCCGTCGTACCTGGGGCACCGCCAGGGTAGTCTTCGGTGCTAAAGCACAGGCCAGGGCAGCCACATGGTCTGAATCCACCTGCCATTGCCAGATTTGCCAGCCTGGCAAAATTCCCAACCCCTGAGTCAGGGGTTTAGGATACTGAAACAGGGGCTGTTGGTCAAGCATAACCTCGAGATTCCCCATGGGCTGACTTAAACCCACCCCTACCCCCTTAAGATAGGCTTCCTTCGCCGTCCAGTAGCGGAAAAACTGAAGATGAGCCTGGGGTTGGGGCAAGGTGAGGAGGTTGATCTGCTCTCCAGGGCTGAGACATCGTTCACAGAGAGCAGGTAGGGCATTTAGGGTACGGACCTGCTCTAGATCAATACCTACCCTACGATCGGCAATGGCGATCGCCACGTAGTCACCGGAGTGGGAGAGGTTAAACTCTAAACCACCATTCCCCTGGCCCAGGCCGGGCTTACCCTGGGGACCGTAGGTAAAACTTAGGGAGGCGGGCGGCTGCCCCAGATAACGCCCCAACAGGTAGCGTAGGCAGCCTCGCCCCACCAGAAAATTACGCTGGGTCAGAGCATGGCGGATACTGTCTGACCGATGTCGTTCTGCAGGGCTGAGGTAGGCTAGTAGTTGGTCTAAGCAAGAAAATTCAGGGTCTCTGGTTAAAATTACCCAGACCTGTACCGTTGCCGCCATGCCCCCCGGACCCACCCTAAGACTAGGCGTTTTGGGAAGCCGGCTCGAACTTGTGAGCGTGATCCTGCAGGAGGGAGGTAACCTGATCCAGGACGGTGTTCTTTTTCTGGAGGTTCTGGCGATCGGGGTAAAAGTCGGGTTGATCTAAACTGCGAGCAATCGCCGCCTTAACCTGATCAGCAATCAACTCCGCCAACTCACCCTGGGCGGTCTGCCGTTGGAAATTGGCCCCCTCCTCGGTGGTGGCATAGAGGGGCGGCAGCCGGTTCAGGGCATAGGCCGCGATGTCGCCCAACTCCAGGGACTTTTCGGAACTAGACTCGATGTCGGCCACCCGGGCAATGGCCTCCGTCAGCACCAGTTCCTCCATAACATTGATAAATTGCTTACGGGGTACCGCCACCACTTCACCGGTCAGCAAGGCCCCCATCAGGCGATCCAGGGCCATGTATTCCTCAATGGAAAGCTCTGAAGCGGTGTCACAAATGCGCCCCACCTCAGCCTCCATGGCCGGCGTTAGATAGCCATCTTGCAAAGCCTGTTCAACAATTCGTTCGATAGTCATTTTGGCTAAACGCTCCATAACATCCCGTAATGGGTAAACAGCTTTTAGACAGCTTATAAATCTTAAGGCCTGATTTTGGTCTAGTGTGCCCCAGCCCTCATCCTAAAACCCATCCCAGATGAAAATATCCTTAGGCTTTCTAGGATACTATTAGGTCACGAAAAGATCCCCAGGGTTTTTGCCTAATTATCTAACCAACCTAAGCGCTGGGGGGGCCAAAATCGTACCATCGCCTTACCAATGATATTTTCAGAGGGGACAAAGCCCCAGGCATGGCTATCGTAGCTACTATTGCGGTTGTCGCCCAGCACCAGGTAGGCGGAGTCTGGTACCTCTTCAGGGCCCCACTGGTAGTCAGGAGCCTCCTTAATATAACCCTCCTTGAGGGCTTCGCCGTTGACGTAAACCTGACTATTTTTCACTTCCACCAGATCACCGGGCAAACCAATCACCCGTTTAATGAAGGCATCCCGTCGCTGCCCTGGCGGGGTAAGGCTGGCCGGAGGCCAAAACACCACGATGTCCCCACGGTCAGGGAGGTTAAAGTGGTAGGTAATTTTCTCAATCACCAGGCGATCGTTGATTTTTAGGGTGGGTTCCATGGAACCGGAGGGGATATAGCGGGCCTCGGCCACAAAGTGGCGTATCCCCAGGGCCAGGACCACGCTAAGGGAAACGGTTTGTAACAGCTCAACCCATGGATTGGGGTGGCCAGAGGATTTTGATCGAGGGGAATGGGGCAAGTCTTAACTCGTTTCAATAAACAGGACTGAATCTATAGACTTGATAATGGGCGTTAAGTAGCCCACTGATGGTCTATCTGATTCATAGATTTTAGCAGGGGAGATTGGTTATGACACGGGGGCCTTTCTGGGTCCACCCCAGGGCTTAATTCATTTAGCGATTCACCAGGGATGCCAGGCGATCGCTCCATAGCCCCTTCTGCTCCAGCCAGGGACGATGGTAAATCCGGGACTGATAACGAGCTCCGCCGTCACAGAGCACCGTCACAATTCGATGCCCTGGCCCCAGGCGATCAGCCAGGTCCAGGGCGGCAGCCACATTAATCCCCACCGATCCCCCCATAAACAGGCCATCGTCGTAAAGCAACTGGTAAAGTACGGTCAGAGCCTCTGGATCGGTGACTTGAATGGCATCGTCAATGGGAACATCCGCCATATTAGCGGTGATCCGACTGTTGCCAATACCCTCTGTGACGGAGCTGCCCTCAAGTTTGATTTCACCAGTTTTAATATAGCTGTAGAGGCCACTACCCATGGGATCGGCGACAACACAATGAATTCGAGGGTTTTTCTCCTTCAGAAAGAGGGCTACGCCGGCGTAGGTACCACCGGTACCAGTAGCGGCTACCCAGCCATCGATACGGCCATCGGTTTGTTGCCAGATTTCTGGACCAGTGGTCTCGTAGTGGGCCTGGCGATTGGCCAGGTTATCAAACTGATTGGCCCAGATGGCATTGTCCATTTCCGCCGCCAACCGCCCGGAAACCTTGACGTAGTTATTGGGATCACGGTAGGGAACCGCTGGTACCGTCCTCACCTCCGCCCCCAGAGTGCGCAGCAAATCGATCTTCTCCTGGGACTGGGTATCAGGGATCACAATTAAACAACGGTAGCCCTTTGCATTACAGATATGAGCTAAACCAATACCGGTATTGCCAGCCGTTCCTTCCACGACGGTGCCACCAGGCTTGAGTAACCCCCTGGCCTCAGCATCTTGAATGATATAAAGAGCGGCCCGGTCCTTCACCGAACCGCCGGGATTGAGGAACTCAGCCTTTCCCAAAATGTCACAGCCGGTGGCCTCACTCAGGCTATTGATGCGAATCAACGGGGTATGCCCAATGGTGCCTACAAAACCCTGTTTAATATCCATAGCGAGGGGAACCTTGCCCTAAACCACTGACAACGCTTCTTTATCCTACGGCGAAACGGTTAGTATCTCGGCTAGAATCAGGATACTTTATGCCGTTCAAGCTCTCCCTACGCTGGCCGGAGACTATCCGGGTTGACCATGGCTAGCCTGCCCACTGCGCTAATTTTCGATGTCGATGGTACCCTTGCGGAAACTGAGCGAGATGGCCATCGGGTGGCCTTTAACCGGGCCTTTGCTGACTTTAATCTGCCCTGGCAATGGCCCGTGGGTCTCTACGGGGAGCTGTTGAAGGTGCCGGGGGGCAAGGAACGGATCGCCCACTATATTGAGTCTTACCAATCCCACTATCCACTGCCCCTCCCCCTGGAGGACTTAACTAAGGCCCTACACCAGGCTAAAACCCGATACTTTGAGGCCCTGGTCAAGGCAGGAGGAGTTTTACTACGGCCTGGGGTCAAACGGCTGTTGCAAGAGGCCCGTGGTCAACAGGTGCGGCTGGCGATCGCCACTACCAGCGCCAGAGATAACGTCATTCCCCTCCTGCAGCAACTACTGGGCCCCGAGTCACCGGGCTGGTTTGAGGTGATCGCCACCGGAGACACTGTCACCGCTAAGAAACCGCACCCTGAGGTCTACCACCGGGTAATCGACAAGCTGGGGCTGGCGCCAGCCCAATGCCTGGTCCTAGAGGATAGCCAGCAGGGTTTAGCGGCGGCGGTGGCGGCCAACTTGCCCACCGTCGTTACGGTCAACGACTACACCCGCTATCAATCCCTACCGGGGGCCACCCTGGTGATCAGTCATCTAGGTGAGCCCCATCGCCCCTTCGAAGTGCTCTGGGGTAACGCTGGGGAAGCCTATTATTTCTCCCTGGCCCTGGCCCGCAGGTTGTTAACCACCCCCTCCCCTTCGATTATCTAATATCTAACGGTCCTTCAACCCTAAATCTCTCCATGGCTCTGGCGAAACTCCTCTGGCAAACCCATCAAGATCTGGCAATGGCCTGTCTACAGCACCCCTTCGTACAGGGACTGGGGGATGGCAGCCTGAACCCAGCCAAGTTTTCCTACTATGTTGGCCAGGACAGCTTTTTCCTGGAGGCCTTTGCCCGCGCCTATAGCGTGGCGGCGGCTAAGGCCCCCTACTGGGAAATCTTCCAGATATTTCATCACCTGGCGGACGGAGTTTTAGAGGAGCTGCGGCTGCATAGCAACTATGCCAAAGGCTGGGGAGTAGACCTGCGCCAGGTCCAACCCGCTAGCACCACCCGCCAATATACGGATTTTCTCCTCAATACGGCCTGGACCCACGATGTGGCTACGACGGCGGTCGCGATGGCTCCCTGCATGCGACTCTACGCCTTCCTGGGCCAGTCTCTAGCGGCCAACTCCACACCTCGGCACCCCTACACAGATTGGGTTGAGACCTACAGTAGCGATCAGTTTGAACCCCTGGCCCAACAATTGGAGGGGTTGATTGATGACTATGCCACCGATAGTACATTGATCCGTCAGACCTACCGCTACGCCATGACCTGTGAGTTGAACTTCTTTACTGCCGTCTGGCAGGAAGCTCAGCCTCCCCCCTAGTTTGGTAGCGCTAGCCCATAGCCGCAGCCAGATAGAAGCAAGACAGCAGGTCTACCCAGCCTTAGGGATCGGGAGCCGGTTTTCTGCTAGCCAATCCTACAGAGCTCTAGCAAATCCCCGATTGCA
>Ga0172372_10000323_pt1 | contig 74921 bp, 69 predicted proteins | sample LakKiv5m_2_FD_114544 | JGI IMG/M metagenome (GOLD analysis project Ga0172372, IMG submission 114544) | Freshwater microbial communities from Kabuno Bay, South-Kivu, Congo - kab_092012_9.5m | ecosystem: Environmental > Aquatic > Freshwater > Lake | place: Democratic Republic of the Congo...
CACGGGCTGGCTGCCGGGCACGGGCTGGCTGCCGGGCTGAGGTTGGCTGGGCACGGGCTGGCTGCCGGGCACGGGCTGGCTGCCGGGCTGAGGTTGGCTGCCGGGCTGAGGTTGGCTGCCGGGCTGAGGTTGGCTGCCGGGCGGGGGTTGGCTGCCGGGCACGGGCTGGCTGCCGGGCGGGGGCTGGGGCTGGCTAGCTGGCTCGGGGTGCGCATGCGTGCAGCAGGCATGCGCCGCTTGCGTCGCTGCGTCCGGCTGGGGTCGGGGATCGCGTCCCCACCACTGCGCGGCGAGCCCGGCGCTGATGGCCGAGACCACCGCGGCGATCGGCCGCGCGATGGTCAGCAGCGGGTCGAGCAGCGACCAGGAGACGCTGACCGAATCCACCCCCGTCTCGGGCGTCGAGATCAAAAAGGAGCTCGTCGCGCCGCGGCTCGCACCCTTGCGTCGCAGCTCGATCGCGACGGGCACCACCGAGCAGGAGCACAGCGGCAGGGGCGCGCCGACAAGGGCGGCACGCAGGATCGAGGAGAGATTGTCCGCTCGCACGTAGTGAATCAGGCGCTCGATGCGCAGCAGCTGGTTGAGCACGCCCGCGATCACGAAACCGAGCAGCAGGTAGGGCGCCATCGCCACCAGCACCTGCCAGAACCCGCCCATCAGGGCCGCGAAGCCCGCGCCCAGCTGCCCCAGCCGAGCCACGTTGAGAGCCGGCATCAGCACGCCGGCGATGACGCACAGGACCTTGAGCCTGGGATGGGAGCGGCCATGGAACACTTCGGGCAGCAGGTCGCAGACCGCGACGTAGAGGAAGGTCCCGCACGCAAAACCGGTCAGCAGCAACTCGAATTCGGGATGTCCCAGCGTGTAGGCGTGCCCGAGGAACAGGGCTGCGGGCTCGATCAGCGCAAAGGCGAGCAGCAGAAACACCGCCCGCCGCAGCGGCAACTCGGCGAGCCGCATCACGGTCGCCAGCGAGAAGGTCTCGCTCGCCTTGTGAATCAGATAGGAGATCAGAAACGGCGTCTGCCCCTCGCGCGCGTGCAGGATCGCCGTCAGCGCCACGCCGGCCGTGATGGCGTGCACGCTCAAGCCCACATAGGTGGCGACCCACAGGCTGCTGTGGACATTGCCGCCCGAGCGCTCGCCGACGCCGCGCAGCCAGACGCGCTCGACGAAGAACAGCAGCAGCAGACCGCTGAGGGCCGCGATCCATGGCCCCAGGCCCGCATCTGCGGCGTGGGCGTGCCCGTGATCGGCATGGCCGACGCCGGCGAGTTCCGGCAGGAGGTGCAGGAAGGTTGTCCCGAGGAAGACTCCGGCCGAGACCGCCACGAACAGGTGCAGCCCCCGATCCGACCAGCGCCGGTACAAGGGCAGCAGGGCGCCGAGAACGCTCACGCCGAGCAACAGCAGGGCCAGGACTTGCGGGGAGTGGTCCAATCGAGAATCCCGAAGCGAGTCGGGAAGCCCCTCTTTATAGCGCCCCACCCCCATCCCTGCGCCAACAAACAGCCCGAGCGGGCGTATCCGGCCGCCCCCGGCAGCCCGTACTTGCCTCGCGAGGCCCCGCTGGGTAACAAGGTAGCCCCAGTTTTCCGCCTCGCCCCCCCCGCGAGGCGCTCCCCCCTTCTTTCGACAACACCGACATGCTCGAGATCCAGAACCTCTCCAAGCACTTTGGACCGCTGAAGGCCGTCGACGGCATCAGCCTCCAGGTCCGCCGCGGCGAAGTGCTCGGCTTCCTCGGCCCCAACGGCGCCGGCAAATCGACCACGATGAAGATGGCGACCGGCTTCCTGACGCCGACCGGCGGAACCGCCAGGATCTGCGGGCACGACATCCAGAAGAACCCGATCGAGGCCAAGAAGGCCTTTGGTTACCTGCCGGAAGGGGCTCCCGCCTATCCCGACATGACCCCCGCGGGCTTCCTCGAGTTCATCGCGGGCATCCGCGGCCTTGCGGGCGACAAGCGGCAGGCACGCATCGCCGAGGTCGTCAAGCTCGTGCATATCGAAGGCGTGCTGCACCAGCGCATCGAGACGCTCTCCAAGGGCTTCAAGCGGCGCGTCGGCCTGGCCCAGGCGATCCTGCACGATCCCGAGGTGCTGATTCTGGATGAGCCCACCGACGGTCTCGACCCCAACCAGAAGCACGAGGTCCGCGCGCTGATCCAGAACATGGCCCGCAGCAAGGCGATCGTGCTCTCGACGCACATCCTGGAAGAAGTCGAGGCCGTCTGCACGCGGGCGATCATCATCGCCAAGGGTCGCATCCTGTTCGATGGCACTCCCGCCGACCTGGCCGCGCAGGGGCCGCTCGACGAGGTCTTCCGCCGCATCACCCAGGGCGAAAGCGCCGCTTTCAGCTGAAAAGGCCCCCCATGCACAACACTCTCTGCATCTTCAAGCGCGAGCTCGGCAGCTACTTCGCCACGCCGGTCGCATATGTGTTCATCGTCATCTTTCTGGTGCTGGCCGGCGTGCTGACCTTCTACCTCGGCGGCCTTTACGAAAACGAACAGGCCTCGCTGCAGGGCTTCTTCGGCTGGCATCCCTGGCTGTACCTGTTCCTGATCCCGGCGATCACCATGCGGCTGTGGGCCGACGAGCGGCGTCAGGGCACGGTCGAGTTGCTGATGACGCTGCCGATCAGCGCGGGCCAGGCCGTGTTCGGCAAGTTCCTCGCGGCTTGGGCTTTCACGGGCATCGCGCTGCTGCTGACTTTCCCCTTCTGGATCACGATCAACTACCTCGGCAACCCCGACAACGGCGTGATCGCGGCTGGTTATCTCGGCTCCTTCCTGATGGCGGGCGGCTATCTGGCGCTGGGTTGCGCGCTGTCCGCGGTGACCAAGAGCACGGTGATCGCCTTCGTGCTGGGACTGGTGACCTGTCTGGCCTTCCTGCTGATCGGACTCCCGCCCGTGCGCGCCGTGCTGACCGACACGCTGCCGCTGGCGGTCGCGGACACGATCAGCTCCTTCAGCTTCCTGACGCACTGGGAAGCGATCACGCGCGGCGTGATCGATCTGCGCGACTTCCTGTTCTTCGCGTCGCTAGTCGCGGTCGGCATGTTCGCCAACGCGGTGATCCTCGAATCCAAGAAGGCTGACTGAGTTCCGGAGCCCACGCCATGAAGAAGACCCTGACCTACGGCGGCCTGATCCTCGGCTTGATCCTGTTCGTCGCCTTCAACTCGCTCTCGGGCGCGATGTTCAAGTCCTCGCGCCTCGATCTCACCGACGAGAAGCTCTACACGCTCTCCGAAGGCACGAAGAACATCCTTCGCGACCTCAAGGAAGACATCACGCTGCGGCTGTTCTTCTCGAAGAAGGTCGCCAAGGATGTCACGCCGGTGGTCGGCTACGCGCAGCGCGTGCAGGAACTGCTGCAGGAGTACGCTTTGCACGCAGGCGGGCGGATCAAGGTCGAGGTGCTCGACCCCGAGCCCTACTCCGAAGAGGAGGAGAAGGCCGTTTCCTTCGGCCTGCAGGGCGCTCCGCTCAACGCGGCCGGCGATCTGGTCTACTTCGGCATCGCCGGCACGAACAGCACGGACGAAAAGGAAGTGATCCCCTTCGTCCAGCAGAACCGCGAATCCTTCCTCGAATACGACCTGACGCGGCTGGTGTACACGCTCGCGAACACGAAGAAGCAGGTCGTCGGCGTGATCAGCAAGCTGCCGATGGAAGGCAATCCGATGGCCCGCATGCGCAACCCGCAGGCGGAAGTGCAGGACTGGTTCATCCTCGACCAGATGCGCGAGCGCTTCGAAGTGCGCATGATCCCGCCGACCAGCGAGACCATCGAGTCCGGCATCGACGTCCTGATGGTCGTCCACCCGCAGGGCCTCAGCCCGGCACTGCAGTACGCGATCGATCAGTTCGTGCTCGCGGGCGGCAAGGCGCTCGTCTTCGTCGATCCATTCTGCGACGAGCAGGAAGTGCCCAACGATCCCCAAAATCCGCTGCAGGGCATGATGGCCGACCGCAGCTCCGATCTGGGACCGCTGCTCTCGGCCTGGGGCGTGGACTACAACAAGGACCAGCTGGTCGGCGACCTCGACAACGGCCTGCGCGTGCGTCTGCCGCAGGGTGGCGAGGCCGACTACATCGTCTGGCTGGGACTGCGCGGCGATGCCGACGCGATCGACAAGACCGATACCGTCACGGCGCAGCTCGACACGATCAACATGGCGACCGCGGGCTTTCTCACGAAGCGCTCGGACGCCACCACCACGGTCACCGCGCTGCTAGAGAGCAGCAAGAACACGCAGAAGCTCGAGAAGACCGCGATCCAGTTCGGCCCTGATCCCAAGAAGCTGCTGGAGGCCTTCCAGTCGGGCGGCGAACGCCTGATGATCGCGGCACGGATCAATGGCCCCGCGAAGAGCGCCTTCCCCGACGGCAAGCCCGCCGCCGCGGACGGCACGGCCCCCCCGGCGGATCCGGCGGCGCTCAAGGAATCGAAAGGCCCGATCAACGTCATCGTCGTGGCCGACGCCGACCTGCTGGCGGACAAGTGGTGGACGCGCATGCAGAATTTCTTCGGTCAGCGCCTCGCCACGCCGACGGCCGACAACAACGGACTGGTGCTCAACTCGCTCGAGAACCTCTCGGGCAACAACGATCTGATCAGCCTGCGAGGCCGCGGCAACTCCCAGCGTCCCTTCGAGAAGGTCAACGAGATCCGCAAGGAAGCTGACAAGCGCTTCCTCGCCAAGGAACAGCAGCTCCAGCAGAAGCTCGATGACCTCAAGGGCAAGCTCGCGGATCTGCAGAAAGGCAAGTCGGGCGCGGAGGAGATGATCCTCTCGGCCGAGCAGCGCTCGGAGATCGAGAAGTTCCGCGACGAGCAGGTCGTCACCACGCGCGAGCTGCGCCGCGTCAAGCTCGAACGCAACAAGGAGATTGAAGCGCTGGGCACGCGCATCAAGCTCACGAACACATTCCTCGTTCCGCTGCTGGTGATCCTGGCGGCGGTCGGCCTCGCCAGCCTGCGTCCCAAGCCCAAGGGCGGTTGATCATGCAACAGAAGACCCTCCTCATTCTCGCGGTCGCCACGCTGGGCGTGGGCGGCATCGCCTGGTGGAAGCTCAGCAGCGACAAGGCTGCCGTCGCCACCCACTCCCAGACCGGCAAGCTGTTTCCGGAGCTGGAGAAACAGGTCAATGACGTTCAGACCATCGTGATCGAGCGCGCTTTTGGCACCGTCACGTTGCAGCGCGGCCCGAGCGGTTTCGGCCTGAACGAGAAGCAGGGCTATCCCGTCGACATCGAGTCGGTGAGAAAGTCCCTGATCGCGCTGGCCCAGATGACGACGCTCGAAGCGAAGACCGACAATCCCGAGCGCTACGCAAAGCTCGGCGTCGAGGACATCGCGTCCGAAGGCTCCGCCTCGACGCTGGTGACGCTCAAGGACGCCTCGGGCAAGGAATTGGCCAAGCTGATCGTCGGCAAGGAGCAGGAAGGCAAGGGCGGCCTGCCCTCCGGCAATGTCTACGTGCGGCGCGTCGGCGAGAAGGTCTCGTACCTCGCCAAGGGCAATCCCGACATCAAGCCGGCCGCGCTCGACTGGCTCAAGAAGGAGATCCTCAAGGTCTCCCGCGACCGCATCCAGTCGGTCGTGATCACGCATCCCGACGGAGAGCTCGTGCGCGTCGAGCGCTCCAAGCCCGAAGACAGCGAGTTCACGCTCGCCAACCTGCCCGAAGGCAAGGAACTGACCTACCCGGGCGCACCCGGGTCGGTGACCAGCACGCTGGAGTGGCTCAACCTCGAGGACGTCGTGCCGACGGCCCAGATCGACTTCAGCACCGAGGCCGGCGCAAAGAGCGAGTACCGCACCTTCGACGGACTGCTGGTGCGCGTGCAGCTCAAGGAGGTCGGCGACAAGTGCTACGCGCGCTTCGAGGCCCTCTACGAGGCCCCCAACGCCATCGGACCGGCTCCCGAGACGACGGGCGAGGCCGCGGCCGCGAACAAGCCCAAGCCCGAGGAGGTGGAGAAGGAGGCACAGGCCCTCCAGACCCGCCTCAAGGACTGGGTGTTCGTGATCCCGGCGTACAACAAGAGCTCTTTCGCCAAGCGCATGAGCGAACTGGTCAAGGATCCCGCACCCCCGCCGGCGCCGCCGGGTGAGGGCGCGGCTCCGGGCAGCGATGGCGAAACGATGAAGATTCCCGATAGCCTGCCGCCGGAAATCCAGCAGCAGATCAAGGAGCACCAGGAGAGCTTGGGCAACAAGACCGAGATCGTGCCTGCGCCGACATCTCCCGAGGAAAACCCCGCCCCGCAGGCGGAGCCCAAGTAGGCCCTGCCATCCGCGGGCACCCGGAAGCTCAGCGCGCCTTGGGTGCGCTGAGTTCTTTTTTGAAGATCATCAGGTGCTGAAAACCGCGCAGGAAGAAGTTCTCCTCCGCAGCAGCCTTGTGGTAGTTGGGCTTGTCGAGCTTGCGGTTGCCGCGCACCACGGCAATGTGATCCACGGGCTTGAAGCGCTTCATCAGCATGCCCGAGAGGATCACGCCGATCGGAACGAAGCCGCGCTTCTTGCGGTAAGTGTCGGAGACGTAGATCGCGAAATAGCGCCGATCGCGCAGGATGCGGTCGCATTCGGCGAAGACCGGCTCCATGGCCTCGAAGTAGCCGGGCTCGAAGGCGTCGAGCCCGCCGATGCACTCCTCCTCGCCTGAGTACTCGATGTGTGTCGAATACGGCGGGTCCATGAAGACGAAGTCGGCCTTGGAATCCTCGAGCGGCAGCTTGCGAGCGTCGGCGCGAAAGATGTCCGGGCGCTGTGGCTGCAGATCGTAGCCCAGCGCGCGCCGCTGCAGGCTGCGCGCGACATCCAGCGTGGTCCCGCCGCCGCAGAACGGATCGACGACCAGATCCTTCTCGCGCGTGTAGCGCTGCAGCAGGTTCCAGATCACCCACGCCGGGGTGGCGCCCGGGTAGGCCGGGATGCCCATCGGCGTGTCGGAGTACTGTCCGGAGGGGTAGTGCCAGAGCGTCGTCGTCTGCAGCTTCAGTGGCGGACGAACCGGGCGCGTCGAGCGCTGCGGCCCCGCGGACTCGCGCGGAGCCGTGCGGCGCGGAGGTCGGGGTTCAACCACTTTGGGGGGCGGGGAAAACCTGATGCTGCAGGATCGTCACAGGCTCCAGAATCTCGGGCGGGACCGACTCCACGGGAGGGGTGGCCTTGGGCGCCGCTTCGACGGCCTTGGCGCTGTCGAGATATTCCACCACCGAAACAGAAACACCCGCGAGCAGCACCAACGCGATTCCCACCGCAGCACGCAGCGGCAGAGGGGTCGGTGCGGGGTCGAAGGCGGAGGGGCGCATGGGGGGATGTAACGAGCCTATACGACTCAGCAACCAGAATATGAGCACGATGTAGGAATTTTGCTAATCCAGCCGTCCCGGATGCGGTCCAGAGCGGTTGGAGGGGTTCGGGGAGGGGTTTCAGGGCTGAAGCCAGCCGCGGACATGCTCCAGCAGGCCCCGGAACTGGAGGTGGAAGTCGTGGGTCCCCCCCGCCAGCGGTGCCTTGAAGAAGGGAGCCGTCCAGGCGAGCTCACCGAACTCTCCTTTTGCCCAAGCCTGGTCGACCAGGCGAACGAGGTCGAGCACCAAAGGTGCCGCCAGCGCCGAATCGCTGCCTGTCCAGGTGAACTGCAGGCTCATTCGGACGCCGAGGAAGCCCTCGAAGTGGATGTAATCCCAGGCCGTCTTCCAGTCCTGAAGCGAGGGCACGTAGTCGATGCCGACATGGGTGTGAACAGCGCTGTCTCCCAGCAAGGAGCGCAGTGCCTCGTTCTTGTTGTGCACCTTGGTGGCCCGGTGGGTGCTTTCCGCCAGCACCTGACCGTCGCGGTTGCCGAGAATGTTGTAGCCCTGCCAGGCGAGCACCCGCAGGTTGCGAGCGGCGAACATCGGCGCCAGCACGGTCTTGATCAGCGTCTCGCCGGTCTTGCCGTCATTTCCGCAGTGCGGCAGACGCCGCTCGCGCGCCATCTGGCGCAAAGCGGGCACCGAGCTGCCGAGATTGGGCGTGAAGTTGACGAAGGCCGCGCCCGCATCGAGGGCCGCGTACGCGTAGAGCATCGAGGCCGGCGGGCTCTGGCCCTGATCCAGCCGTCGCTCGAAGCTCGCCAGATCCTCCCAGGCGGGGTCCGCCACACGCCAGGCTTCGGTGCTGGCGACGTAGACCACGACCACTCGGTCGAGTTGCTCCCGCTCCCGAAAGGCTCGCAGATCCTGGGCCAGCTGGCGCACCTGTTCGCGCGCGGAGCAGGCGGAAAGCCGCGTGGTGCGCGGATCGAGATCCGCCAGCCCCACCTCCGGGCCATCCAGAGGTCCCGCGCACAGCCGGGCCTCGTAGGCCGCTGCCCACTGCGAGCCCGACTCCACCAGCGTCGAGGGCAGAATCCCGTTCTCGACCAGTTCACGAGCGGACTCCGAGATCGAGCGGGTGCACACATCGTGTCCGCCGAGCACGATCTCGGGGAAGGCGCGCAGCCCCAGCTCTGTGAACGGACTGCGCGCCGTGCACAGACCGGTGGGCTCCAACAGCCCTTCACGCAGGCCGTGCAGGCCGTACACCAGACAGGTCGAGATGGATCCTCGGGCACCGATCAGCCACAGACCGAGCCGAGAGCCTGCGGGGGTCGTGCGGGTGCCAGTGGATGCGGGTTGGGTCGGCTTCAACGGGGGGTGGTGGACGGTTCCTGGATCTCGCTCCAACGCCGGATCAGCTCGTCGTGGCGTTGCGGCCACCAGCGCGCAGGCAAGGCGTCGCCGAGGCCGGCTTCCGGCAGGGCCGGAGGCGCAACCGCGGTCCGGTTGGACGCAGTCGACGAACCGGAGTCCCCCATTGTGCCTTCCCCCGCTCCAGAAGCCACCCCCTGCGAGTATTCCGGGCCAGCCCCGCTCGCCCCTTCACCGCCGGCGCCTTGGCCGGCCGGTGCTGCCCGCCCCGCCGGGGTGCTGCCGCCCAGCTGGCTTCGCAGCTGCTGCAGGGCTTGCGCGAGGCCTGGGTTCCTCGGGGACTCCAAGGAGCGTTCCGCCAGCGCCGCCGCGAGCGCCTCGGCCCGGGAACGCAGCTCTTCCAGCGAGCCCGCGCCCTGGTTCCACTGCTCCAGCGCGCGCAGCAACGGCTCGGCCTCGGCCCGCACCCAGGCCTCTGGCTCCGATCGCGCCGCCTGCCCGAGCGCGCGCGCGGCCTGAGCCAGCGCGGCACCTCGAGCGGTCGGTGTGCTCGGACTGCCCGCGCGCTCGGCGGGCATCAGCCACAGAGCGACGCACAAGGCCAGCAGCGCCAGGGCCCATGCCCGCGGCATCAGCGCGCGCCAGACCTCGCTCGAGCGCCAGGCGCCGAGCACGCGCTGGCTCAGCGCCTCGCGCAGACCCAGACCGCCACTGTTGGCACGCAGGGCGGCGGGCAGCGCGTCTTCCAGAGCCAGCGCGCGGTCGAGCGCCGCGGCGGTGCGCTCCCAAGACCAGTCGAGCTGTCTCCAGGCGAGGCCGGCGAACATTGCACCGACGAACAGTCCCGGGCCCAGCCCCGCGCTGGCACTCGCCAGCGGGCTCGACCAAGCCGCGCTGTTCGCGACCAGCGTCGCCACCGCGCCGCCGATCACGAGGCTCTCCAGCGCCCGCGAAGCCCGCGCCAGCACGCGCGCGCGCCGGACGCGCGACTCCAGCGCCTGCGATACGGCGCTTTCGGCCCGCGGCGCGCTCATTTTTCCCCGGGCGTCGGCCCTTCGCTGTCGGTCGGCGGGCTCAGTTGGGGCAACTCGTCCCGCAACTCCTGCGGGCAGGTCTCCAGCCGGCTGCGGCTGAAGATCAGCAGGGCCTCCGAGCCCTGCGGCGGCAACAGCGAGGAGTTGGGCGACCAGATGTTCTGCAGCAGGCAATCGGGCAGCGAGCCGGTGATCAGCGTGGTGCCGGCCTCGAAGAAGCAGACGTTGATCAGGTTGCCCTCGATGTCCGCCGCGAACACCTCGCGCGGGGGCTCGCCGCGCGCCTTGCGCGTGCGCGAGCCGATGTAGACCCACGGATGACGCTGCATGCTGCGGCCGGTCGAGAGATTCCGGATCAGGTCCTCCACGCGGTAGAAGTAGAGCTCTTCGCCCTCCTTCCAGGCCACGTACAGCATCAAGCCGTCGCCCTGCGGAGACTGCACGTCGTAGGGTTGGGCGCCCGCCAGCATTTCTTCGCGCGTGGGCACGGGCTCGCGCAGCGTCCAGACCGCGTTGCGTCCCGGCTGCACGCCCAGAGCCAGCAATCCCACGTTCAACTGACTGGCCTGCACCTCGGTGACGAACAGGCTCTCGTGGACGTTGCCCGCACGACTGACCAGCAGGTATTCCAGCGCGTCCTCACGCACCAGCACCTGCGCGCGGACCGCGCAGACGGCCGGCTGGGCCTTGAAGAAGACGCCCTGATCGCGCAGGGCCTTCTCGAGCCCCTGCAGCCGCTGATCCTCAGCCTGTCTGGGTGCAGCCGGGGCCGCACAAAGGGCCGCGAGCAGGAGCAGCAGAGCAGGCTTCACTTCAGTCCCCCGATGATGCGCTCGCGCGTGATGCCCAACCGATCCAGATCGGACTTCACCAGTTCGTAGACGCCCTCGGCGTAGCGCCGGATCTCGTACTGGGCATCGGGCTTGAGGCGCTGCTCGAGGAAGTGCATCACGCCCTGCAGCGACACCGTCCAGTACGCCTGCGTGTACAGACTCTGCGGCAGGCACATGCGCGCGATCTCCTTGGCGACCCCGCGCGCGATGCGCCCCTCGTAGCGCGCGAAGGCCTCGCGGCATTCTTCGATCATCAGTTCGCGTTCGCGGGCGTGGTCGAAGTCGGAGGGGAGGTCCACGGAAGCCTGCTTGTTCCCGTGCGGCGGATTCGAGCGGAAGGTGTGCGGCACGTAGAACTCCGCCGTCCACTGGACATAGCGGCCCGAGACTTCGTTCCAGCTGCAGCCCTTGTCCGTGTCGAACAGGACGTCGAAAACCTCCAGCGAAACCGGATCGCCGTCGACCGTGTACTTCCGCCAGCCGCTGCCGACCTGGTACTTGAAGGCCTGCCGAAACACGAATAGCGGAGCCTTCCAGTGGAACGTGTAGAAGGAGTGGCGGTAGGGAGAAGTGTGGCCGTGTTCCCAGAGGAACTGGCACAGCTTTTGGTCGCGCTCGTCGAACTGCTGCTTCTGCTTGTCGTAGGAGATGCGGGCGCTGTTGACGACCTTGAGGGCCGGATCGGAGCGCATCGAATCGACCAGGGCGACAAAGCCGATGCGGTCACCGAGCGTCTCGAACGCTCCTTCGGGCAGTTGCACTTCACTCACGCTCATGGTTCCTAGCTTAGCTCGCGCGGATCCAGCGCTCGCTGGGCCGCAGGCAAGAACTCGATCAAATCCCGCGCGATCAGACCGCGCACCCCGCGCTGCCTGCGGGCCAGATCTCCGGCCAGCGCATGCGCCCGCGCCGCGGCGCGGGTGGCGGCCAGCGCGGTCCAGCTTGGATCGAGCCCGCTCGCGCGCCCCGCGAGGTACGCGACCAGAATGCCGGCGAGCACATCGCCGCTTCCGGCCGTCGCCATGCCCGGGTTGCCGCCCGGATTTTCGAAGCAGGCGCCGAGGGGATCCGCGATCAGCGTCGGCGCGCCCTTCAGCAGCACCACGGCGCTGGACTCGCGCGCCAGTTCCAGCGCGGCGGAGCGCCGGCCCGCGGGCGTGGTCGGCAGCGTGCGCCCCAGCAGGCGCTGCGCCTCGCCGTGGTGCGGCGTCAGCACGCAGGCACTCGCGCAGCGCTCGATGCGCCCAAGCTGCCCCGCCAGCAGATTGAGCGCGTCGGCGTCGAGCACCAGCACCGGCGCGACGCGTGCCGCAAGCACCGCTTCCAGGAGCTTGCGGGCACGCGCCGACTGGCCGAGCCCCGGACCGATCAGCGCCGCATGATGCTCGCCCTCCGGCCACAAGCGCTCCAGCCGCGCTCGCAGCGACGGCTTCGGCCAGCCCCGCGAGTCAACCTGCACCGCCTCCGGCGCGCCGACGGCCAGCGCGCGCCGCACCTCATCCGCTTCGCAGACCATGCGCACGAGGCCTGCACCCGCGCGCTGCGCCGCCTGCGCGCACAAAAGCGCCGCGCCCGGCATGTCCGCGGACCCGGCGAAGGCCAGCACACGCCCCGCGAGACCCTTGTGCGCATCGAAGGGCAGACGCGGAGGACGCGGGATGCGCGACACGCGCTTCACACCAGCACCTCCGTGCGCCCCACTTCCAGTCCGGCCCAGTTGCAAAGGCGCGCTTCGCGCCAGTGCTCCAGCGCCGCAAGTTCCGCGGCACTCGCCAACTCAAGGCGCCGCAGCAGGCCGAGGATCAGCGCATGCAGCGCCCGGTAGCCGCCGTCGTCGATCTTGATCGCCAGCGCGCAGCCCTTGCCCTGCACGCCGATCGCGTACACGGCCTCGCCGCCGAGCTTGGGAAACAACCGCCCCTGCGTGGCGCGGACGATCTCGGTGCAGATGCGCTTTTTCGAGCCGGCGATGTGAGCCGGGTGAGCGGCGACTGCGCGCAGCATGCGCTCGCACGCTGCCCGCCGCGGGGCCGCCAATCCCTCGGGGTTGGAGACGCGCGCGAAGGCCCCCGCCAGCGCGGTCAGGGGCATGCGAAAGGTCGGGGCGCTGCAGCCGTCAACGGCCTCGCCCATCTGCGCATCGTCGAGCCCCGTCATTTCGAGCACTGCTTCCCGCACCAGGCGCTGCCCGGCGCTGTTGCGCTCAAGGTACTGTTCGGGCGCGACGCCCAGATGCAGCGCCAGCGCCAGAAAACCCGCATGTTTGCCGCTGCAGTTGTTGTGGATCGCGCAGGGTCGCTCACCCCTTTTCGCCAGCTCCGCGCGCGCCAGGGGGTCACCGGGAGGCTGAGGCCCGCAGCGCAGGTGCTCCACACCCAGCCCCAGCCGACCGAGGATGCCGCGCACGCCATCGGTGTGGACCGTCTCGGCGTCATGCGAGGCCAGCGCCAAAGCGAGTTCGGCATCGCTGTAGCCGAAGCGCTCGGCGGCGCCCGTCTCCAGGAGCGGCAGGGCCTGCAGGCTCTTGATGCTGCTGCGAGCGTAGTAGCCCGCCTCGAACTGCCCCATGCCGTCGAGCACCTGACCCGAGCGGCCGACGAGCACCCAGGCGCCGCGATGGGCGCTCTCCACGGCATCGCCGCGCACGATTTCGACCAGCACGGGATTGTTGGGCCACTCAGACGGGCGCACGGGAGCCTGCATGAGCGTCCATGCTAGCGATCCTCCCGCTCACGCGGTTGCCGCCGTTCAGGGCCCGCAACGCAGAGCCAGACGGGTCGGGCTTGCTGCCGCTTCGTGGACCCGATCAAACCGTGGCTCTCGAGCTTCCCGATCGTTCGGATCGGCGACGCGCGCCCAGCCCGACGGCGGCAGCTGGGCCAAAACCCGCACACGGTGCGCCGCATTCCCCGCAGCGCGCCAGTCCTGACCCAGCGTTCTTTCGAGGCAAGCCCCACTCGATTCCGGCCTCGGAGAGGGCTAGGCTCGCCCGACGTGAGCGCAGCCCAGGAACCGCGTGATGACGGCCCGCGTGAGGACAACCCCATGGTGCCCCTCGTGCTCGGCCGCATCGTGATCCGCGAGGGCGCGGACCAGCAGTACATCTTTCTCAAGGAGCGCGACGGCCAGCGCGGCTTTCCGATCGTGATCGGTTCTCAGGAAGCCCACGAGATCCGGCGCGTCGCCACGGGGATCCAGACCGAGCGACCGCTGACGCATCAGCTGGCCCACGACGCCGTGCGCGCTCTGGGAGCGGAGATCCAGCGCGTGGAGATCGTCGACCTCAAGAACAACACCTTCTACGCGCGCCTTGTGCTGCAGAACAAGAAGGGCGAGACCATCGCTGCCGTCGATGCGCGGCCGAGCGATGCGGTGGCGCTGGCGCTGCGCGCCGGCTGCCCGATGCACGTCGCGGAATTCGTGCTCGAGGGCGTGCGCACCGACACCAGCGGGCCCGATCCGCTACCACCGTCCGAGCAGCCCTGATAGGCTGGGAGCGGCACTCGGGCGGAGGCGTGGCAGAGTGGCTGATCGCACCGGTTTTGAAAACCGGAGTGCCGCAAGGCATCAGGGGTTCGAATCCCTTCGCCTCCGCCAATACTAGGGAAGGTCGAGGGCTTGGTCGTGCTCGCCCGCGTCCACCCGCTTGCTCGCCAGCGTCGCCCGTCCGACTCGCGCATTTCCACGATAAGCGACGATATCGTAGGAACCCGGCTCGAGTCCTTGAATGGTCCACTCGCTGTCCGCCTGCTGCACCAGATCGCTTACCAGAAGCTGACGCCCCCGCCGATGGACGTAGACTCCGTCGGCCCCGAGCGCGGGATCCACGCGCACACGCAGCCTTGCGCCTGTGCGCAGTAGTTTCACAGGCCCCAGATCCAGGGTTTCGCCCGCAGCAAGAGCAAAGGGCTGACGGAACAGAACTCCCTCGAGCCCTGTGGAACTGGCCAACAAGACCCAGTCCCCTGCCGCGAGATCGACAGCATGCTGCGCGACCCCGCTGAGGCACTCGCCGCGGGCCGCAGCCGGAATGCGACTGTCGGCCCAACCGGCAGAGCGTATCTGCCAGTGAACAAGGGAGTTGGGAGAGCACTCCGCCGTGAACTTGACGCTCGCCGGTGGCGCGAATTCCAGCGGGAGCGAAGCCGACTCCGAACATTCGAACTCGACGATCAGAGAAGCAACCCAGCCGCGCGCATCGACAGCATAAATCTCAAGGCGGCCTTCAGGAACATCTTCCATGCCGATGACCCCGCCATGGACGCGGTGGGTTTCGGCATGGACCCACCTCTTTCCTGCGGCACGGACGCGGATTTGCTCCCCCTCCTGCGCGGCGGCAGCCCTCAGTCGGAGGTTCGGGCAACGGCGATTTCCCCGCTGCGCCACCTGCCAGTGCAGCGTGGTACTGGAGGATTCGCGCGACAGAGTACCACCCGCTGATTGGGGGTAAACGTAGCGCTGTTGATCGGGACCTGCCACAGTTGCGCCGGCATGCACACGAGTGCCTTCGGGCAGCCCAAGCGGAGCATCCCACTGGGCTGTGGAAACGGGAAGTGTGATCGAAGGAAACGGAGGGATCCCCTCCTCACTCGAAGCCTGAAGTTGCAGGTGGAGACGGTTTGCCACAACAGGGTCACCCTGATCATCTCGAAAAAGAATCTGCGCCGACAGGCTCGCTTCCGCCAGCACAATGAGCACTTGCTCTCCATTGGAGATCATGGCCTTCCTGCTGTACCCGAAACACAGCTCCTTGTGCGCGGTAACGGCAACATGATCCGCGCCTCCGATCATGGCATGCGTGCGCAGCTCACCGGTAGAGTTCGTTGTTCCACCCGCAACGATCTTCTGCGGTGAGTCCGCACTTGCACCGCTTGCACTCACGACGACCTCAGCACCAGACACAGCTCGTCCATGAAAGTCGAGAACCCGGACGGCAAACTCACAGCGTCTTGGCAAAACAAGGATCCGCAGCGAGCCGTCGTGCCAGATCGACTCGAGCGCCGAGGACTCCGGATTGCCACTCGCGTCAGCCACCGCGACCGTGAGACCGCTCTTCCTGAACAGACCAAGATCGGCAAACCCTCGGGCGTCCGTCCTCAACTCGACATCTGCGAACTCCAACGCCTTCAGGCTTCCGCGGACACCAACAACTTGAGAAAGGACGCGCTGCACGAGCCGGCCTCCCTCGAGTTGATCCGCGAAGGGAATTCCGTTGCGACCGAGATCGGAGTAAGAAGCGTCGACTTTCGCGCCCAATGCCGCCGATCCATCAGAGTTCAAGACCTGAACACGCAGCTCCAGCCCCTTCCATATCGGAATCTCCATTCCATCGACGAGCGTCCATTCTGCACGTCTGGGGCAGTAACCGGGAGCCCACGCCGTAACTTCCACCCGAGCGGTGTCAAGCTCATTCGGTAAGAGACGGATCCACCCGTCCTCATTCGTCTGAAATCGTGCATAATTTCCATTGGGATGCAGTGAAGCGACGAACACAGTGGCGCCGGAAACGGCAGCTCCATTTTCGGCATCCACCACTCGGCAGCTCAGGACCTCCACGACCTGGTGGGGCAACGAAGCATCGCGATCCTGAACGAATCTGCGAGCATCGGATTCCGCTGGGACGAGCCCGCTTCCATGAGGTTTCTTGGTCTCATGCGTCTGGATGGTCTCATGCGTCTGAATGTTCGGGTTCAGATCAGCAGAAGGAAAGGTCAGCACGGCCCAAACCAACAGCAGCAAGCCCGTCACCATCCATGCGAACTTCTTCCCCTTCATCACGGCCCTTGCCACACCCAGTGGTATACCGGGGATCCATCAGCAGGGCAATAAACCCTGATTTCGGTGACCCCCTGTCCGGAGTCCCATCGGCACTGCGAGGTTCTCGCGGATGCACTCGGAGGAAACAGCAGACCACCCAACCCGCGAACCATGGCGTCGGTCCTGCTGGCGGCGTAGAGGGAGAGTTGGACGGTTGTCTCGCTCGGGTTGTAGCCTGGTTGGCAAATGGCGATAAACCCGCCCACAGGCCCGGATCCCGGCGGTTGCACGGTAACCCCGAGGGTTGATCCGTAGCTCGGACCATTGGGCCCCATGTTCCCCCCCAATTGCATGGTGATCTGCCCCGTGGTGAGGTCGCCCACACTCACTGCGTACTCGCTCGCGGTATCAATGCCAAGCTTGGGAGCCACAGCCCGCATCAAGCTGTGAGCCGAGGCCTGCGCGCCGGTGGTGAGCCCAAGCCCCACATCCACATCTGCATACACGTCACCCATGCCCACGGCGAGTGCCTCCCACTCGAGAGGAATATTCGCGGAGAAGGTCATGACTCTGGCGGCGTAGGCTTGCGCCCAAACTCTTCGAACCTGAAACGGGGCCATGAAAGCCCCACCGGTCGCTGTGACTCGTACATTGCAGATGGCTCCCGGCGAAGGCGTACCACCGGAAACCACATCGAGATTCGATTCATGCTGAATGCGCGGCGGAGATATCAGAAAGGCTTCATGGAGGCTGACGGTCGCTCCTTGGCACGGGTCTTCGGCCATTGAGAATGAAACCAGGCACGCGGAAGCCGCGGCGGCAGCCAGAGTTGATGCTGACATTTTGATCCACCTTGATGACATTTTGATCCACCTTGATGGGAGCATTCGACGCCCCACTCGTACGGGAAACTGAGCCTTTAGGCAAGGGGAATGCCGCCTATTGCTGGACCGAGGCATATGAGAACTGTGTTCATCCGCGGTCGGCAGCAGGCGCCATCCCAGAAAAGGGACTCCTCCCAACGTCGAGGTCTCCCTCCGCCCAACCCGCTGTGCGCAGCGGATGACGGCACGCACTCAGTTCGGCGGCGGCTTCTTGAACCAGCGCTCGACGCTGCGCTCCAGAATGCCGCCGAACGCCAGCACCACGAGCACGAACACGGTCACGATCGAGGCCTCGATCACCATCCCTGCGCCGCAGGCGGCGCCGAGGCAGGCCACGATCCACACGCTTGCCGCGGTGGTCAATCCCCGCACCTCGCGCACCTTCTCGTCATGCGAGGGCTGCAGGATCACGCCCGCACCCAGAAAGCCGATGCCCGTGATGATGCCCTGCAGCACGCGCGAGGCCGAGCCGTCGTTCGCTCCACCGATCGTGGCGCCCACGTAGGTGATCAGCGCCGAGCCCATGCCCACCAGCGCCAGCGTGCGGAATCCCACGGGTTTTCCACGCAGATCGCGGTTGAGCCCGACCAGCCCGCCGAAAATGAGCGCGGGGAGCAGGCGGATGACCAGCTCCTCGATACGCAGTTCGGCGGCTTCCAGCGGCAGGGACAGCATGGTTAAGTTCCCGTGAAGAGGTTTCGTCCGATCCCGCCGAAAACTAGAGTCTTTCCCCCATGAGCCGCCGCAAGAGCACCCCCGGATATGTCCATGGCTTCACGCGCGAGGAACGCGACCGCCTCTACCATCAGGCCCGTTTCCTTGAGCACCGGGTGCACGAGGGGCTGCCCTTTCGGCGCTCACGCAGGCTGCTGGAGGTGGGCTGCGGTGTCGGCGCGCAGACCGAGATCCTGCTGCGCCGCAACCCGGACCTGCACATCACGGCGCTCGATCAGTCAGCTTCGAACCTTGCGGCAGCCAAGGACCGCCTCTCGCGCCAGCCCTGGGCCAAGGGTCGCTTCGAGACGGTGCTGGGTGATGCGACCAAGCTGGCCTTCGATGCCGACACCTTCGATGCCGCGTTCCTGTGCTGGATCCTGGAGCATGTGCCCGATCCGATGCTGGTCTTGAGCGAGACACGCCGCGCACTGCGTCAGGGCTCACCGATCGTGGTCACCGAAGTGCAGAACGCTTCGTTTTTCCTCGATCCGTACAGCCCGCATGTGATGGCCTACTGGCTGGCCTTCAACGAGCACCAGCGCGAGCTCGGCGGCGATCCCTTCGTAGGCGCCAAGCTGGGCAACCTGCTGCAGGCAGTCGGTTTCCGCGACATCGACATTCAGGTGCGCCCGATCCTGCTCGACAACCGCGAGCCGGGCGAGCGGGCGGAGTTCATTTCCTACTGGGCCGACCTGCTGCTCTCGGGAGCACCGGGACTCGTCAAGGCCGGCAAGGTCAAGGCGGAACTGGTCGAGGGCATGAAGGCCGAACTGGCGGAAATCGCCCACAATCCCAATTCCGTGTTCTTCTACACGTTCGTCCAGGCCCGGGCCCGGGCTTGGTAGGCCGCCCGGGGCGGGCTGCTGCTTGCCGAGCCCACCGCTCACGAGTACCATTTCCCGCCCCACGCACCTTGGAGAGGTGGCAGAGTGGTCTATCGCGCCGGCTTGCTAAGCCGGTGTACGGGGTTTCTCGTACCGAGGGTTCGAATCCCTCCCTCTCCGCCAGCTTGCCGCTTGGCTCGCGCCCGCGCGCGTTGCAGACTCTGCGGCATGCTGAACTGCACGCACCGGGCCCTGCTGCCTTTGCTGGTGGTGTGCGCTGGGAGCGCGGGCTGCGCCGCCAAGCGCACGCTGACGGTGGTGAGCGAGCCGTCGGGCGCCACGCTGCGCATTGACGATCGGGTCGTCGGGGTGACGCCCTACACCGAGGAGTTCTACGACTACGGCACGCGGCGCATCACGCTCTACAAGAGCGGCTTCAAGAGCCAGTCCCAGCTGGTCGAGCTCAATCCGCCGTGGTACGGCCGCTTTCCGCTCGACATCTTCACCGAGGTGCTGTTTCCCTTCGGCTGGCGCGATCGGCATACGCGCAAGCTGGTGCTCGAACCCGTGCCGGAGTCCGTGACGGCACCTGACCTGGAAGCCGTGCTGCGCAAGGCGGAATCGCTGCGCCTCGCCGGGCCCGAGGGCCCCAGCATTCTGCCGCCGCGCAAGAAGCAACCCACACCCTGATCGGCCACTCCCGCCCCCGATGAACACGCTCTCTTCGCGCGCCCGTGCGCTGTACTCCGGTCGCAAGGTCACGGTGATGGGTCTGGGGCTGTTCAAGGGCGGCTCCACGGTGGCGCGCTTCCTCGCCCAGCACGGCGCCGAAGTGACGGTCACGGATCTGCGCAGCGAGCAGCAGCTGGCGCCGGCGCTTTTGGAACTCGAGGGAGTGCCGCTGCGACTGGTGCTCGGCCGGCACGAAGCGGAGGATTTCCGCGGCGCCTCGCTGGTGATCGCCAATCCGGCCGTGTCGCCCTCTCATGCGCTGCTGAGCACGGCGCGCGCGGCCGGCGCCGAGATTTCCTCGGAAGTCGCGCTGTTCTTGGAGCTGTGCCCCGCGCGCGTGGCTGCGATCACGGGCACGCAGGGCAAGAGTTCGACCTCTCACATGCTGCACCAGCTGCTCGTGCAGGCCGGCTTTCCGGCCCTGCTCGGCGGCAATATCGGACGCTCCCTGCTCGAGGAACTCGACGGCATGGACGAGACCCGCTGTGTCGTGCTGGAGCTGTCCTCCTACCAGCTCGAGGCGCTGCCCGAGCGGCTGAGTGGACCTCCGCGCGTCGAGGTGGCCTGCGTCGTCAATGTGCTCGCGGATCACCTCGAGCGCCATGGCACCATCGAGAACTATGCCGCCGCCAAGCAGCGCATCCTCGAGCTGCTCGTGAAGACCGGCGGGTACGCAGTGCTCTCGGCGGAGTGCCCGCGGCTCAGCCAGTGGCGATCGCCGCTCTGGAAGCGCGTCGACGTGTTCGAGACACGTCCTTCCTCGAGCGGGCTCAACTTCCATGCCGGGTCCTTCCGACTCGACGAGGAGGCACTCGGCGAATGCTCCGACCTGCGCGTGCCGGGCGCCTTCCAAGCGGTCAACGCACTCCAGGCGCTGGGCATGGCGCGCCTCATGGGTGCCCGGCCCGAGGCGCTGCGCGCCGCGGTCGGCCGGCTGAGGGGCCTGCCGCATCGCATGGAGGAGCTGGGGCGCCATGCCGGCGTGCGGGTGATCGACAACGGGGTATCGACCACCCCGGACTCGACGATCTCGGCCCTGCGGACGCTGGAGCCGGGCTGCACCCTGCTGATCGGTGGCGCCCCCAAGCAGAACCTGCCGCTCGATGAGCTGGTGGCCGTGGCCCGCGAACGGGTGCGCAGGGTGGTCGTGTTCGGAGCCGCGGCCCGCAGCTTCCCCGCCGCCTTCGCGGCCTGTGGACTGCCCGTCGAGGCCGCGACCAGCCTCCGGGAAGCCGTCGGAACGGCCTTCAGCGGCCTCAGGCCCGGGGAAACGCTGCTGTTCTCCCCCGCCTGCGCCAGCTTCGACGCCTACCTCAACTTCGAGGAACGCGCGCGCGACTTCCGCTCGGCGCTCCCGAGCTAGACTGGAGGCGGCTGAGGAGCTATAGCTCTTGGCCCCCGGAGCCATGATCTGCCAGCAGTGCCAGAAGAACCCCGCCACCGTGCACAGCACGGAGCTGGAGCAGACCGAGCAGGGCGCTTACTCCTACCAGGAGCGCCACCTGTGCGAATTGTGCGCGGCGCAACTGGACCTGCCGCATGCGCCGGCCTCGAAGAAGTCCGCTCAGGATATTTGGAAACTCCTGCAACTGTCAGCGAATCAAGCCCGGAAACGCGCTGGACCGGCCTGCCCGCAGTGCGGGATGACGCTCGAGGAGTTCCGCAAGAAGGGGCGGCTTGGCTGCGCCCACGACTACGTGATCTTCGCCGAGCACCTCGGCGAGCTGCTCGAGCGCATCCACGGGGCGCGGCTGCACGAGGGCCGCAAACCGCAGGCTCTGCCCGCGTCCCCGCAGCCGGATTCGGCCCGCCGCGAGCGCGAGGAGCGCATCCAGCACCTGCGCGCCGAGCTCGAGAACGCGATCCGCAAGGAAGCCTACGAGAGCGCTGCACGCCTGCGGGACGAGCTGAAGGCCATCGAAGAGCGCAGCTGAGCCCCCTGAGGAAAGGCTGGAAGGCCTTTTTTTCGCCTTTTTCGGGCGGCGAGCCCTAAACCGCGGGCCGCTTTGGGTCGATGGAGCAGGCGAAAGACTACCATGATCAGGCCGGTTGCTCCCCGCAGCCGGATGAACTCTCCCCGCGACTAGACTACGAGGACCGCATGTTCGACCGTTTCACAGACCGCGCCAAGAAAGTGATGAACCTCGCTCGCCAGGAAGCGCAGCGCTTCAATCACGAGTACCTGGGTACCGAGCACATCCTGCTGGGCCTGGTTCAGGAGGGCAGCGGCGTCGCCGCGAACGTCCTGAAGAACATGGGCATCGACCTGTCCAAGATCCGCGCCGAGGTGGAGAAGATCGTCAAGACCGGCCCATCGATGGTCACCATGGGCCAGCTGCCCTTCACTCCGCGAGCGAAGAAGGTGCTGGAACTCTCCGTGGAGGAGGCCTCCAACCTCGGGCACAACTACATCGGCACCGAGCACCTCCTGCTCGGCCTGATCAAGGAGAACGAGGGCATCGCCGCTCAGGTGCTGATGAACCTCGGCATCAAGCTCGAGGATGTCCGCGAGGAGGTGCTCGACTTCCTCGGCGCGGACCGCGAAGAGGAGGAGGAAGAAGAAGGTCCGGCAGCCTCCGAGCCGCAGGCTCAGGCTCAGGGCAACTCGAAGAGCAAGACGCCCGCGCTCGATTCCTTCGGTCGCGATCTGACCGAGCTGGCGCGCGACGGCAAGCTGGATGCGGTGATCGGCCGCGCCAACGAGATCGAGCGCGTGATCCAGATCCTCTCGCGCCGCACCAAGAACAACCCTGTGCTGCTCGGCGAGCCCGGCGTCGGCAAGACCGCCATCGTCGAGGGCCTCGCGCAACAGATCATCGAGAACCGCGTGCCCGAGATCCTGCGCAACAAGCGCATCGTGGTGCTCGACCTCGCCCTGATGGTCGCCGGCACCAAGTACCGCGGCCAGTTCGAGGAGCGCATCAAGGCGGTGATGACCGAAGTGCGCCGCGTCAAGGACGTGGTGCTGTTCATCGACGAGCTGCACACGCTGGTCGGCGCCGGCGGCGCCGAGGGCGCGATCGACGCCAGCAACGTGCTGAAGCCCGCGCTCTCGCGCGGCGAGATCCAGTGCATCGGCGCGACGACGCTGGATGAGTATCGCAAGCACATCGAGAAGGACGGCGCCCTCGAGCGCCGCTTCCAGGCGGTTCATGTGGATCCCCCGTCCCCCACCGAGACGATCGAGATCCTGAAGGGCTTGCGGGACAAGTACGAGGCGCACCACCGCGTGCACTACACCGACGAGGCGCTGTCCTCGGCCGTCGAACTCTCGACGCGCTACATCAACAACCGCTTCCTGCCGGACAAGGCGATCGACGTCATCGACGAGGCCGGCGCCCGCGTGCGCATCAAGGCGATGGTCACGCCGCCCGACATGCGCGAGCTGACCACCGAGATCGAGCAGCTCGAACGCCAGAAGGACGAGGCGGTTTCGGCTCAGGACTTCGAGAAGGCCGCCCAACTGCGCGACAAGGCCTACCAGCTCAAGAAGAAGAAGGAAGATCTGCACGCGCGCTGGCGCGCGGAGCAGAACGACAAGGAGCAGGTTGGTGAAGTCAACGCCGAGGTGATCGCGGAAACCGTCTCCAAGATGACCGGCATTCCGCTGACGCGCCTGGAAAAGGCCGAAGCGGATCGGCTGTTGCAGATGGAGAAGGAACTGGGCGCGACCGTCATCAATCAGGAGGACGCCGTCAGGGCGATCGCGCGCGCGGTGCGCCGCTCCCGCTCGGGCCTCAAGGACCCGCGCCGGCCTACCGGCTCGTTCATCTTCCTCGGCCCTTCGGGCGTGGGAAAGACCTACCTCTGCAAGCAACTCGCCAAGTTCATGTTCGGCACCGAGGACGCGGTGATCACCATGGACATGAGCGAGTACATGGAGAAGCACAACGCTTCGCGTCTGGTTGGCGCGCCTCCGGGCTATGTCGGCTACGAGGAGGGCGGCCAGCTGACCGAGCGCGTGCGTCGCCGCCCCTATTCCGTGGTGCTGCTCGACGAGATCGAGAAAGCCCACCCCGACGTGTTCAACATGCTGCTGCAGATCATGGAGGAAGGCCGCCTGACTGACTCCTTCGGCCGCCACATCGACTTCCGCAACGTGATCCTGATCATGACCTCGAACCTCGGTTCGCAGCAGATGAAGCAGGGCGCGAAGCTGGGCTTTGACCGCCTCGCGGGAGCCGGCCAGAAGCTGAACGCCGAGGAGAAGTCCAAGCGCATGCGCGCGGACGTGATGGTCGAGGTGGAACGCTATTTCCGCCCTGAATTCCTCAACCGCATCGATGAGTTGATCGTCTTCAACCCGCTGACGCACGAGGATCTCGCGCGCATCGTGCACCTGCAGCTGGGAGATGTGCGCAAGCGCATCGCCGAGAAGGGCGTGGCGCTGGAACTCGACCCCAAGGCGATCGATTTCCTCATCGTCAAGGGCTTCCACGAGGACTACGGCGCTCGTCCGCTGCGCCGTGCGATCGAGCGGCACATCGAAGACCCGCTGGCCGAGGAACTGCTGCGCACTTCCTTCTCGGGTCAGGATCGCATCACGGTCGTGGTGAACGAAGCGGGAGACGGTCTCTCCTTCCAGCACCACACCAGCGCTTCGCCGCAGCCGACGCAGGGCTGAGCGACTGGCCCCTCGGGGCATCGAGAATGCACCGCCCGGACCGATCGGCCCGGGCGGTGTTTTTTTCAAGCATGCGGGGCGCGAAACCCCTAGCCTGATCCGGGGTTCGAGATCCCGTGCACACCATGAATTCCCTGCTTTTCCTGCTGCCCTTGTTGCTGCCCGCCGCCCAGTCTCCCGCGCCCGCGGACCCCGCGCGCGTGAAGACCGCCGTGGTCGAGCTCGAAAAGGCCTGGAAGTCCTCGGAAGCGGGCGAGCGCATTCGCGCCATCCAGGCCCACGCCACCGTTGCCGACGCCGAAGTGGTCAAGCTGATCGCCAAGGGCCTCAAGGACAAGCAGCTCGATGTGCAGAAGGCCTCGATCGAGGCGCTGCGCTGGATCAACCATCCCGACGCGCTGGCGCAGCTGCAGAGCGCAGCCAAGGATTCGAAGTTCTACAAGGACCAGCCAGTGGTCTTCGGATCGCTGCTCAAGGCCGTCGGTCAGTACGGCAACAAGAGCTCGATCCCCGTGCTCACCAGCGATGTCTGGTCGGTGCAGGAGCAGTCGGTGATCCAGGCCCGCATCCTCGGGCTCGGCAGGATCCGTACCCACGAATCCGTGGAGGCGCTGATGGACCTGATGAAGGTCGCCGGAACGCGTCGGATCGAGAACTTCATGGGCGATTTCCGTCTGGCTCTGATGACGCTGACGGGCGCCGACATGGGCAGCTCAGCACTCGCCTGGCAGCAGTGGTGGAGCGACAACAAGTCCAAGCTCAAGATCGCTCCCCAGCCGGGCGAACTGCCCAAGGAACTCGACCGCCGCTGGAAGTACTACTGGGGCGAGTTGACCGAGGAGGATCGGCCGCGCAAGCGCAGCGAGCGCGGCAAGGACGCTCCCGAAGCCCCCGAAGCTCCGTCCGGCGGCAACACGCCGCCCAAGCGCGAAAAGAAGGAGGGCGGCAACTAGCCGCCCCCCGGCAGAGAAACCTGGCGCTCTCTCAATCTTGCCAGGTCTTGCTGACGCGTCCGTCCTCGAAGAGAACGTAGGTGTTCTTGTTCTGGCCTTCGTAGAGCCAGAACACGAACTTCTCGCCGCTGGCGGAGCGGGAGCTTGGCTGGCCGAGCAGCGACTCGACGTACTCCGGGGTCGAGCCGGGCTTGATCTGTTCGAGTGTCGCGCTGGGGATGGTTCGGCATCCGGAACGAACCCCGCTGGCATCGATGATGCAGGAAGAGAGGGACAGGCACAGCAGCAGGGGGGCAATGGCTTTCATGGGTCGGTTTCCTTCGGGGATGGGTGCGAGTCATACGGAGGCGAGTGCCGCTGATTTGAAATTCAGTTCGGCTTTTTTTTGCGAGCCGCGGCGGCTGGCACCGTCCTTTCGGTTGTGATGACGCTCACCCAACAACTGCTGCTGCTGCCCCGTTCTCCCTCCTGGCCGCTGGAATTCCGGGAGCTCCCCGCGGCGCCGGAGCGCTTGTGGATCCGCGGCAACCCGGAGCTGCTGGCCCCGCGCCCGCGCGTCGCGATCGTGGGAACTCGGGCCCCGACGCCCTACGGAGAAGCCCAGGCTGCGCGCTTTGCCTCCGTGCTGGCTTCGCAAGGAGTCGTGATCGTTTCGGGTTGGGCCCGCGGCATCGACCAATGCGCGCACGCGGCGGCCCTGCGCGTCGGCGGCACGAGCATCGCCGTGCTGGGCAATGGCGTCGCCCGCCCCTGGCCCGCCGCGGTGATCGAGCCGCAGATGCTCGAGTCCGGACTGTTCGTCTCCGAGCATGAGCCCGAGGAAAGCCCGAGGCCGCACCATTTTCCGCTGCGCAATCGGCTGATCAGCGCGCTCTCCGCCTGCGTCGTGGTGATCGAGGCCGCGCATGCCTCTGGCTCGCTGATCACGGCGCGCTGGGCTGCGGATCAGGGGCGCGAGGTCTATGCGCTGCCGGGCCGCGTCGACCATCCGATGGCACGCGGCGCGCACAAACTGCTGCGCGAGGGTGCCAAGCTGGTCGAAGATCCGGAGGAGATCCTGATCGATCTGGGCCTGTGCGCCGACAGGACGCGCGGGGAGGCGGTGCCGGAGGAACAGCGCTCGGCCGTGGTGCGCGCGCTGCTGGGCGAGACGCTCGGCGCCGAGGAACTGGCCGTGCGATTGGACGCCCCGCTGACGCAGGTGCTGGTGGAACTCGTCGAGGCCGAGATGCGCGGGGAAGTGTTGCGCACGGCAGGCGGGCGCTACCGGCGGGTCGATCCGACGGGGGCCTGAGGCGCTAGTGGACCGAGGCCAGCGTGTGCTCCGCGACCACCATCACCACCGAAATCAGCACGATCCAGAAGCAGAACCAGCCGTAGCGCTTGGGCAGGGACTTCCACAGAGGGCCATCCTCGGGCTCGTGGAAGGTCGCGCTGGCGAACACGATCGCGAAGGCCGCCAGAGCGAACAACAGGACGTGGATCAGGCCGTCCATCAGACCGTCCCTGGTGCCAGAGGGCTGGGAGGCTCATCCGCCGCGAGCGCTTCGCGCTCGGCATGGGTGTAGACATCGATCATCGCCAGAACGTTGAGCAGGCCCGCCAGACAACCCAGATCCAGACCGGCGTCGGCGTAGGGCTGCTCCGCCGTGACGCGCACCGAGCCAAAGACCAGTTGCAGGCCGAGATGGGGCAGACCGCTGAGGAACTGGCCCGCCCAGTAGAAGAAATGTCGTTCACGGCTGAGGTTCGAGCCCTCGGCCAGCACGCTGCCCAGTACCAGCATCCCGACCAGCAGCCCAAACCACACCAGCGCGCGGGTCTTGCGTCCCTGCAGCCAGTGCCCCAGCCCCGGCACGGCCCAAGCGAGCAGCACCCAGCGTGCGATGCCCGAGAGTGGACTGGTGCCCTCCTTGGGAGCGCGCGCATCGCTGTGCGCGCGGACCATCAGGCAGATGTTGAGCATCCCGCTGGCGGCCGTGAGCCAGGTGCCCAGTTCCATCATGGGAGGCCAGGGTCGAGGCCAGCCCGGCCCGTAGCCGAATTGCTTGACGTGGTAGATCAGCGCGCCGAGGTTGCCGATCTCGGGCGAGAGCAGGCTCGAGCCGGGCCCGCGCAGATCCGGTTCCAGGAACTCGAACAGCATCCCGCCGGAGAGCTGCAGCCCCAGAAAGTAGACGCCCTGAACGATTCCGAAACCGAGCAGGCCCAGCATCGGCAGGCCCAGATACAGGTGCCCCGCGCCCGGCATCAGCCAGGTCAGGAACACGGCAACCAGCGGATGGCCGCGCGGCTCGCGGCTTTTCGGGAGTGTCCAGTTCACAGCCAGCGCTGTTTGTACCAATCCACGCCCGCGGGGGCCATGGCTTCGCTAGCATGCTGCCCATGAGCGCTCCCAGGCACGAGGGCCAAAGCCACCAGCACACGCTGCGTGTGCGCTATGGCGAGACGGACCAGATGGGGGTCGTCCACCACGCCAACTACCTCCTCTACGTCGAGGAAAGCCGGACAGGCCTGATGGCGGCCCGCGGGTACTCGTACGCCGAGTTGGAGCGCCGCGGTTGGGCGCTGCCCGTGCGCAAGTGCGAGCTGCGCTTCCGCACGCCGGCGCACTACGAGGATGATCTGGTGGTCGAGACGCGCGTGACCAAGCTGGGCGCCGCCTCCGTGGTCTTCGCGTCCGAAATCCGGCGTCCGAAGGACCAAGCCTGGATCGCCAGCGTGACCGTGGAACTGGCCTGCGTCCGCAAGGCCGCTTCCGGGCTGGAACTATGCCCTCTGCCCGAGGACCTGCGCACAGGCCTCAGCGCCTGAGAGCCGTCAGTGCTTGACGGGATGCTCCTCGTCGACGCGGACCTCGAAGGGTCGCGTGGGCAAGGGCGCGGGCAACAGGTCGAGCAGCCGATCCCGGCAGGCCGGGCAGACTTCGCCGTTGGTCAGGCGATTGAGCCTCGGGGTGTTCTCCACCACCAGGCCGCAAGTGAAGCATAGGGTCGGTACAGATAGGTTCGACATAGCCCTCTCTATCGACCGGGAGGACCCGCTGGCTTTAGAGGCGCAAGTCATTGTTCCTCCAAGGGTTGCAAGCGAGCCCCGAACCCTCTCGTCCGCGGCAGCTTTTTGGGCTTGGAGGCTGGCAGAAGCTTGATCCACGCCCTACACTTGGACGAAATAGCACTAAAACGGTGCCACATGCTGCAGCTGACCAAGAAAACCGAGTACGGGCTGATCGCCCTGGTCCATCTGGCGGACCGGGGTGGCGAACTCGTCAGCGTGCGCGAGATCGGGGAGCGCTACCCGATCCCCAAGCGGCTCCTGGCCGAGGTTCTCAAGGATCTCGCCCGGGCCGAACTGGTCCAATCCCAGCGCGGTGCCGCCGGGGGCTACTCGCTCGCCCGCTCCGCGGAGGCGATCACGCTGGGCCAGATCGTCGCGGCGCTCGAAGGCCGCCCCCAGCTCTCCAATTGCGAGGGCTCCTCCCCGGCACGCCACTCCGAGTGCGAGATGCAGGGCATCTGCCGCATCCGCGCCCCCCTGCACCGGCTGCGCGAACACCTCGTCGAGTTGCTCGAACGCACCACGCTGGCCTCGCTCCAAAGCGGCCAGGTCATCGAACACAGCCTGAGCCCCCGCGCGCAGGCCTCCTGAACGACCCACCATGAAGCTCCCGCTGTATTTTGACTACCAGGCCACGACCCCGCTCGACCCGCGCGTGCTCGAAGCGATGATGCCCTACCTGACCAACGAGTTCGGCAACGCGGCCAGCCGCAGCCACCCGTTCGGCTGGAAGGCCGAGAAGGCCGTCGAGGACGCCCGCGCACAGGTCGCGGCCGCGATCGGAGCCAGCCCCAAGGAGATCGTGTTCACCTCGGGCTCGACCGAGTCGATCAACCTGGCGCTCAAGGGTGTCGTCGAGATGTACGGTGACAAGGGCCGTCACATCATCACCAGCGCCGCCGAGCACAAGGCCGTGCTCGACACCTGCAAGCGGCTGGAGTCCGAGGGTTGCACGGTCACGTATCTCCAGCCGACCAAGACCGGCATGGTGACGCGCGCCATGGTCGAAGCGGCTGTGCGTCCCGACACGATCCTGGTTGCGCTGATGTGGGCCAACAACGAGGTCGGCACGCTCAATCCGGTGCGCGAGATCGGCGAGCTGTGCCACGCTCGCGGCGTGCTGTTCTTCACCGATGCCACGCAAGCTGTCGGCAAGGTGCCCGTCGACGTGCAGGCGGATCATGTCGATCTCCTGTGCCTTTCGGGCCACAAGCTCTACGGTCCCAAGGGCGTCGGCGCGCTGTACGTGCGCCGCAAGGATCCGCGGGTGCGCCTCGAGGCGCAGATGGACGGCGGCGGCCATGAGCGCGGCATGCGCTCGGGCACGCTCAACGTGCCGGGCATCGTCGGACTGGGCAAGGCCTGCGAGCTGGCTCGCACCGAGCTGGCCAAGGACACGGAGCACACGCGTTCGCTGCGTGACGCCTTCGAGGCGCGCATCTTCGCCGAACTCGACCACGTCGCGCTCAACGGCGAGCGCGAGCAGCGCCTGCCGAACAACTCCAACCTCTCGTTCGCGTACGTCGAAGGCGAATCGATGATCATGGGCATCAAGGACATGGCCGTGTCTTCGGGCTCGGCCTGCACGTCCGCCAGCCTCGAGCCCAGCCACGTGCTGAGGTCCATGGGAGTCGGCGACGAATTGGCGCACTCCTCGATCCGCTTCGGCTTTGGGCGCACCACGACGCGGGAGGAGGTCGACTTCGCCGCCGATCAGGTCATCAAGGCGGTCAAGCGCCTGCGCGAACTCTCTCCGCTCTACGAGATGGTCAAGGAAGGCATCGATCTGTCGACCGTCCAGTGGCAGGGCGGTCACTGACAACAACAGCACAACCGGAAAAAAGCCATGGCATACAGCGACAAAGTCATCGACCACTACAACAACCCCCGCAACGTGGGCTCGCTCGACAAGCAGAGCTCCAAGGTGGGCACCGGCGTCGTCGGAGCACCTGAATGCGGCGACGTCATGAAACTGCAGATCGAAGTCGAAGGCGATCGCATCGTGGACGCCAAGTTCAAGACCTTCGGCTGCGGCTCCGCGATCGCGTCCTCCTCGCTTGCCACCGAATGGATCAAGGGCAAGACGCTGGATGAGGCGCTGACGATCAAGAACACGGCGATCGTCGAGGAGCTGTCGCTGCCGCCGGTCAAGATCCACTGCTCGGTGCTGGCCGAGGACGCCATCAAGTCGGCGATCGCCGACTTCAAGCAGAAGCAGGGAGGGCAATCCAAGTGATCACGCTCACCGAACGCGCCGCCCACGAGATCCGGCGCATCATCAGCGAACAGAGTCTCGGCGGCCAGACAGCGCTGCGCGTGGGGGTCAAGGGCGGCGGCTGCTCCGGCTTCTCGTACACGCTCGGCTTCGACGACGCGATCGGCGAGGTCGATCAGATCAGCGAGGTGGACGGCATCCGGGTGGTCTGCGACCCCAAGAGCTTCCTCTACCTCAACGGCACGCAGATCGACTTCGAGGACAACCTGATGGGCCGCGGCTTCAAGTTCGGCAATCCCAATGCCGCCAAGAGCTGCGGCTGCGGCGAATCGTTCTCGGTCTGATCTGTGGAAGCCTGCCCCGCCTGCGGCGCCGCGCTGCATACGCCTCTCGCCTGCGCGGCCTGCGGCGCGCTGCTCGACGCCCCGGCGGAGCTCAGCCCCTGGAAGCTGCTCGGCCTGGAGTCCGGCTGGCAGGTGGAGCCTGCGGAGCTGCAAAAGCGCCTCGTGCGCTGCTCGCGGCTGATGCACCCCGATTTCTTCGCCGCGGCTCCGCAAGCCGCCCGCGAGCTCGCGGGCCGCAACAGTGCGCGGCTCAACGAGGCCTACGCCTTGCTGCTCGATCCTGCGCGGCGGGCGGAGTGGATCCTGACCCATGCCGGCGGCCCTTCCGCTCAGGCCGAACGCTCGATGCCACAGGCCTTCCTGATGCAGGTGCTCGAGTGGAACGAGACGCTCGAAGCCTCGCGTGGAGAACCCGCCGGACGTCGCCAGCAGACTCTGGATGAGCTGCACGGCGAACTGGAGCCGCAGCGCGCGGCGCTGCTGTCGCGCCTCGCGAACCTGCTGACGCCCCTGCCGGGCCCCGGATCGCCGCAACTGCTCGCCGCGCGCAAGGAACTCAACGCTCTCGCTTACCTCGACCGCGCGCTGGCGCAGGTGCAGGACCTGCGGCTGGCGCACTGAATCCGATCTTCATGGGCTACATCGAACTCAATGTGCTGAATTCCGGCCCCACGCCGCTGGCGCTGGGCATCGATCTGGGAACGACCAACTCGCTCGCGGCGATCTGGCGTGACGGCCGGCCGCAGGTGCTCAAGGTCGACGGACGCAGCGCACTGGTGCCTTCCGTGATCTACTTCCCGCGCGAAGGCCAGCCGATCGTCGGCCGCGAAGCGCGCGAACAGGCGATCGCGGACCCCGAACACGTGCTGTTCAGCGTCAAGCGCTTCATGGGTCGCGGGCTTGGCGACGTGCGCCAGGAACTCGAGCGCCTGCCCTACCGCGCCAGCGCGACCGAACGTGGACTGATCCAACTGGAGGCACGCGGCCGGCGGTACTCGCCCGAGGAGCTCAGCGCGCTGATCCTCATGAAGGTGCACGACGTCGCCTGCCAGTCGCTGGCGGGGCAGGACACCAGAAAGTGCGTGATCACCGTTCCGGCCTACTTCGACGACACGCAGCGACAAGCCACGCGCGATGCCGCTCGCATCGCGGGTCTGGAGGTGCTGCGGATCATCAATGAGCCGACGGCGGCGAGCCTTGCCTACGGGCTGGATCAGCGCAACAAGGGCAACGTGGTCGTGTACGACCTGGGGGGCGGAACCTTCGACGTCACCGTGCTCTCGATCGAGGACGGCGTGTTCCAGGTGCGATCCACCGCGGGAGACACCCATCTTGGGGGCGACGACTTCGATCAGCGGCTGGCGGATCTGGCGCGCAGCGCCATCGCCGCGCAGCATGGCGGCAAGGTGCTCGAGGATCCGGGTTTCCAGCAGGCCGTGCGGCTGGCAGCCGAGCAGTGCAAGATCGCGCTTTCCTCGGATCCCGAGGCCGAATTGCACCTTTCGATCCCCGAACTGCGCATCAGCTGGCGACAGCGCGTCACGCGCGAGGAATTCGAGCAGTTGTGCGCCGACCTGCTCGAGCGCACCTTCGCGGCCTGCCGTCAGGCGCTTTCGGACTCCGGACTGAAGCCTGAGCAGATCGACGAGGTCGTGCTGGTCGGCGGCTCGACGCGCATGCCCGGCGTGCGAGCGCGCGTGGAGCGTTTCTTCGGCCGGAAACCCCACACCGAACTCAACCCGGACGAGGTCGTCGCGCTGGGTGCCGCGGTTCAGGCTCACATTCTGATGGGCGGTCGACGCGACATGCTGCTGCTGGATGTCACGCCGCTCTCGCTGGGCATCGAGACCATGGGCGGAGCGATCTCGAAGCTGATCGACCGCAACTCGACGATACCCTGCGAGGCGACCGAGGGCTTCACGACCTATGCCGACAACCAGACGGGCATCGACTTCCACATCGTGCAGGGCGAGCGCGAACTCGCGAAAGACTGCCGCAGTCTCGGGCGCTTTCAGCTGAAGGGCATCCCGCCGATGCCTGCGGGCCTGGCGCGCGTGGCCGTGAAGTTCCACATCGACGCCGATGGTGTGCTCACCGTCAGCGCCAAGGAGTTGGGCACGGGCGTCCACGCGCACATCGAGATCCAGCCGATGCACGGACTCAGCGATGCCGAAGTGGAGACGATGCTCAAGGATGGCTTCCAGAACGCCCGCGAGGACTTCGAGGCACGGCGAGCCGCCGACCTCGTCACGGAAATCGGCACCATGATCCGCGCCACGGAGAAGAACATGAATGCCGCGCGGGCCGGGCTCGACCGCGAGAGCGTGCGCGATCTGGAGGATGCGCTGGCTGCCGCCCGGGCGGCCCTGCAGTCCCGAAGCCCCGGAGAACTGCAGAGCGCGCGCGACCTGTTCGAGCGGGCGACGCTGCCTCTGGCAGCGCTGCTGATGAACAACGTCGCTCAGAAGGCGCTGATGGGCAAGTCGCTGGGCGAGGTCTAGAGAGACGCCCTTCAGGACTTCTTTCGGCCCTGCGAAGCCACCGCATGCTGCGCGGCGGCCACTTCCTCTGCGCTGGCGAGGTAACGGCTGGAGATCTGCTTGAGGTTGGCGTCGAGTTCGTAGACCTGCGGGATGCCCGTGGGGATGTTGAGCGCGACGATCTTGTCGTCGGGAATCGCATCGAGGTGCTTGATCAGCGCGCGCAGGGAGTTGCCATGCGCGGCGATGATCAGGCGCTCGCCCGCTCGCACGCGCGGGGCGATCGTTTCCTGCCAGTACGGAACCACCCGCGCCACGGTGTCCTTGAGCGACTCCGTCAGCGGGCGCTGGCCGGGCGCGAGTCGTGCGTAGCGACGGTCGGCGCAGGGATTGTCCGCATCGCCGGCCGCATAGGCGGGCGGCGGGATGTCGTAGCTGCGCCTCCAGATGAGCACCTGTTCCTCGCCATGGCGCGCCGCGGTCTCGGCCTTGTCGAGGCCCGTCAGGGCTCCGTAGTGCCGCTCATTGAGCCGCCAGTCGCGTGTCTCGGGGATCCACTGGCTGTCCATCTCCTCGAGGATCAGCGCCAGCGTCTTGATCGCGCGCTTCAGCACCGAAGTGCAGGCCGCGTCGAAGAGGAACCCCTCCTCGCGCAGGCGCCGTCCGGCCTCGCGCGCCTCCGCGATACCCTTGTCCGAGAGCGGCACATCACGCCAACCCGTGAAGCGGTTCTCGCGGTTCCACTGGCTCTCACCATGACGTACCAGAACGATCTTGTGCATGGGCGCTTCTCTCCTACTGCATCAGTTGCTCGGCGGCAACGCGGATCTCCTCGCACAGCGCGCGGCCGCGCGCCAGCCGACCTTCGGCTTCCGCCAGATGCCGATTCACATAGTCGCGGTCGGTGATGTCGAGCGCGTTGATCCGGACGTTGAGAAAGGCTGATTCGAGCGCCATGCGCAGACACCAGGCACCGCTGGCGCAGTCGCTGGCGAGGTTGGGGTTGATCCGGGAGACGAGCGGCTGGGTCCGTTCCAGCGCCTGCAGGGCTCCCCCCATGGTCTCCAAGGGGACTTCCAGCGCCCCCCGCAGCGCCCGCTGCACCGCTTCCGCGCGAACGGCCTTCTCGGCATCGGTGGACTTGGGCAGCTTGCGGGCGGCGCTCACCGCATCGTAGGCCTGGGAATCGGCGTCGATCAGCGGAGCCAGTCGTGCGCGGAGCAGCTCGAGCGCATCGGCGGCCTCGGTGGCGGCAGCCTGCACGGCGGCGTAGCGCTCCCCGCTGGTGAAGCGCAGCGCCATGCCGCACAGGGCCGCGCCGAGCCCGGCCGAGTGGGCCGCCACGCTGCCGCCTCCGGGGGTCGGGGTGCGCTCGGCGATGCGGGCCTCAAACTGCTGCAGGGTGGAATCGTAAAAACGCGGGGCGCTCATGGAGGGCGGATTCTAGGGGGCGGCAGCGGCCCAACCCTACAGCAATGATACATACATAAGCTATTGCTAAATAACAGCTTACAAAGAAGTCTCAATCAATCCTTGGGGGTTGAGCCTAGGCAGTTTCTAATTTGTGCCACCGAGTGACCCCTCCAACCTCGGACGCTAGCCACCCCGGCTCTTGAAGATCGCTTTCGTCAGCCCCGAACTCCAGTCGCTCGTGCGGCGCACGAGCTTGGCCGAAGTGTCGGAGTCTCTGGCCCGCACGCTGCGGCAGGAGGGCAACGATGTGCGCGTGTTCCTCCCCTACCACGCGGACCTCAGCACGGCTTCGCTTTCCGACCTCAAGCTCGTGGGAGAGATCAAGGTCAAGGACGGCACGGCCAAGACCGCGGTCACGCTGCATGCGGCGCGTCTGGGCGACCTGCCGGTGTACCTGATCGACCATCCCACCCTGCTGCACAACCGCCACCCCTACGCGGACGACGAAGGGCCCTATCCGGACAACTGGCGGCGCTATGCGGTCTTCTGCCGGGCCGTGCTCGAGAGCTTCCCCAAGCTGGAGTTCGAGCCGGAGATCGTCCACTGCATGGACTGGGTCACGGGGCTGATCCCGCTGCTGCGCGAGGTCGAGTACGCGCCCAAGCAGCCCGACCACCCCGCCGCCCGGGCCGGTACCTTCTTCTCCATCCACAACCTCGCCATGCAAGGCGCCTTCGAGCGTGAGGTGTTGGCGCAGATGGGCCTGCCCCACAGCGTCTTCACGAACGTGCGCGGAGTCGAACTCGCCGGCAAGGTCAACTTCCTCAAGGCTGGCTGCGAGTACGCCACGCTGGTCGGCCTGTCCTCCCCCAGTCAGGCGCTGCGCATCCAGGAAATCGACCGCGGATACGGACTGGAGGACACCTTCCGTCGCCGCGCCAAGGACCTCGTCGGGATCACCCACGGGATCGACTACCGAGCCTGGGATCCCGCTCAGGACACGCTGCTGGCTCAGAACTTCTCGGTCAAGGACAAGGAACTCAACGGCAAGAAGCGCTGCAAGGCGGCCCTGCAGCAGGCGCTGGGCCTCGATGTCGGCCCGCGCGTGTCGGTCGCGGCCGTGATCGGCCGCTTCGACGCGGACAGCGGCTTCGACATCCTGGCCGAAGTGCTGACGCAGGTCATGGAGCGCAATGTCGAGGTGGTGCTGATGGGATCAGGCCGCCACGAGATCATGGAGCGCGTGAAGACCATGGAGCAGACCTTCACGGGGCGCTGCCGCCTCATCGAAGGCTATCAGGTGCACACCGCACACACGCTGCTGGCGGGCGCCGACATCCTGATCATGCCCTCGCACTTCCACTCCTCCAACGCGCTGGCCGCCATCGGCATGCGCTACGGCGTCGTGCCCTTGATCTACGCGCAGAGCGGATTGGAGGACACGGTGATCGATGTCGAGGCCAATCCCCGTCAGGGCACGGGCTTCCTCTTCCGGCACTACTCCGGCGACGGACTGCTCGAAGGCGTCGACGTGATGCGCAAGGCCTACAAGGACACGGCGGACTGGAAATCGATCGTCATGCGCTGCCTGAAGCAGGACTTCTCGTGGCAGACCACCGCCCAAAACTACGTCAAGGCATATCGCCGCGTCACGCGGCGCGTGAAGTCGCGCGCCGACTGCTGAGCGAAGCATGCGTCTGATCGGGATCGATCTGGGCGGAACGGCCATCAAGGCCGGGGCGATCGACGAGGGCGGAGAGGTGCTGGAGCGGATCCAGATACCGACCGAAATCACGCGCGGGTCCGAGGATCTCCTCGATCGGATCGCTGCGCTCATCGGCCGGCTTCCGTTCGAGGGCCGCGCGGGCATCGGCTCCCCGGGACTGATCGACTCCAGCGCCGGACGCGTGCTGGAGAGCCCCAATCTCGCCTGCCTCGAGAATCTCGATTTCCTGGGCGGGCTGGCAGAGCGCCTGGGTGTGGCGCGCGAGGCGCTGGCGCTGGAAAACGACGCCAACGCGGCGGCTTGTGGCGAGCACTGGCTGGGTCGCGGCCGCAACGAGCGCGATTTCCTGCTCGTGACCCTCGGTACAGGCGTCGGGGGCGGGCTGATCCTGCGCGGGGAACTCTATTCGGGCCCCGGCGGCATGGCCGGGGAGATCGGGCATGTGGTCGTCGAACCCGACGGAGTCCTCTGCGGCTGCGGCCGGCGTGGGTGCCTCGAAACGCTGGCTTCCGCGACCGCCGTGATCCGCCGCGCGGGCGAGCGAGGCCTCGCCACGGAGCTCGGCGGATTGGCGGCGGCAGCGCGCCAGGCTGCCGGAGCCGAGCGCGATCTGCTGAACGAGGTGGGACGCGATCTGGGACATGGGCTCGCCTGCGCCGTTTCGCTGCTGGATCTGCGCTGCTTCGTGATCGGAGGCGGGTTCGGGGCAGCACTCGACACCCTGCAATCCGGCGTGCACGCGGGCCTGGCGGAGCGCTGCTTTGGCAAACGCGTCGCGAGCATCCGCGTTCTGGGAGCGGAATTGGGCGCGGATGCGGGCTGGATCGGGGCTGCGCGGCTGGTCCACCCATTGCGTAGGATCTAGGACCGCATGCAGCCCCTGATCCTCGTCCGCAATCTCCGCAAGCGCTACGGCGCGAGCCTGTTCGGACGCGGAGGACAACTCGCTCTCGACGATGTCAGCATCACGGTCGGTCGCGGTCAGGTCTTCGGCCTGCTGGGCCCCAACGGCGCCGGCAAGACCACCCTCGTCAAGATCCTGCTCGGGCTGGTGAAGCGCTACGAAGGGGAAGCCGAGATCTTCGGCCTGCGCCCCGCGGACCCGGACTCGCGGCGCAAGGCCGGCTATCTGCCCGAAGCCCACCGCCTGCCGGGCTACCTCACGGGCCGACAGATGCTGCGGCTCTTCGCACGCATGTCGGGAATGCAGTCGAGCGAGGTCGATGACCGCATGCAGCAGTTGCTCGCGCGCGTGGGAATGAGCGAGGCGGCCGACAAGAAGATCTCGCAGTACTCCAAGGGCATGCAGCAGCGCATCGGTCTGGCTCAGGCGCTGATCCACCAGCCCGAACTGGTATTCCTCGACGAGCCCACCGACGGGGTCGACCCCGTCGGGCGCATGGCGATCCGCGAGCTCGTCGCGGAACTGCGCGCGCAGGGCGTCACGCTGTTTCTCAACTCGCACCTCCTGATGGAGGTCGAACTGATGTGCGACCGCGCGGTGATCATGTCCCACGGCAAGATTCTGCAGGAAGGAACGATGGCGGAGCTGACTCCGCGGACCGGAGCGGTGCATTTCGGGCTCGCGGGAACGCCGCCCGATCTGCCTGTGATCCTGACCGGGCTCGGTCAGGGTCTGCGCATCGAGGAAGGCGGCTTTGAACTTGGCCTCAACGACGACGAGATCGATCGTGTGATCGACCGTCTCCGCTCGCGCGGCGTGAGCATCCGCTCGGTGACGCCCCGCAAGCAGTCGCTGGAAGAGGCCTTCATCGGACTGGTGCGCAACGAGAAGGCTGCTCGATGAACCGCCATATCGCACAGGCATTGCTCCTCGATGCCTACTATCAGGTGCTCGACAATCGGGTTTTCCGGCTGCTGCTGGTGCTGGCCGGAATCCTGATCCTGCCCATGCTGCTGATCGGAGCGCGCGAAGAGGGCATCGTGATCCTGTACGGGGTCAAGACCATCCCCTGGTCGACGTTTCTGGGCGCTGCCGGCCAGTCGGCCGGAGAAGTCCCGGCGGACTTCCACAAGGCCTTCATCGCAGGCCTTCAGGACCTTCTGGTGCAGAACCTCGCGGGAACCGCGGGCATCCTGTTCAGCATCGCGGCTACGGCATTCTTCATCCCCCGCATGCTCGAGAAGGGCAGCGCGGATGTGGTCTTCTCCCGTCCCATTGGGCGCAGCACGCTGCTGCTCACCCGCTATCTCTCCGGCGTGGTTTTCGTCGCCTTGCTCTCCAGCGCGCTCGTGGTGGGCATGCATCTTTCGCTGCTGCTGGTATCCGGCTACAGCGATGCGGCTTTCCTCTGGAACATTCCCTCGCTCGTGTACGTGTTCGCGCTGGTGCACGGCGTCTCGACTCTGACAGCCGTCCTGACCCGCAGCAGCGTCGCCGCCATCCTCGTGTCGCTGGTTTTCTTCCTGTTCAACGGCTGCATCCACCAAGGCTGGATCACCCTGCAGCACTCGGACGCGCGAGCCGCGGCGGTGAGTGCCACGGAGGAGGGCTCTTCGGAAAAGGAAGCGGACGCATTGCTGGGCGGTCTGCGCGGCCTGCTCTCGCTGGCGCACCATGCGCTACCCAAGACCACCGATGCTGACATCATCGTGGATTCGCTGCGGGAGCAGTTGACCGGCAAGCCGCCGATCGTGACGGATTCGGGCAGCGGTGCTCGCTGGACCGAGTTCCCCGAGGGCCTCGAACTGATCGGAGCGAAGGGTCCGCGCGACTTCTCGGGCAACGCACCCGAGTGGAATTGGACCAAAGGCGGCGAACAGGTCGCGAAGATCCGCATCCAGCGCGAGAGCCGCCTGCTGGAGCCCGTCAACGGCAAGCCCAAGAAGCGCAGTGCGCGGGCCGTCGCCAGGGAATTCCTCGCCACGCTGCCGAAGACGGGCAACCCGATGCTGCAGTCCCTGAATCTGGGTTCCTACGGAGGCGAGCAGGTCAGCTGGGCCGAGAACGGACAGCAGCGCATCCGCTCGTGGACCAGCGTCGACGATCTGTTCTTCGTCGGCGACTTCCAGGCTCTGTCCGATACGGTCACCCGCGATCAGGCGGGTGAGGTCTACGGACTGCTGTACCTGCGCCTCCAGTTCGATCGAGACGATCCCCGCGTCATGGATGCACGGGAATGGTATCGCCGCCGGTTGGGCTGGAGCGCGCCATGGCCCTACAGCATCGGCTGGTCGCTCGGCAGCTCGATGCTGTTCGCGGCCTTGCTGCTGGCTGCCTCCTGCTGGCGACTGAAGCGCATCGATTTCTGATGGGCCTGGACGCAGGGCTGATCGAGGCGTTGAGGCGGGAGCTCGGGCCTGAGGGGGTGCTCGACCGCCAGGCACAGCGCGTGCCCTATGAATGCGACGGGCTCGCCTTCGTGCGCCAGCTTCCGGAGCTGGTGCTGCTGCCGCGCGACACCGACCAGACAGCGCGCGCGATGCGGCTCTTGCACGAGGCGCACGTGCCGATCGTTCCGCGCGGAGCCGGCACCGGGCTTTCAGGCGGTGCAACCCCGATTCCGCAGGGCGTCACGATCGGAACGGCTCGGATGCGCGCTGTGCTGGAGATCCACAGCGTCGATCGTTACGCCCGCGTACAGGCCGGTGTCGTCAATGCGGATCTGGGGCATGCCTGCGAGCGGCATGGACTGTTCTACGCTCCCGATCCGTCGAGCCAGAAGGCCTGCACCATCGGAGGCAATGTCGGCGAAAACTCGGGTGGACCGCACTGCTTCCGCTACGGCAACACAAGCCAGCACGTGCTGGGACTCGTGATCGTGACACCTCAAGGCGAGGTGCTCGATCTCTCGGAGCCGCAAGTGGATCCGAAGGGCCTTGATCTGATCGGTCTTTTCACGGGCAGCGAGGGCCTGCTTGGCATCGCGACGGAGGTCACCGTGCGATTGCTGCCGCTGCCGGCGGTCGTCGAGACCTGGGTGGTGATGTTCCGCAGCCTCGATGACGCCTGCGATGCCACGAGCGACCTGATCGCCGCGCACGCCGAACCCTCGGCGATCGAGATTCTCGACAAGCTGACGATCGAAGCCGTCGAAAGCAGCGTGCTGCGCGCGGGCTATCCGCAGGAAGCCGAAGCGGTGATGCTCCTGGAACTCGAAGGCACCGAGGCCTTCGTCGAGGCTCACGGAGCCCTGATCGAGCCGATCCTCAAGGCGCGCGCCGGCTTCGGATTGCGCCGTGCGCGGGAGGCCGCCGATCGCGCGCGCCTGTGGGCCGGCCGCAAGGGAGCGTACGGCGCGATGGGACGAATCGCCCCGGATCTGTACGTCTGCGATGCCGTCGTGCCCCGCCGCCACCTGAGGCAGCTGGTACGCAAGACGACGGAAATCTGCGCCGCGAAGGGGCTGCGCATCGCCAACGTGTTCCACGCGGGCGATGGGAACCTGCACCCCAACATCTCCTATGACCGGCGCAACGCCGACGAACTTCGTCGCGTGCTCGAGGCGGGAGACGAGATGATGCGCGTGTGCTTGGAGGCCGGTGGATCGCTCTCGGGTGAGCACGGCATCGGCCTGGAGAAGCTCTCCGCGATGCCCTGGCTGTTTTCACCCGAGGATCTCGCCGTCATGTGCCGAGTGCGAGAGGCGTGGGATCCGGAGCAGCGCATGAATCCGGGAAAGCTGCTGCCCTTGCGCGCCTGCATGGAGACCCGCATGCGTGCGGTGGAGAAGCCGTGAGCGAAATCCTCGGAGCACGCCTGCTGCAGCCGGAGAGTGTCGAGGAATTGACCGCCCTGCTGAAGCAGGCCGGGGCCGAGAAGCGCCGGGTGCTGGCCGTCGGCCTTGCGAGTTCCCTGCGCTCCGACCTGCAGCTCGAACCGCGTGATTGGGTGATCTCCACACGGAAGCTGGCGGGAATCGTCGAATACGAACCGGCGGAAGGCGTGATCACCGCGCTCGCGGGGACCTGCATGTCACAACTGCGCAGCCTCACCGAGAGTCGGGGGCACCGGCTCACGCCGCAGCTCCCCTCGGAGGAGCGCAGAACCCTCGGCGGAGTGATCGCCTGCGGACGCTCGGGACCTGATCGACTGCGCTATGGCCCGCTGCGCAACCACGTGCTCGGCCTGCAGGTCGCGGACGCCGAAGGCCGGCTCACCAAATCGGGCGGAAGGCTCGTCAAGAACGTGACCGGCTACGATCTGCCGCGGCTGCACACTGGCGCCCGCGGCCAGCTCGGGATTCTGGTCACCGCGTCGCTGCGGCTGTTTCCACTCCCGCCCGTGCGCACGCTCTGGACCACATCGACGCACGATGGCCAGCAAGCATGCGCGCTGGCCGCAGGACTGCAGGCAAGCCGGATCGAACCGAGCTTCGTCAGCGTGTCGCGCATGGGCCGGGACTGGTCTGTGCTGGTCGCCATCGAAGGGCTGCCGGCCGTGGTGGAAGATGAAGTGCGCGCCCTGCGCCGGATTTCGGCCACCTTCGAGCAGCCGGAGCCGGGGATCGCGGCGCAGTGGATGGAGCTGCGTTCCGCTGTGAAGCGGACGCTGAGCTGCCGGCCCTCTCAACTGCTGGAAACGCTGGCCGAACTCTGCGCGCGTCCCGACAGCGGGGAGCTCCTCGTCGAACCCTTGATCGCGACCTGCTCTTGGACCGGCCCTTGGCAGCCGAGCGCGATTGCAGCGCTGCCGCGGGTACAGGCCGCGATCGAGGACAAACTGCGGCGCGCTCTCGATCCGCACGCTACCTTCCTCGGAGGCTGACATGGATGCGAGCACGATCGTCGACTACGCGAAGAGCCTCGACTGCGTTCACTGCGGCTTGTGCCTCAATTCCTGTCCGACCTACCGACTGACTGGGCGCGAGGCTTCCAGTCCTCGAGGCCGGATTCACCTGATGCGCTCCGTGGCCGAGGGTGCGCTGCCTCCGGACGCCGATTTCGCCGAGGAGATGGATTTCTGCCTCCTGTGCCGCAACTGCGAGAGCGTCTGCCCGTCGGGAGTGCGCTACGGATCGATGATGGAGCATACGCGTGGCGCACTGGAGGCGTCTCGCGCTCGACCGCTGTGGGTCCGGGCGGCAAGGCGCATCGGCTTCGGCATCATTCTGCGCGACCGGCTGGCACTGCGCATTGCAGGCTGGTTTGCCCGCATCGCGGACCGGACCGGTCTCGGCCGGCGCCTCGGTGCTCCGCCCCTGCCCAAGCGCACGGAGCGCGCTCTGCTGCCGACGCAGATCCCCGCCGATGGCGAAACCGTGGCCAGCGTCGCGCTGATGGAAGGTTGCGTGATGCCCGAAATCTTCGGCGGCGTGCAGCGCGCCACTGCGGAGGTCCTGCGCAGGGCGGGATGCCACGTGCGCGTCAGCCCGATGCACGTTTGTTGCGGATCGCTGCACGCCCACAACGGAGAGCTGAACGACGCACGGGCGCTCGCACGCCAGACCATCGAAGCCTACGAGCGGCTGACGGACGACTCGGGCGCGCCGCTGCCGCTGATCGTGAACAGCGCCGGCTGCGGCTCACACCTCAAGGAACTCGAGCACTTGTTCGAGAACGAGGAGGGCTGGAAGACGCGCGCTCGCGCGCTTTCCGCGCGCACGCTCGATCTCAGCCAGTTCCTCGCTCGCGAACCGATGCGTTCGCGGCTGCTGTCGCGCATCCGCACTCCGCTCGCAGCGCATGGTCCCTTCGCCTGGGACGATCCTTGTCATCTGTGCCATGGTCAGGGCGTGCGAAAAGAACCGCGGGAATGGCTGCGCGCCGCGGCTGGAGCGGAGCTTGCGACGCTGGCCGACCCTGAAAGCTGCTGCGGCTCGGCGGGCATCTACTCGCTGCTGCGGCCCGCGGATGCCGAAGCTGTCCTGAAGCCACGCATCGAGGCGCTTGCGGCCAGCGGGGCGCGGGTACTCGTCACCAGCAACCCCGGCTGTCAGCTGCAGTGGGAATCCGGCATTCGCGCGGCCGGGCTGGACGTGCGCGTGATGCACCTGGCGGAGGCGCTCGAGGCGGCCAGTCGCTAGAGCGGAGGAAATTGCTCGAGCAGCCGCTGCGCGGCCGCCTTGGAGCCCAGCTGGTTCCACCCGAACAGGATGTTGACGACTGCGTAGCGCCCGCCTGTGCTGAGATTCACTCGGACGGCGTCACGAAAAGCGCCTTTGTCGAAAAAGCGCTCGTGAACGAACTCCGCATCGAGCTTGCCCCAGGGCAAGGCACCCGCGTCGAGGCGCACGATGCCGCCGCGCTCCTCCAGTTCGGAAAACTCCACCGCGCGGCGGGAGGAAAGCTGATCCCGAACCAGATCGGCCCCGTCCTGCGGCCCGTACCAGGCGAAAATCATCCGGGAGGGCTCGCCCACCGGCTTGCCCTCCGCCAGCTGCTTCCATTCCTTGACGAAGCCGGCGGGAGGAGCCGGTTGATCGCCGGAGAGGTTCACTTCGTGGGCCATCTGGACGATGCGTTCGCCGGGGCCGAACGTGAAGAAGCCTGCGGGGATCTCCTCGGCCTGCAACACCTTCCAGCCAGCCGGAAGCGCTTCGATCGCGAAGTTTGCGCGCAGTTGCGCGGGACCATCGATCTCGCTGCGGCGCGAGAGCCACAACCCGACGAAAACCATGACCAGCAGCATCAGGCCTGCCAGCAAGCCAAAGGCTCCGAACAGGCTCTCCCGGGCCGGGCGAGGAGTTTCAGCGCTGTCCGACACGGAAGGGCTCGAAGAAGCGGTGGATTTCATCGTCTGCGATCGGTTCCTCGGAGCCGTCGTTGCGCGTCAACTGCACCAGCAGAGGCCGCAACGTTCCCTCCGGAGAAACGTCGAGGATCACGCTGGCTCCGGTTCTGCTGCCCTGAGCGCCGGGAACGCCTTCCTGAAGGAAACGCATGCCCTTGCGATCCACGCCCTGCAGCAAGATCGACATTTTCTGGGCGTTCTTGCGTTCGCCCATGCCCATCAGCCCCTTGTAACTCGAGGGATCCGTCACGGCATCCTTGGTCGCCTTGCCCTCCGCTTCGGGGAGATTCATGACGAGCACCTGCAGACGTGCCTGCTGGAGCACGAACATCTGCACCCCCGCGATATCCATGGCGAACTGCAGATCCATGCCGGCGGGGCGCTGCTCGAAGGGCAGCAAGGACTGCAGCTTCGGCCAGTTGGCTTCGGAATCCAGACCGGGCTTGATGAACTTGTCGTTGATGTACTTTCCGCCGAAGAACAGCCCGCCGGCGGCGAGCACGGCGAAAAGTGCGCATCCTGAGCAGGTGTAGATCACCCAGCGCGGAATGGCGCCACTGCGGGCATTGCGGACGGGCTGCGTCTGGAGCTTCACGGTGCGTTTCCTTTCTGCATTCGTTTGGCGGATAACTCCAGCAGCTTGTACTCCCGCTCCCACAAGCGATTCAACCGCCCCATTATTTTCTCCCGGGGTCGCCTGGCCGGCAGATTTCGGGCGCTCTGGGCCAGAAGCGCGATGAGACCCTCATAATCGGTCCAGTCGACGTACTCCGCAGCGGCGGACCCGCCGGGCGTGCAGTTGTGGTAGTTCCCCAGCGCCAGACAGACGCCGGCGGCACGCACACCGAAAGCATTGTAGACGGTCGACTCGCAGCTGCCGCCGTCCATCAGCGCACGCTGCCAGCGAAAGCCTGGAGCCTCGGCCGCCACCTCGGCGGCGGCGTCTTCGAGGGCCTGAGTCAACTCGGGATCGAAGACGCTCATCCGGTCGCCGACGCGGATGACCGGTCCCCGGCCAGGCCTGGCCGATGGGCGCTGGGGCGAGCACTCCAGTCCGATGACCTCCATATCGAGGTTCCTGCTGCTGCGCATCAGACCGAGGCAGCCGATGAAGCCCGTCTCCTCAGCCCGCGTGAAGATGCCGACCACGGAGCGCGGATGCTGCTCCAGCGCGAGCAGTTCGAGCGTGCTCAGGATCGCTGCGGCTCCCATGAGATCGTCGCAGACACGCGCGTGCAGGCGCGATCCACGCATGCTGCCCGAGGTGAAGTCGAAAACGCCGAACATGCCCGGCCTCGCATGCCCCCGAAATCCGCGAAGCGTCGCCTCGCTATTTCCATTCTGTCCCTTGTGCACGCTGTCAATCGTCGCCGTCGCGACCGCCGCCTGCGTCCGCGGGTCGTGAAAGCGCACGGATGCTCCGGGGAGACAGCGATCGGCGATTCCACCGACCACTTGAACTCGATGACGTCCGCTCTGCTTGCCGAGATAGTGGAAGCCGGGGTGATCGAGGTGCGCGCTGAATGCGAGTTCGATCCGGCCGCGCCGGCCGGGCGTGCGAACGAGCAGGTTGCAGTACTCGTCCTGCTCGACCGAGAAGCCTGGATGAGCCTTCACGAAAGCGCGAATGACCTGCATCGGCCCATCCTCGTGGTACGAGGTCGTCGGAGCCTCGAGCAGGGCGCGCGCGTGCGAGAGCGCCAGAGCGCGCTGATCCTGGCTCAGTACGCCGGTGGACTTGACGGGAAGTCGAAAGCGGGAGGCCGGAGCCGGCGCGAGCGGCTCACTCCTTCCACTCATAGAATCCCTTGCCGGTCTTCTTGCCCAGTTCGCCGCGGGCGACCTTCTCGATCAGCAGCGCCGGCGGAGCGAAGCGGCTGCCGAATTCCTTCTCGAGGTACTGAGCGATGGAAAGACGCACATCGAGACCGACGAGATCCGTGAGTTGCAGCGGCCCCATCGGGTGCCCGTAACCCAGGGTCATGGCCTTGTCGATGTCCTGCGCCGTGGCGATGCCGCTCTCCAACATCCGGATCGCTTCCAGCCCGAGCAGGATCCCCAGACGCGAGGAGGCGAATCCAGGGGCATCCTGAACGACGATCGGGTCTTTACCCAGGCGAATGCCCAGCTCCACTGCGGTACGCACCGCACTCTCCGATGACCGTTCGGTGGTGACGACCTCGATCAGCTTCATGATGTGCACCGGATTGAAGAAGTGCATGCCGACGACGCGCTCGGCATGCGGGGTCACGGCCGCGATGCGGGCAATGGGAAGCGAAGACGTGTTGGTCGCCAGCAGCACCTGCGGGCCGAGCTGTGCTCCGATCTTCGAGAATATCTGCTGCTTGAGCTCCAGTTTCTCCGGCACGGCCTCGATGACGACGTCGACGCCCTCGATCGCTTCGTCGAGGTTGATCGTTCCGCTGAGGCGCGCCACGGCGGCATCACGGTCAGCTTGCGTGACTTTGCCTTTCTGAACACCCTTGTCGAGATTGGAGCGCACGGCAGCCAGCCCCCGCTCCACCGCACCCGGCATCAGATCGTAGAGCCTGATCGTGATGCCTGCGGTGGCGAGGACATGGGCAATGCCGTGCCCCATCGTGCCCGCGCCGAGCACTGCGGCGCGCTGGATCTTGGCGGCTTCGATCGTGTTCATGATTCAGCTTCCCGGGGTCAGGATGATCTTGCCGAGAACCTGGCGTGTCTCGAGCAGTTCGTGCGCCTCGCGCACCTTGGAGAGTGGGAGTATCCGATCGATGACCGGCTGGTAGACGCCGCGCGCGACGCGCTCGAAGATCGGACCGAACGCGCTGCGCGGCCCCATCGTGGATCCGAGGACCGACTGATTCTTGATGAACAGATGCGGAAGCTGGATCTGCACCGTCGGGCCGGTGGTTCCACCGCAGGTCACGAGCCGCCCGTTGCGCGCAAGCACGCGCATCGAGCCTTCCCAGGTGGCCGGACCGACATGCTCCACGATCACATCGGCACCGCGGCCGGTCAGCTTGCGCACGGCCTGTGGCCAATCCGGGCTGGAGTGCAGCACGACCTCGTGCGCACCGAGCTTGCGGACCAATTCGGCCTTGGCTTCGCTGCCCACGGTGGCGATGACGCGGCATCCGGCATCGCGCGCGATCTGAATCGCCGCCGATCCCACACCGCTGGCGCCGCCGAGCACGAGCACTTGCTCGCCGCCGCGAATCGCCGCGCGGCATACGAGCATCCCCCACGCGGTGAGGAACACCAGCGGCACCGCCGCCGAGCGGATCGGATCGCAGCCTCCTGGGAGCGGGAAAGCGTACTTCGCGGGTATGCAAAGATACTCGCGGCACAGACCGTCAAAGTGCTCGCCGCGGATCTGGTAGTCATCGGAGAGATGATCGTTCCCGGCGAGGTCATGAGGGCTGCTGCCCGAGCTGACGCCCGGCTCGATCACGATCTTCTGTCCCACGGCGAGCCCGTGTACGCCGGCACCGAGCTGGACGATCTCGCCGGTGCCATCGCATCCGGGGATCAGCGGCAGCGGCAGCTTGACGCCCGGCATGCCGCGCCGTGACCACAGGTCAAGGTGGTTGAGGCTGACAGCGAGCACGCGCACGAGCACCTCGCCGGCGCTCGGCTCAGGCAGAGGCAGATCCACAAGCTTCAGGACCGAGGGTTCCCCGTGGCTTGGAATGTGAACAGCCTGCATGGTCGATGTGCTCATTGTCCCTGGAATCGGGCTTTGCGCTTTTCGACGAAGGCCGCGATGCCTTCGCGTGCATCGGCGGAAGCGAACAAGCGGGCCTGCAGCTCGCGCTCCAGCGCCAAACCTGCCTCCAGCGGCAGTTCCTCGCCAGTCTGCACAGCGCGCTTGATCAAGCCCACGGCCAGAGGCGCCTTTTCCGGGGCACACCAGCTGCGCGCGGTGGCGATCACGGACTCGAGAAAACTATCGTCGCTCGCCGATTCCCGAACTTCGTTGACCACCCCCAGCTGGCGGGCTTCCTCGTAGTCGAACAGCCGCCCGCTGACCATCAGCTCAATGGCCTTGGGCTTGCCCACCAAACGAGCGAGGCGCTGCGTGCCGCCTGTGCCGGGCAGCACGCCCAGCGCTATCTCCGGCAGCCCACACTTGCCCGAGCCCGCGCGCGCGATGCGAAGGTCGCAGGCCATCGCGATCTCCAGCCCCCCACCCACGCAATGACCGCCGAGCGCGGCGATCACCAGCTTGGGCGTATGCTCCATGCGCAACAGCGTTTCGTTGGCGTGCAGGCAGAACTGGTACTTGAAGGCCGGCGTGACGGCGTTGAGCATCGAGATGTCCGCGCCCGCGCAGAAGAACTTTTCACCGGCTCCGGCGAGCACGATCACCTGCACGGCGTCGTCGAAGCGCGCGCGCAGGATGGCCTCGTCGAGGTCGCGCATCATCGCGTGGCTGTAGCCGTTGGCGGGCGGGTTGATCAGGGTGATCAGCGCCACGCCGCCGCCGCTGGCGTAACTGGCCTTGCCGTTGGGGAGCACTTCGGCAGCTCCCATGCCGTGCTGATTGGACATGCTGTTTTCGCCCGCAAATCGGGCGGAAGTTGTAGCACAACCGGGGGTGCTCTTTCGACGCGCAGGCTAGGGCATTTCGATCTCGAGCAGCCGCCCCCCGCTGATATCGCTGATCCGCTTCCAGGCTCCGATCAAGCCACGCGGCGCGCCGACAAGCACGTGGTCCAGAGCCACGCGCCGCAGGCGATTGCGCTCGGCGAACGCGTCTGCGATCAGCCCGACATTCCAACGCCGGCCGCCGCTGGGCGCCCCGTCCGAGAACAGCAGGATCGTATCAACCTCAGGGTCGGAGAGTGCCAGCGCCAACGCATCCCACACATTCCCCTGACCGGCATCCTTGAGCCCGCGGAACCACTCGATGCCCTGTTGGACTCTTTCAGGGTTTGCCTGGACCAGCCCCTTCTCAAAAGGAATCGGCTGGCGCGTGTACGGGATCAGATTGAAGCGCGCGGTTGCGGGCAAGGCCTTGAGGGTGCGCTCCAGTTCGATTTCGACGGCCTGCTTGCGAGTTTTGCCGTCCGTGCGCTTTTCCCACATCGAGCCGGACATGTCGAAGAGGATGGCCAGCCTTTCCGAGATGACGGGCAGTCCCGCAAAGACAGCCGTGCCTTCGTAGTCGCCGGCTTTGCGCCGCTCGGGCCTGCGCTTGTCTTCGGGCTTCCAACTGCCCTTGACACCGCTCCACCACTGGCTCCAGCTGGTGGCGACGATCCCGTTGCGCACGCCGGTGTGCCCCTCCAGCGCTTCGGCGATGCTCCATGACAGCCGCAGATCCTGCTCCGACTGCAGCATCCGCACCAGCAGATCCACCGCTTCGGCGCACGGCAGCTGCTCCAGATCGGCGACGACCGCGCGGCGTACGACCCGGCTGGCGTGCTTCGCGAGCGACTCGCGCCGTGTCCATGCGCCCGCATCCATGGACTTCCCCAGCATCTCGAGGGTGGCGGAAAGCACCAGCGCGTCGCTGCTTCGGCCAGCCTCCAGCAGCACCGCCGTACCCTCGATTCCCGAGAGCGCATGCGCGCTCAAGAAGGCGCGCGCCCGGATTTCCGGATCCTTGTCCTTGGATTGAAGCCCCGCCAGCACACCCAGCGCGGACTTGCGCGACTTGTCATCGCAATCGGCCGCGCGCAGCTCCAGAGCCGTGCATGCGGCGCGTCGCAGGTCGACATTCCTTTCCGTGGCCAGCTTGAGGATCGGGCCGGCCTCAAGGGTCCCCTTCCAGCCCTTCAGGATCTCCAGCGCACGCAGTCGAATTCCCTCATCCACGCTGCCGAGACCTTCTTTTCCGACCACCAAGGCCTGAGCCTCCGCCAGTGTGCATTGTGCAAGCTGCAGCTGTGCCTCATCGGCCACCATGGCCTGAGGGTCGCGCAGCGCGCCCACGATCGCCGTCCATGCCGACTGGGAACCATCCTTGGCCAGAGCCTGAACGGCCGCGCGGCGTTCTTTCTCCTGCGGTGATTTGAGTTCCTTCAGGGACTGCGCCAGATCGGCGCCGACCAGCAGTGCAGCGGCGAACATCAGCATCATGGCGTCACCAGTTCGTAGCGGTTGTCCGTGGACGCCTTGGTCTTGGGTTCGCGGCGCAGCATCTCGCACAACAGATCGCGCATCAGGATCGGGTCCTCCTCGCGAGGAAAGCTCTTTCCAGCCTCGAAATAGGCGTCACCCCCGTTCGCCATGAAGGAGTTGACGGCCACGCGGTAGATGCGCTTGGGATCCAGGGGCGCGCCCCCCACCTGCACCCCGGTCAACTGAACCCCATCGCCCCCCCTGCGCAACAGCACACGTGCACCCGAGAGCTCCACTCCGGAGTGATTTTTCGATTCCACGCAGCGGCCAAGCAGAATCTGCAGCTCCGCACCCGGCATCGAGAGCACGACCAGATTGTTGTCGAAGGGGCAGATCTCGTAGCAATCTCGACGGGTGAGCGGTCCGGCGCGCAGGTCGGTGCGGATGCCCCCGCGGTTCATCAGAGCCACATCCGCTCCGCTGTAGGAGCGCATCAGGTCCGTGATCCAGTTGCCAGCTGAGCCTGAGCGCGTGTTGTCCTTCGTGCGCTCGATGGGCGCAAGCGCCTCTCCGACCACGGCACTCATGATCGCATCGCTCTCGCGAACAAGAGCTGCGCAGATCATGTCCACGGCAGGCACGCGATCCGCCCCTGCAGGCTCCTCGAGTAGGTCGACCAGCTTCGCCGAAACAGCGCGTACGGTGCGTGCATCGCGCTCAACTTCCAGCTCGACATGGCCTGCCGCCCCCGCTTTCGATCCCGTCTGCACAATCAGGGTCTCTCCCTCCCGGGTTCCCGTCGCCAGATACGTATGGGAGTGCCCGCCGACGATGAGCGCGAGATCGGGATGGGCGCGCGCCAGCTCGCGGTCGCGCTCGATCCCCAGATGTGTCAGGGGCAGAATCCAATCGATCTTCTGCTGCCGCAGTTCGGGTTTGAGTTCCGCCAATTCGCGAGCCGGATCACGAAACTCGAGTGTTCGGGTTTCGGGATGCGAGATATTGGGCGTGTCCACCGTCACGAAGCCCACGACCGCGACACGCAGCCCGGCGAGTTCGAAAACCCGATACGGCGTGGCCCAATCGACCTTGGCTCCGTCCGTGCGCCTGCGGATGTTGGCGCACAGGAAAGGCGCGTTGCCGCGCGTCAGCAACCGACGCGTGTTGTCGATGCCATGGTCGTAGTCATGGTTGCCGATCGCCATCGCGTCGTAGCCAATCAGGGCCTGAGCGATCACGAATGGCAATCCGTTGTCGATGCCTCCTTCGGGCGTCCCCTGGTAGCAGTCGCCGCCATCGAGCACGAGCATGCTGCGGCCCTGCTCCGCGGCCTTGCGCCGCTCCGCCCGCACGTGCGCTGCCAGCCGAGGTAGTCCGCCGATCAGGGGAGGCTGATCCTTGGAGATCCAAGTGGCCTTGCGCGGCAGCACCTGACCATGCACATCGTTCGTGTGGATCAGGAGAATCGACTGCGGCTTCTCGAGACCGCCGGAGAACAGTGCGCTGAGGAGCAGGCTGTGCAACAACATGGCAGGGGGCCGGTCAGCATACCGGCCCCCTGCTGGCTTTGGAGTCTGGTTTCGCGCTCAGTTCATGATCAGGTTCTGGTCTTCGGGATAGCTGATGCTGGCCTGCCAGATGATTTGCGCGCCCTTGGCGCCGGCCGGCACGCTCAGCACCCAGGTCAGGAAACCCTGCTCTTCGCGCTCGCTCTTCCAGCGCTCGAGCGGAGACAGGCTCGGCTCGGCGCGGGTCAGTTCCACTCGGATGCGGTCGTCCTTGGCCTTCGGCAGAGCTTCCCGCACGACCACATCCACTGAACCATCCGGCTTCGCGCCGATGGCGCCATTGTTGTGCAGCACCAGCTTCCAGGTTTCCACTTGGGCACTCCGGCTCGAGAACAGTCCTGGGGCCTTGTTCTGATCTTCAATCTTCGTGCGTTCGCAGTTCACGGCGGGATCCGCGCCGAGATGCACCACGAACTCTTCCCCGGTCATGACCTTGCCCAGCGAAGCTTGGCCGAGGAAGTCCGATCCGAAGAACACGGTGGCGACACCGGGCAGCAACACCCACGGGGAGGTGTTCTTCGCCAGTCCGCGCAGCCAGACGGTCGGATCGAGGCTGGGAGCGCAGACCCGCTCCGGCTGGATCGCGATTCGGCTGGATCCGACGAGCACGCTGGTCGCTTCCGCGCGTGAGAGAACCTTGGCTTTGTCGCGCAGCTCATAGCGCACAGAGAGACCGTCCTCGATGACCGCACTGGGTGCCGTGAGCCCAGCCGCGAGGAGACCCGCTGATCCCGACTGCATGGCCGACTTGTCCTGCGACTCAGCCACCGGGCTGCTGGCACCGTAAGTACTTATGAAGGACCAGCCGGAGGACCTGTTGCCCCGCAGGCTCACCCAGCGCTCGGAAAGCTCCGGTCCCTGCGCTCCCACTTGCGGCTGCGCCGTCGACAGAGCGATCTGCACGTCGTTCCAATCCTCTCCGGTCTGCTGCCAGATCTTGGCTCGGTAGGTCAGATCGACGGCGTCAAGCTCCTTGCGAGCGCGCAGGTCATAAGCCGGCTCCCAGCCGGTGCCGGAGACGATGTACTTGAGCTCCAGCTCGCAACCCGGCTGCGCGACAAGATCCACCAGCACATCGTAGACCTGAGTTTCGGATCCGCCCTGAGCGCTCAGGTAGGCCTGCTCCGCGGCGGCGTGCGCCGCCTTGAGATCTTCCAGACGCCAGTCGATTTCGCGCAGCTCGCGCGTCACTTGAGCCAGACGGACCTTCAGGAACTCGAAGCTCTTGTCCCAAGCCTCCGGCGCGGGTCTGCCGGAGCGCACTTCCTGAACCTGCGCTTGGGCTTCCTGCTTGCCGAGGGCGTCGAGGTGGCGCTTCAAACCCTCCGAAACCGCATGTTCATCCTGCGCCGACTGGATCTCGCGCGCGAGGCGCAGCAACTCGCGCCGCAGCGTCTCGATTCGCTCCGCCGGGGCGGCGGGCTGTTTGCGCAGCTGAGGCTCCACGCTGACCACCTCGCCGCCCGTGCAGGAGACGCGCACCTGATGGGGATCGAGGACCGCAGGCAGCCCCTGAATGAGGTAACGGCCGCTGGCGTCGATCCGGGCAGTGCGCAGGACCAGAGCCTGCGTGCGATAGAGAGTTACGGACTCGATACGGGTGTCGAGGGCCTCATTCGGCCCCAGAGCTCCGACGGCAAGTAAAGTGGTGGTGATCATGGGATTGCCAACCCAACGGCCTGCTCGTGAGGCCTATTGGCGCAATCCCGAAAAATTCAGGCGCCGGCTTGCGCGGCGAGGCCCTTGGGCAGCACCAGACCGAGTTGTGCTTCCGAGGGCAGCACCAGATGGCAGGCGTCCATGAAGGGCCGCAGCTCACGGAGATACTGTCGCACGGACTCCTCGCAGGACTGCCGGCGCAGCCGAAGCTCGACAGCCCGCCGGTCCCCGGGCGTCCCCGGCCGACCCAGCGCGGCGATGGTCATCGCCAGCCAGCGCTGAAACATCTGCTGCGCGGCCGGACGATTGCCGGTCTCCGTCGCGAAGCGCTGGAACAACTCTTCGCCTTGCCGCGTGCTGGTGCGGTCCATGGAAAGGATCGAGAGCGCGACGGCTGCGAAGTCCTCGCTGGAACTGTCGACGTAGCTTTCCGCAGCCACCCGTTCGGCGCGATCGCACAAGCTGAGGCAGATCGCCAGCTCGAGCCGCGAACCGGGATACGGAATGCGCTCCATCTTGTCGCGGACGGACTGAACCAGATCCGCTCCGCCCAGCTCGGCATGGAGCAACTCGATCTGCATCATGATCCTGAGCGAGTGCACGATGTCCTGCGCGAGCAGGATCTGGGTCTCGACCTCGGGCACGAACTTCAGCCCGTGACCGCGGATCTGCTCGACCATCAGTTGGCGATAGGCCTGCCGTTCGACGATGCGCCTGAGCAGCGATTTCGCTTCTTCATCCAGCTGAGCCATGGCTTCCCCCCTGTTTTTTCTCGAGCCCCGTGAGTTCGCGATCCGGAATCACCAGCCGTTCGACCGGCTTCCCGCCGAGGATGTGCTGCTGCACGATGTCGTCGACATCGGCGGGCGTGACATGGCCGTACCAGACCTGTTCGGGATATACGACCACGCAGACGCCCTTGGCGCACTGATCCAGACAGCCGGCTTTGTTCGGCCGGACGATGCGCTTCTGTCCCGCATCGTGGAGCTTCTTCTTGAAGGCTTCCGCGACCTCCAGACCGCCGCGCTCTCCGCAGGATCCGCGCGGATCTCCGGGCTCACGCTGGTTGGTGCAGATGAAGATGTGCCTGGCGAACTTCCCCATGCGCGTGATTGTAGCACTCGCCGCGAGAGCCGGGACTAGCCCAGAAGCTCCTTTGCCAAAACCAGCTTCTGAATCTCGCTCGTGCCTTCGTAGATGCGCAGCGCACGGACGTCACGGTAGAGCCTCTCGACCACGCTGCCGCGCTTGACGCCCAGTCCTCCCCAGTGCTGCACGGCCCGATCGCAGACCCAGGCGGCATTCTCGGTGGCGAACAGCTTGGCGCGCGCGACGGCGGCTGCGCTCGCGGATGCTCCCTCGTCCACCAGCCGAGCCGCCTCATCGACGAGCAGTTCAGCCGCTCGCGTCCGCATGTCCATCTCCGCCACGTCAAAGCGCAGCGCCTGAAAGCTCGCGAGCGGCTTGCCGAACTGAACGCGGGTTCGCAGGCGGGCAGTGCTCTCCTGCAGGGCCCGACGGGAAAAACCGTTGGCCGCCGCCGCCACGGAGGTACGGAAGGTCGCGAGCGTGCCCAGCGCCACCTGCATGCCGGCACCGATCTCTCCCAGACGGAAGCGATCAGGAATCCGCACCGCATCCAGATGCACATCACCGATCGGATGCGGCGCCAGCACCTCAAAGCGCTCGATGCGCACTCCCGCTGCGCCGGCGGGGACGAAGAACATCGTGAACTGCTGCTCCGCCGTGCGCGCCATGACCGTGTAGAAATCGGCGATGCCCGCGTTGCTGATGAAGGTCTTGTGTCCGCTCAGCAGCCAGTCCTGTCCCTCCCGGACCGCCTGCGTCGAGGTCTGCGTCAGCGAAGATCCCGCCTCGGGCTCGGTCAGCGCGAATGCGCTCACCAGCTCCCCGCGCGCCACGCGCGGCAGAATCTCCGCAGACAGATCGCGGTTGCCGCCCAGAACGATCGAATAGGACCCCAGACCCTGCTCGACGAACATCAGGTCGAGCATGCCGTGCCGGAAGGCAAGCTCCTGGCGCAGCGCGCACAGGGCACGGACGGACACGGCGCCGGGCCTCGACAAGCCCTGCGTGTCGAGGCCGCCGAACTCCTGCGGGACGGTCCAGGCAGCGAGGCCTGCCCCAGCGACAGCCTGCAGCGCGCGGCGCGCGCTGGCCGTCTCCTCCAGCTGGTCGAGTTCCGGTTCCAGCGCTCCCAGCGCCTGAGCCTGCTGCAATGCCTTGTCGAGTGCTCGCATCTGTGGCCTTCAGCGCAGACGGTCGGCGGAAGAGTACTGGCGGAAGTTGGCCGGGCGCTTCTCGACGAAGGCGCGATAGGACTCGCGATAGTCGGGGTGATTCATGCACTCGGCCTGCACCCAGGCTTCGGCGCTGAGCGCCTCCCGAGCGGTCATGGAAGCCTCCAGCCGGAGCATCCGCTTGGTGACGGCCAGTCCCATGCTCGGCCCGGCAACGAGCTTGTGCGCCCATTCAGCCGTCGCCCCAGCCAGCTCCGCATCCGGGACCACTCGGTTGTACAGGCCGATTTCCTCCGCGCGGCGCGCGCTGATGAACTCCCCGAGCATCAGGAGTTCGGTGGCCCGCGTGAGTCCCACGATGCGCGGCAGCAGCCACGCGGCTCCCATGTCCGCGCCCGAAAGACCCACCTTCGTGAACAGAAAGGCGATCTTGGCGCTCTCGGCGCCGATGCGCAGATCGCTCGCGGCCGCCATGACCGCTCCCGCACCGCAGGTGGTGCCGTTGAGCGAGGCGATGATCGGCTTCTCGAGCATCAGCATGTTCTCGATCAGACGGCAGGTCATGCGCGTGAAGGCGTGCACGTCCGCTTCGGACACATCAAAGAGCTTGCCGATGATGTCGAGCACGTCGCCTCCCGAGCAGAAGGCCCGACCCGTTCCCGTCAGCACGACGCAGCGCACGGAATCGCGCGACTGGAGCTCAGCAAAAGTGTCCGCCAGCTCCGCGTAGGACTCAAAGGTCAGGGCGTTGAGTCGCTCCGGCCGATCCAGCCGGATCGTCGCCACGCCATCGTGCTCCTCGTACCGAAAATGCTTGGGGTTCATGTCTTCAGCCGATCGCCGCCGTCGCCTCGATTTCCACCATCGCGCCTTCTTCGAGCAGATCCTCGACCTGCACCAGCGCCATCGCGGGGTAGTGCTTGCCCATCGATTCGCGCCAGGCGGCGCCGACATCCCTCAGCGCGGCCAGATACGCGCGCTTGTCCGTGACATAGACGGTCATGCGCACGATGTGCTCCGGCTGACCGCCCGCGGCGCGCACCACCGCAACGCAGTTCGACAAGGCCTGCGCGAACTGCCGCGCGAAGTCACCCGCGCCGACCAGCCGCTGATCCTTGTCCCAGGCGATCTGCCCTGCCACAAAAAGCAGCTTGTGCGCGCCTTCGACGGCGATCGCGTTGGCGTAGCCGCGCGGCGGCTTCCAGCCCTCGATCTGGATGGAATCCATCTTCATGTTTGTGAGGCTTCCCTGCTTTGACCTTTGCCCAGGAGTTCCACAACCGCTCCGTTGCGCTCGTCTCCGAGAAAGCCCATGACGCAGCTGGAGACTTCCTCCATGGTCACCAGCGCGCGGCCGGGATTCTGCGCCGCGAGGAAGGCGCGGGTATCCGCCGCGGATCTTCCGGTCTTCTGCATGATGCGAGTCACGGTCTGGTCGGTCATCGGGGAATCGACATAGTGCGGGCAAACGACATTGAGCGTCACCCCGCTGCCTTGCAGATCGAGCGCGGCACAGCGGCTGTAGCCGACCAGCGCATGCTTGCTCGCCACGTACGCCGCAGCATAGGCGTAGCCTTGCAGACCGGCCGAGGAGGCGATGTTGACGATGCGGCCTTGGCGGTGTTCGACCATCTGCGGAGCAAGCGCCTCGATCATGCGCCGCGCCCCGTGGAAGTTCGTAGCCAGATGCTTGTGGTAAAGATCCTCTCCGCTTTCCCGGCCATGACGCAAAAACGGAGCCGTGATGGCGATGCCGGCGTTGTTGACCAGCCCATCGACGAATCCGATCGCCGCACTCCACTCGCGCGCCAGCTCGACAGCCTCCCCGATCGTCTCCGGGTCGCTGACATCGAGATACACGGGCAGGGCCTTGCCACCCTCGGAGCGCAGTTCGTCGGCCAATTCCGTGACGGCTTCCTGACTGCGGGCCCCCAGCACGACCGCGCACCCGCGGCTGGACAGGCTGCGCGCGACGGCAGCTCCGATTCCGCGGCCGGCGCCGGTGATGAAGACGACTTTGGGGAGGGCCATGGGGGGCGTTAGAGTGTGCCACAATCCGCGTGCAATCCGAAGCGCTCAACTCCTCCGCCGTGGCGGCCCGCAGCCTGCTCTTTTCGCCGCTTCGATACGGGGCCACGGTGGCGCGAACGCGCACCTGGGTCCCGGCGATGGTGCCTTGGCGCGCGAGCGAGGAAGGCTTCGTCACGCCCGAGATTCTCGATTGGTATGGCCGCCTCGCGGATGGTCAACCGGGCGTGCTCGTGGTGGAAGCCACCGGCATCCGGGATGTCCCTAGCGGCCCGCTGCTGCGGATCGGGGCCGATCGATTCTTGCCAGGACTGCGTTCACTGGCGGAGCGCGTGCGCGAGCGCAGCTCAGGCCGCACGCGCCTGTTCATCCAGCTGATCGATTTTCTCGCCATCCGACGCCGGCCGGAGCGCTCCAAGTATCTGGAGCGCTTTCTGCTCATCCGGGAAGGCCACCGCGGGGCGCTGGAGCGTCTGCGTCCGGGACTTCGCGGACTCGATGAGCCGGGCATCCGGCAGGCGCTGCAGCAGTTGTCGGACGAGGAGCTCCGGGGGGTGCTCACCGAGCGCGAGCGCGAGGATCTGGAGCGGGGCTACCGCGAGCGAGTCACCGACACGCATCTCGCGCACGTCCGCGAGCTCCCCAGTGTGCTGCCGACGCTCTTCGCCGAAGCGGCCGCGCGCGCTCGGGAAGCCGGTTTCGACGGGGCCGAGTTGCACTACGCCCACGCCTACACGATGGCTTCGTTTCTATCGAGGCTCAACACGCGCACCGACGGTTACGGCAGCACGCCCGAGGGTCGCGTGCGTCTCCCGCTGGAAGTGCTGCATGCCGCCCGGGCAAGGGTCGGGCATGACTGGACGCTGGGCTGCAGGCTTCTGGGCGATGAGGTGATCGAGGGCGGCAGCCGACTCGACGATGCCTGCCACGCAGCCGTCGCACTCGCTCGCGGCGGCATCGACTTCATCTCGGTGTCCAAAGGCGGCAAGTTCGAGGACGCGCGCGATCCGAAGGTGGGCGAAGCGATCTATCCCTACACGGGCCCGAGCGGTCTGGAGTGCATGCCCACCGCGAAGCTCGACGAGCGCGGTCCACATGGCCGGAATCTGCATCTTTCGCGGGGCATCCGCGAAGCCCTGCGAGCTGCCGGACTCTCGACGCCGGTGGGCGGAGCGGGGGGCATCGATCGCTTCGAGCTGGCGGAGTCCGCGCTGCGGACCGGAGCCTGTGACTTCGTGGCCGCCGCGCGCCAATCGCTTGCCGACCCGGACTGGTGGCGCAAGCTGGAACTTGGGCGCGAGAGCGAGGTGCGGCGCTGCCGATTCACCAACTACTGCGAAGGCCTCGACCAGAAGCACAAGCAGGTCACCTGCCAGCTGTGGGATCGCGACTTCACGCAGTCGGACCCGCACCGCGACTCCATCGCCCGCAGCAGCGACGGAAAGCGCCGGCTGGTGCCCCCGCCTTGGCGGTGACACCAGCCGCGATCAGACCCGGAGAAAGGCCGCTACTTCTGCTCTTCCTTGGCAGCTTCCTTGGAGATGCTGACCTTGATCGAGAACTTGCCCGCGGTCCTCGTGTGCATCTTCATCGTGCTCTCCCCGCGGGTCATCTCGCGGTTCATGTCCGTTTCGTTCTTGCCTTCCAGCTCAAATCGGACAGGACGCCTGTCGGCGACCGAGAAGTACAGAAAGCCCTCGCCTTCGGCGGTGTAGGTGGTCTCCGGCAAGGCGACCGCCGGCTCGAACATGCGCGGGCGGCGACCGCCGCCTGCCTGGGGCTCTTCCATCGTTCCCTTGGCTTCGATCTTGATTTCGATCTTGGCGACTTTCTCGCCGTCGAGCTCCTCGTCCAGGCTCACCAGCTTGGCCGTGCCTTCCCACTCGGCCTGTCCCAGCGGTCCGCCGCCCATGCGGCCCATGCCACGCATGCCCCGGCCGCGACCGCCCTCACCGCCACCGCCACCGCCCTCGCGCTGCGGCGGCGGGAAGTAGGTGCGCGTCATGTTGAGACCGAGCGCCGCGAGGATCTCATCCTTCTCCAGATCCCAGCTGGTGTCTTTCTCGACTTCGTCATCGGGCAGCAGTCCGTCGAGTGACAGCGACAGAGTGTGGTGCTTGAGCGCTTCCTCGTGTTCGGGCTTGCTGCCCGACTCGAACTCGAGCTTGAGCTCCTCGCCCGTGGCGTCCATCAGCACGACGGCACCCTCAAAGGGGCTCTCCAGCTCGCTGTCATTGGATTGATCGCCCATCGTCATCGAGGACTTGCCACCGACCTTCTCGAAGTGGCGCTTGAGCTTCTGAGGGGTGTTCTCCTTGCTCTCCAGCAGGTCATCCACGAGCACCATGCTGTAGGTGATCTCGCTGCCGCCGCTCATGCCGGGCATCTCGACGGGTTCTCCGTCCCGCTCCACGGACATTTCGACGATCTCGTTGCTCATCGTCATTTCCGACTCGATGCGCAGGGAGCGGGGCTTGGAATAGTCGGTCTGGAGGGCGGTTCCGCCGGCGACGAGGCACAAAGACAGGGCCAAAAGGGGTTTCATGCGGGTTGGAATGGTGTCGGTGAGTGAATCGGAAAGCGATGAATCGGAAAGCACAGTGTAACCCCGAGATCCCTCAGGGTTCCGATCGAATCGCGCTCCACGAGCGCGCCCGGGCAAGGCCGCTCGCCACGAGGTACAGGGCCAGTAGGATCAGCGCCCCGGCAGCCAGGGCGTTGGCCATGGCCGCATCCAGCCCCTGCGCAGCGCGCCAGTTGGACAGTGCCAGACTGCCGAGCGCCCAGAGGGTCGTCACCAAGAGACCGCTCATCGGGAGGATCAGAAACCAGGCCGTCCGTCCCTGACTGCGCATCCACACGGCGATGGAAAGCAGGGTCAGCGCGGCAAGCAGCTGGTTCGAAGCCCCGAACAGGGTCCAGAACTTGAGGTAGCCGCCGGTTCCCGCTGACATCAGCATCAGCGCCGCCGGCCCGATCGTCAGCAGTACCCCGAGGCTGGCCCAGAACAGGCCGCGACGACCGATCAACTCCTGCACCAGATAGCGGCCAAGCCTCGTCGCCACGTCCAGCGTGTCGAACACGAAGGTCGAGAAGGCCATCGCGCCGAAGGTGATCGCGAAGGGCAGGTTCTCGCGGCCGATCAGGATCGTCAGGAACTCTCCGATGCCGCGGCCGTAGATCGCGCCCGGCTTCATGCCGGCGAGCTCTTCACGCGTGAAGATCACGATCGTCACGAGCGCAATCACCGCCACGAAGCCCTCCGCGAGCATCGCGCCGTAACCCACGACGTGCGAGTGGCTCTCCCGATCGAGTTGCTTGCTGGTCGTCCCCGAACATACGAGCCCGTGAAATCCCGAGCACGCTCCGCAGGCGATGGTCACGAACAGGAACGGCATCAGGGAGCCCGTTGCACCTCCCGCATCGAAGCCGGTGAAGGCCGGCTGGCGCACTTCGTAGCCGCCAAAGAGCATCCCGATCACCCCGATGGCGATGGCGGAATAGAGCACGAAGCCGCCGAGATATCCCCGCGGTTGCAGCAGGAGCCAGACCGGCGTCACCGAAGCGATGCAGCAGTAGCCGAGTATCGCCAGCGACCAGGTCAAGCCGTCGAAGACGAGCCAATGCGACACGTGTGTGCCAGCCCAGGCCAAGCCGAAGGTCGCGGGCACGAAGATCACCGTCACCAGCCACAAGGGCGGCGCCAAGAAGCGCTGCACGAGCCCCATCACCACCGAAAGCAGCAGATAAAGCACGCTCGCGGCCGCCACCGCGCCACCGGGGTTGAAACGCTCGCCGCTTGCCTCCAATTCCTCCGTGCCCTGCACGAAGGAACCCGCGGTGATGTCGGTGAAAGCCACGATCACGTACACCAGCGCGATCCAGATGAAGGCCATCATCGCCCGACCCTGCGCCGTGCCGAGGCGCTCGCGCGCGATCTCCGCGATGGAGTTGCCGCCGTGCCTCAGCGAAGCCACCAGCGCCGAGAAATCATGGACGGCGCCGATGAAAATCACGCCGAACGTGATCCACAGCAGGCAGGGCAGCCAGCCAAAATTCTGACAGGCGAGGATCGGCCCTGCGATCGGCCCCGCGGCCGCGATCGCCGAGAAATGCTGGGCGAACAGGTAGAAGGGCGGCGTCGGCACATAGTCCGCGCCGTCAGCCCGCGCGTGTGCCGGCGTGGGGCGGGCGTCATTCAACCGCAGCTGGCGCGCCACCCAGCCGCCGTAGAGACGATGGCCCAGCATCAGGACGGCGATGAAACACAGCGCGAAGAGGGCCAGACTCATGGCGGGGGTCGGGCGTGAAACGTAGCATGAGCGGAGCATGAGCGCCCCCGCCTCGGATCCCTCCCTGCATCGCAAGGTTCTGCTGGGGCTTGTGCTGGGTGCGCTGGCCGGCGGTCTCGCCAACACCCTCGCTGCCGGCTCCGCGGGCGCCAAGGAGTGGATCACGGTGCTGGCGGACGGCGTGGCCCACCCGATCGGCCAGATCTTTCTCCGGCTGCTGTTCCTCGTGGTGGTCCCGCTGGTCTTCACCTCACTCGTGGTGGGCGTGGCCGGCCTTGGCGATCTGGGCAAGCTCGGCCGGATCGGCGGGAAGACGCTGCTTTTCTTCCTCGGCACCACGGCCGTCTCGGTGGTGATCGGTCTGACGCTGCTCAACGCCTTCCAGCCGGGAGCTGGCTTCGATGCCGCGACCAAGCAGGCCTTGATGGCGCAGTACGGATCCGATGCGGCCGCACTGCAGTCCAAGGCGGCGGCCCAGAGCTTCACCAGCGTGCTCGACGGGGCCAACAAGATCCTCAACATGTTCCTGCCGAGGAACGTGATTCAGGCGCTGGTCAACATGGACATGCTGCCGGTGATCGTCTTCGCGCTCCTGATGGGCTGCGCGCTGACGCTGGCGGAAAAAGCGCGGCGCGAGCGCATGGTCGACTGGATGGAAACCGTCGGCGGCGCGATGGTGACGATCGTCGGCTTCGCGATGAAGCTCGCGCCTTACGCGGTCTTCTGCCTGATCTTCTCGGTGATCGCCAAGTTCGGCTTCGACCTGCTGGGCAAGCTGGCGATGTACATGGCGCTGGTGATCGCGGGCTACCTGATCGTGCTCCTGGGCCTGTTCCCGCTGCTGATCAAGCTGTTGTGCAAGCGCAGCCCGATCGAGTTCCTGCGCAAGGCCCTGCCGATCGTCGGCACGGCGCTCTCCACCTCTTCGAGCAACGCGACGCTGCCGACGTCGATCCGCATCGCGCAGTCCGAGCTGGGCGTTCGACCCTCGGTGGCGGGATTCGTGCTGCCGTTGGGCGCCACGATGAACATGAACGGCACGGCGCTGTTCGAAGGCGCCGTGGTGCTCTTCGTGGCCCAGGTCTTCGGCATCGAACTGACGCTGGCTCAGCAGGCGGTCGTGGTGCTGCTGTGCGTCTTTTCCGCAGTCGGCGCGGCCGGGGTCCCGGGCGGCTCGCTGCCGCTGATCATGATCGTGATGGCCCAGGTGGGCGTCCCCCCCGACGGCATCGCCATCATCCTCGGCGTCGACCGCCTGCTCGACATGGGCCGGACGGTGGTCAATGTCATGGGCGATGTGGTTTGCGCCGCCTGGATCGAGCGAGGCGAATCCTCACAAGCTCCCGCAGCGGGCTCGTGAGCGTATTTTTCTCCCTCGTCGAGGCCCTGGCTCGTCCAAGGATATCCTCATGCAGATGAGCTCCCCCCGCTACCAGTCCCTGCTGGCCGAGATCGCGCCTGTCCGTGAGCGACTGCTGAAGAATCCGCTCTACACCTCCGTCCGCGATGAGGAGCGCCTGCACGTGTTCCTCGAACACCACGTGTTCGCCGTGTGGGACTTCATGAGCCTCTTGAAGGCCCTGCAGCGCCACCTGACCTGCGTGGAGCCGGTCTGGGTCCCGCGCGGCTCCCCCGCCGTGCGCCGCTTCGTCAACGAGATCGTCGTCGGCGAGGAGTCGGACGAGCTGGGTCATGGACGGGTGCTGAGCCATTACGAGCTCTATCTGGAAGCCATGCGCTCCGCCGGCGCGAACACGCGCACGATCGAGAGCTTCGTGGCCGCTGTCAGCAACGGCGCGTCCGTGCGGAGCGCACTGGCGTCCTGCGGCGCGCCGCCCGCCTCGCGCGCCTTCGTCGAGAGCACCTTCGCGGCGCTGGAGTCGGGATCACTGCCCGCGATCGCTGCCTTCTTCACGCTGGGGCGCGAGGAGCTGGTTCCGGACATGTTCCGTCGGCTGGTTGCCGATCTCGCCGCGCGCTTTCCCGGCCGATATTCGCTGTACCAGCTGTATCTCGAGCGCCACATCGAAGTCGACTCTGGCTCTCACGGCCCGCTCTCCCAGCAGTTGCTGCTGGAAGTCTGCGGAAACAGCGACGAGAATTGGCGACTGGCAACGGACGCGGCCGTACGCGCCCTGCAGGCCCGCATCGCGCTCTGGGACGGCACGCTTGCCGCGATCGAGTCGCGGTCGCGCTCTCTTGCTTTATCCTGAGTAGGAATTTACTCGGTCTTTAGGGAGCGCGTGAAGCTGGGAGTCATGAAGCTCCCCCGTGAATGCCTGCTTGGATTTCTTGTTCCGCTTGCTCTCGCCGAGGCGCTGAGCGCCCAGTCGTTCACGGTGATCGGGATTCCCGACACGCAGAACTACAGCGAGTTCTATCCGGCAATCTACGCCCAGCAGACGGCCTGGGTCGTCAGCCAGATTGCTCCACGCAATATCGCATACGTTTCCCACTACGGTGATGTGGTGAACCACGGCGACCGTATCAATGAGTGGAGCGTCGCGGATGCGGCGATGAGCACGCTCGACGCCGCCAACATTCCCTACGGAGTTACCGCGGGAAATCACGATATCACTCCTTCGGGTGTCTCCGGTTCGAACTACATCCCGGCCTACTTCCTGAACTACTTCGGCCCCAGCCGCTTCGCCGGCCGGAGCTGGTACGGAGGAGCTTCGCCCAGCGGCATGAGCAGTTACCAGACGTTCACCGCCGGTGGCATGGAGTTCCTCGCGCTCCATATCGAGTGCGATGGAGCGCTTCGTGAGCTCAAGTGGGCGCAGGGCGTGCTCAACGACAATCGCGACAAGCCGGTGATGATGACGACCCACAGATATCTGCAGGATGCCGAAGACTACACATCTGGCGTTCCGCTGGTCCCCTCGGGCCGTTACCCCTCAATTTGGTACTCCGCTGAGGGAGTCTATGCACCCGATGGCATCGAAAGTAACCAGATCTTCGACTGGTTCGTGCGTCGCAACCCGAATATCTTCATCGTGCAGTGCGGCCACTTCCATGAGGAGTACCGCCAAACAAGCACCAATGTGCGAGGGAATCCCGTTCACGAGGTGCTCGCCGACTATCAAGATGACCCTAACGGCGGTGACGGTTGGCTGCGCATCATGCAGTTCGATCTGGGCGCAAGCCGAGTTGATGTCGAGTCCTACTCTCCGTACCTCAACGCCTTTCGCACTGCTGGCGAGAGCAAGTTTTCACTCCCCGTCCCGTTCCAGAACTACCGGGAGACCAACCCGACCGTGGTGCTGCAGCAGGACATCGGTGGCTATCTGAATACGCATGACACCTGGATCAGCCAGGCATCGCCAAACAGTTCCTACGGCAACAACGATGTTCGGGTCTCGGACGACGATGTCAATAACTCGATTTTCTCCGATGCCCAAGGCCAAGCCCTGATCCGCTTTGACGGTCTTGTGGGGCCTGGTGGAAACTCCCGGATCCCGCTGGGCTCCACCATTGTCAGCGCACACCTTACAATCCAGCTCGCGGACGACATTGACAATCCGCTCTACGATCCGGATTTTTTTGTGCATAGGGTGCTGGTTCCCTGGAGCGAGTCCTCCACCTGGAATTCACTGGGCAACGGCCTGCAGCAGACCTCTGATCTGAGCCCGGTGATTGCCAGCTTCAGCGGGGACAACAACCCCAATGAGGATGGGCTGCGCCGGATCCAGGTCACGGCGGCCGTTCAGGCTTGGGCCGATGGCGCGGCCAACCACGGATTCGCGATTCTGCCTGAGATCATCAACGGCAACGACGACGGGATCGAGATCCTCACAAGTGAATCGGCCAACGCGCTGCTCCGCCCTTCGATCGAGGTCGTTTTCGTTCCGCCTCCGGCAGGGATCGCCTTCTGCACGGGTGATGGAAGCGGGACAGACTGCCCTTGCTCCAACAACAGTGCGCCGGGACTCGATCAGGGCTGCCGCAACTCCACCGGTTCGGGTGCCCGGCTCAGCAGCAGCGGATTGGCCTCGCTGGCACACGACTCACTTCAGCTGATCGGCACTGGAATGCCGAACGGAACCAGCCTTTTCCTGCAAGGCAATGCAATGAGCAGCACCCCTGGCGGTGCGCTGCTCGGTGACGGGTTGCTGTGCATCGGGTCAAGCCTGATTCGCTTGGGGGTCAAGACCAATTCCAACGGAGGCTCACGCCTTCCCGAGGCGGGCGACCCGGCGATCAGCGTCAAGGGCGCAATCGCAGCGCCCGGTGAACGCTTCTACCAACAGTGGTATCGGGACCCATCCAACTTCTGCACTCCACTGACCTACAACCTTACGCAGGGCTTGCGCGTCATCTGGCAGCCTTGAGACTAGAAGACCGCCGCTTCCCTGCCTCGGTCAGCTGACGCTGATCGAGGCCACGTTCGTGTGGCAGTGCTCGATCACGCCCTGAGACACCGAACCGTGCCAGGCCCGCAGCAGGCCTTGATGGTGGTGATTGCCCACGACCACCAGATCGGCGCCCTGAGTCCGCGCCATCTGGCACACACCGTCGCTGGCGCGGCCGAGCGTGCCTTCGACGGCGAGCTTCGGCTGCGCGCAGCCGGCAGCCCGCGCGGCATCGGCGAGCTCTCGCCCCAGATCCTGCGTCACCGCCGGATCGGCCTGGCCGATCGGCAACGGGCCGGCGATCTTGCGGCGGCGGTGCTCTTCGGCGAGCGAGTAGCTGTGCAGCAGGCTCAGTTCGATGCGACCGAGCTTCTCGAGGCCCATGGCCCATTGCAGCGCGGCCTGCGCGGTCGGGGTGCGGTCGAAGGCCACGGCGACCTTGAGCGAGCGCTTGCCGGCCAGCCAATCCTCGAGCGGCAGCGCGGCGCGCACCACCAGCACTGGCCTGCGGCTCGAACGCGCCACCCGATCCGCGGTCGAACCGAGCAGCCAGTTGGCGAAACCGCGGCGACCCACGGCGCCGACCACCAGCAGGCTCGCGGTGGTGTGAGCCGCACGGCTCACCAACACGGCATCCCCGTCGCCGTGCAGCAGTTCCCCATCCGTCTCGGCGCCCAGCCCGCGCGGCACGGACACCTCGGCCTCGAGGCGGGCGAGCAGCGTTTTTTCCAGCTGGTCGAGCGCGCTCCCGCGCTGCAGCAGGCCGACACCCTCAAGCCCGCTGGCATGCACGAGCACCAGCTTCTCGCTGGCGCGCCTGGCCCAGGCGGCGGCCGCGCGCAGGGACTCTCCGGAAGCGGAACTGAAATCGGTGCCGACGACGATGCTCATGAACGGGACTCCTCAGGGACGAGACGCGCGCGGATCACCGAAGCGATCACGGCGAGAGTCAGGATACCACCGACCACACCCAGCGAGAGTTCCACGGGAATTTTCGCCCCCCCGAGCGAGGGGAGGATCATCTTCGCGCCCACGAAGATCAGGATCAGGGAGAGCCCGATCTTCAGATAGTGCAGGTATTTCAACAGGCCCGCGACCGCGAAAAACAGCGAGCGCAGCCCCATGATGGCGAAGATGTTCGAGGTGTACAGCACGAATGTGTTCTGGCTGATGCCCAGCGCCGCCGGAACCGAGTCAACCGCGAACAGGATGTCCGTGGTCTCGATCACCAGCAGCGTCAGGAACAACGGTGTCGCATGCAGGCGGCCCGCTGTCCGTACGAAGAACTTCGAACCCTCATACTGATTGGTTACGGGGAGGAACCGCCGCACCATGCGCAGGACGAGGTTCTTTTCGGGCTCCATCTGCTCGTCTTTGGAGAAGAGCAGCTTGACCCCCGTCAGGATCAGGATCCCGGCCAGCACCCAGATGGTCCAATGGAAGCGCTCGATCAGCGCCACGCCGGTCAGCAGAAACAGGCCGCGGAAGACCATGGCACCCAGCACGCCCCAAAAGAGCACACGGTGCTGACTCTCCGCCGGCACGGCGAAGTAGGTGAAGATGACGAGGAAGACGAAAATGTTGTCAACCGAGAGCGCGTACTCGGTGATGTAGCAGGTCAGGTACTGCGGCCACAGCGGCGTGTAGCTCGCCCCCTCCGGCCCCGCCAACGCCGGGCGGTCAATCTGCCACCAGATCAGGAGGTTGAAGGCGAGGCCCAGCGTGACCCACACCGTCGTCCAGCCCAGCGCCTCCTTGACGCTCACCTCGTGCTGCTTCTTGTGGAAGATGCCGAGGTCAATGACCATCACACCAAGGATCAGGACGACAAAGATCGCCCACATACCCCAGTGATCGGTCAAGAAGGAAGAGTGGGTCAGCGGGTCAGCCATAGATCAGCAGTCGAATGCCCGGGGGTAGGCGCTTGGTGAGACCCGCGAGCACGTGTCCCCGCAGGAGGTGGTAGATGGTGGTGCGCTGTGTGGCCCCGATCATGATCGCCGAGACATCCAGCGACTCAGCGGCACGCTTGATGCCCTCGACGGCGTTCCAGGAAACCGTGTAGACGGGAATGACCATCATTCCCTCGGCCTCCCCGCTGCGCACCGAGAGCTTGAGCGCCTCGATCCCCTCCTGTGCCGGCTTGCGGTTGGCGGACCCCACGAACAGTCCGGTGTACTCCTCGACATACAGCGCGTAGACCGTGCGCCCGCCCAGGCCCTTTTCGCGCGAAATCGCCTCGGAGAGCAGGCCGGGGTTGTGAGAGCGGATCGCGATCATCGTTTTCGACGGGTAGAGCTGAGCGATCGACTCCGCCTGGTTGAGGCTCAGGATTTCCAGCGCCGAGTCATCCTCGAGCTGGGCTTCGTTCTCAAGAATGCGCCGGGGTGCGATCTTGGCCACCATCGGCATCTGGTACAGGAGATCGCTGAACCACTTGCGACGGGTTCCCACCGCGATCAGTGCGCCGACGGCCACGAGCAGCGTGCCGATCAAGGTGGCATTCGGCTTCATGTACAGATTGACTGCCCACGCCGTCACCACCATCACGGTGGTTCCGATGCCGATCCAGACACGCATGCCGCGCTGGCCCTCGCGCCAGCGGATCACGTCAAGTCCAGCCGAACTCAGCCCGAAGGCGCCGAGCAGGCCGAAGGCGTAGAGATCGCCGAGCAGGTCCATGTCGCCGCGCGCAAAGTAGATCACCAGAATCGGGATCAGCGTCGCGACGAGAATCGCCAGCTGCGGTGTGCCGAAGCGCCGGTTGCGCATCGCGATGGTCGAGGGCAGGAAACCGCGATCCGAAAGGGCGATGAACACGTGGTAGCAGCCGATGATCGCCGTGTTGGCGGCCAGCATCAGCAAGGCCGATCCCGTCAGCACGATGGCGGTCATCAGCCAGTTTCCGCCGTAAGCCTGACCGAGCGCCGAGATCAGCTTCTCCCCTTCTCCGACCTTGACCGCGCTGGGCAGCAGCGCGATCGCAAACAGCGTCAGAAACGGCGAGGTCACGAACATCGCCACCACGACGTAGATCATGCCGCGGGTTGCGGAAGCCTTGATCGGCAGCTTCATCGCGGGGCTCAGCTGGCTGATCGCCTCCAGACCGGAGAAGGCCAGCCAGGCCAGCGAGAAACCGACAAGGAACGTCTTGCCGTTGAGCTCCGAGACCTGCGACAGATTGGCCCAGACCATCTGCCACTCGCCCGGCTGCATGTTCGAGACGATCATCACCACCGCCGTGCAGCTGGTGATGAAGGATGCCGTTGCCAGAATCAGCGCCAAGGCCGCGCTCTCGCGTATGCCGATCGTGTTGACGATCGCGAGCAGCAGCAGCGAAGCCACGGAGAGCGGCACCACATGGTGTTCCAGCACGGGGAACAGGCTGGAGAGGTAGTGGATGCCCGCGATCGAGGAGATCGCCGAGGTCAGAAAGTACGAAACCGAGATGAACAGTCCGCCAAGGCACGCCACCACGGGCGTGAAGGCCATATTGGAGATATTGACCACCCCGCCCCCGTCGGGGATGCGCCAACACACCTCCACGTACTTGTAGGCCAGCAGCAAGAACCCGAGGAAGGTCGCGCAAACGAACAGCGGCGCCAGGTCGCCCACGTGCGGGTTGCGGTAGAGCAGGCCCGGGACGTAGAAGACGCTGGTTCCGATGTCGCAGAAGACGACGGCCCAGACGAGCAGGGGGGTCAGTTGCCGCAGGTGGCCGTCGCCGCCCGCTTTCGCTGTGGTGGTGGAACTCACGGGAGCCGGGCTCCCGATCGAGGTGGCTCCGCGTCGGGTGCGGGCAGGGGGGTATCGTTGGGCATTGCCGTGGACCTAGTCAGCACCGTGGATTGTAACGCGCCGGTACAGAAACCGGAGCACGGCCCGTAGGCTAGCCCGCCGAGCACATTGCGATTTCCTGAGTCGACGGTAGCTGATGGGAAGGTGGGCCCCGCAGGACTCGAACCTGCGACCAAGCGATTATGAGTCGCCAGCTCTAACCGACTGAGCTAGGGGCCCCTTCGAGCCGCTGCATCCTACCAAGCGGGCACTAGACTCGCGTCATGCTCTTCCAGGCTCCCCCTGCGCTGTGGGCGCTGACCCTTCTGGGTTGCGCCCTGCCCTCCCCCTCCGTTCCCGCCCAGGCTCCTGCAAGCGAAAATTCGACGCTGCGCTTTGGGGACGCAGCCCGCGAGCTGCCCGAGGAGCTGTTCTTCCCGGGTGCCACGCATGACCCGGCCATTCCGCATCCCGACCAGCTGCTGCCCCAGCCGCTCGGCAGCTTCACGGCGCACCACCACGAGATCCTCGCGGCGCTGCGCGCCATGGCGAAGAACAACCCGCGCATGCGCGAAGAGCCCTTTGGTCGCACGCACGAGGGGCGCGAACTCGTGCTGTTCGTGATCAGCACGCCCGCGAACCTCCAGCGGCTGGACTCGATCCTCGCGGACCTCGGCAAGCTCGCGGACCCGCGCGGCGTCGCGGATTCGGAGCTCGAGCGCATCGTCCAGCAATCGCCGGCTGTCGCTTGGCTGGGGCACAGCATTCACGGCGATGAGATGTCGGGCTCGGACTCGGCGCTGGCGACAGCCTGGCACTTCGCAGCCGGCACCGGAGCCGATGTGATGGCGCTGCTCGAGCAGACGGTGATCGTGATCGACCCGTGCCAGAATCCGGACGGGCGCGAGCGCATCCTCTCGCAACTCGTGCAGGGGGCGGGCTACGTGCCGAACCTGGATCCCGACGCCATGCAGCGCGGCCGCTGGCCCTACGGTCGCGGCAACCACTTCCTGTTCGACATGAACCGGGACTGGCTGTGGGGCACACAGCCGGAGACCCGCGCGCGCTGGGCAGCGATCCGCAAGTACAAGCCGCAGCTGCTCGTGGACGCCCACGAGATGGGCGGACTCGACACCTATCTCTTCTACCCGGCGACGGACCCCTTCACGCCGCACTTCCCGCTCCAGACGCTGAAGTGGTGGCCGATCTTCGCCGCGGATCAAGGCGCCGCCTTCGACCGCTACGGCTGGAGCTACTACACCCGCGAGTGGGCCGACTCCTGGTATCCGGGCTACACCGATTCCTGGGGCAGCTACCAGGGAGCTGTCGGAATTCTCTACGAACAGGCGCGCTTCCATGGTCAGGCTCTGCGACGAGCCTCGGGCGAGATCGCCACCTACCGCGAGGCCGTGCATCACCAGACCGTCAGTGCAGTCGCCAACACGACCACGCTGTTCAGGAACCGCGAAGCGCTGCTGCGCGGCTATCTCGAAACACGCCAGCGCGCTCTCTCGAAGGATGCTCCGGGGTCTGAGCGCAGCTTCGTGCTGGTTCCCGGTCGTCACCCATCGCGCGAACGCGAGCTGATCGAGCGGCTTCTCGCGCAGGGACTTGAGGTCTGGCGCACGCAGGAAGAGGTCCGCGCCCAGCATGTCGACACGCTGCTCGACGGTCGGCAGGAGTCGCGCGCTTTCCCCAAGGGGTCGCTGGTGATCCACGCCCGACAACCGTTGGGATCCATGGCGCTCGACTTCCTCTCCTTCGATCCACGCTACGACCAGGGCTCGCTGGATCGCGAACGCAAGGAGCTCGAACGCAAGCAGCAGTCCAAGGTCTACGACGTGACGGGCTGGTCGCCGGCGCACGCGTACGATCTCGAGGCGTATTGGGCACAGCTAGGCGAGGCGAAAACCGAGCGCTTCACGGGCTTCGAGCCGACGGGCGGGCGCGTCTCGCCGCTGGCCTCCGCCGAGCTTGCGGTCTACGGCTGGGCCGTCGACGGGCAGGACGATGGCGCGGTCCGTTTCGCCGTCGAGGCCATGGAATTGGGGCTGAAGGTCGCGATCGCGGAAGAGCCCTTCGCCATCTGGAGCGCCGCCAGCGCCTCCTCGCAGGCGGCGCCGATCGCGCGCCTCGCGCGTGGGAGTCTGCTCGTGCGTCGCCATGAGAACGGCGCGGATGTCGCGGAGCGCGTGGAGCAGGCGGCGCGTCGTTCTCAGGTCGTCGCGCATGCGGCGGGCACGGCGCGCAGCATGGACTCAGGCCCGGATCTGGGCGGCGGGAGGTTCGCCCTTTTGGCCCGGCCTCGCGTCGGCATCCTGAGCAACGCGCCCGTGAGCGTCGAGCCCTATGGACACACCTGGCACCTGATCGACACGCGTCTGGGTCTGCCCTGCTCGCAGGTCAATGCAGCCGAACTGGGCGGATACGATCTTCGCAAATACAATGTGCTGGTGATTCCCGAGGCCGGTGGCGGTCTCCAGACCCTGCTGAAGGAGCACGCGGACGAGTTCAACGCCTGGGTCAAGGGCGGCGGAACGCTGATCGCCTCCGGCTCCTCGGCAGCCCAACTGATCGCCTCGCAGAATGGGCTCACCAAGGTGCTGGAGCGACGGGAGGCCCTCAAGGAACTGCCGCGCTTCCGCGAGGCCGTGCAGCGCGAGCGCGCAGCCGGCCGCCAACCGGTGGATGCGGCGCTGGTGTTCGGAGACAAGGCCACGGAGTCCGCCGCAACGGAGGAACCCAAGCCCGCGATGAGCGAGGAGCAACTGGCGCGCTGGGATGAGTGGGCGGAAGTGTTCGCGCCGCGCGGCGCGATTCTGCGCGCCGAGAGCAGCGAAGACCACTGGCTCACCTACGGATGCGGCCGGGAACTGCCGGTTTACTACGAGGGCGCCAGCGCGCTGCTCAGCAGCCTGCCGATTCGCACGCCTGTTCGTCTGGCACCCAAGGAGCGCCTGCGCCTCTCAGGCCTCGTCTGGCCCGAGGCCCGTGAGCGCCTCGGCGATGCGGCCTACTGCACCGTGGAAAGCGTGGGCAACGGCCAGGTGATCCTGTTCGCCAGCGCACCCGAGTTCCGCGGCTGGTTCCGCGGAACGATGCGCCTGCTGTCCAACGCGATCGTGTACGGTCCGGGGCTGGGCGCGCGTCAGCCCAACGAATGGTGATCGCCCGAGCCCGCCCCCCAGAGGGCGGGCTGCCGCGCGGCTGGCTGCGAAAGCCCCGCGCGGCGCGTGGCCCGACTAACGCTTCTTCTTCGCCGGCGTGGCCTTCGCCTCCGCTTGCGGGGGCGCTTCCTGCTGCCGAGCGCTCTGCTTCCCCTTGGGCTTGGCTCCATCGCGCACATGGTGGTCCGCAAGCACCATCGCAACGCTCGCCGTCAGCTTCTTGCCGGTCGGGATGTGCAGGAATTCGTTGGGGCCGTGGGCATTGGAGTGCGGACCGAGCACGCCCGTGATCAGGAACTGGGCCTTCGGAAACTTCTTGCCCAGCATGCCCATGAAGGGAATCGATCCACCTTCGCCCATGTAGCAGGCGTCCTTGCCGAAGGTCGCCTTCGAGGCCTTGGCTACGGCCTTCTCCAGCCACGGCGCCAGCTCGGGCGCATGCCAGCCCGAAGCACCCTTCTCGGGCTCGAAGCGCACCTTGGCGCCGTAGGGCGGATCCTTCTCCAGCAGTTTCTTGAGCTTCTTGGTCGCGACCTCCGCATCGCCCGTCGGAGGCACGCGGATCGACAGCTTGAGCGAGGTCGAGGGTCGAAGCACGTTGCCGGCGCTCTTCATCTGTGGAATGCCGGCGACCCCAGTGATCGAGAGCGTCGGCCGCCAGGTTCGATTGAGCAGCAGCTCAGCCGGATCCTTCTTCATCGGCTTCATGCCTTCCACCCACGTGTACTTGTCGTAGACCGCCTTCTTGAGCACCTTGGCGGCCGACTTGGCCTGCTTTTGGCGCTGCTTGGGGATCTTAACGTGCAGTTCCTTGAGGTAGATCTTCCCGGTCTCCTCGTCTTCGAGCCGCGAGAGCACCGTGCGCGCGATGCGGAAGCTCGAAGCCACGATGCCGCTGGCGTCGCCGGAGTGCACGCCCTCCTTCAACACCTCGACCACAAGGTTGCCGGCGATCAGTCCACGCAGGGAAGTCGTGCTCCACAGGCGTTCGTAGTCGCCGCAACCCGAATCAAGGCACACAACCAAACTGACATCGCCGATGCGCTGCTCGAGGTGGTCGATGTAGGCGGGCAGATCGTAGCTCCCCGACTCTTCGCAGGCCTCGATCAGAATCACGCAGCGGGCGTGCGCCACGCCCTGACGCTGAAGCGCCTCGATGGCAGTGAGCGACGCGAAGGCCGCGTAGCCGTCGTCGGCCCCGCCCCGACCGTAGAGCCGGTCTCCCTTGAGCACGGGCTCCCACGGGCCGGTGCCTTCGTTCCAGCCGGTGAACTCCGGCTGCTTGTCGAGGTGGCCGTAGAGCAGAACGGTATCCGGACCCGAACCCGGCACCTCCATGTAGATCAGCGGCGTGCGATTGGGCGGCCGGAGGACTTCGACGACGAGCCCCTGAATCTCGCGAGAGCGGCACCACGCCTCGATCAGCGCGACCGCTCGATCCATGTGGCCGAGCTTCTGCCAGTCGGCCTCGAAGTACGGCGACTTGTTGGGAATTCGGATGTACTCGGTCAGCGTCGGAAGGATCGAGGCATCCCAGACGCGGTTGACGAACTCTTGCAGGTTCTTGTGATCCATGGTGGCCCGACAGCATAGCGCAAGCCGCGATACTGCTCCCCGAGCGGGGACAGAATCGATATTGGGAATCGGATTTTCCCCGCGAACCATGGGCGGCGGTCCCGTCTCCATAGGTGCCGGGGGGCATTTTCTCCGCGGCACCGGAGCACCCCATGCAGAAGTTCATCCCGCCGCATTGCCCCTATCCCGCCTGCC